>Ga0209184_1000455_pt1 | contig 43437 bp, 34 predicted proteins | sample EN8Hudsemesocosm_2_FD_184627 | JGI IMG/M metagenome (GOLD analysis project Ga0209184, IMG submission 184627) | Methane-oxidizing microbial communities from mesocosms in the Hudson Canyon - EN8C Hudson Canyon (SPAdes) (version 2) | ecosystem: Environmental > Aquatic > Marine > Cold seeps | place... | reverse complement strand
TGCTAATGCTATTCGTGCACTCAGTATGGATGCTGTGCAAAAAGCTAAATCTGGCCACCCTGGTGCCCCAATGGGAATGGCAGATATAGCCGAAGTATTATGGAACGGTTATTTACAGCACAACCCCGAAAACCCTAGCTGGGAAAATCGTGATCGCTTTGTGTTATCAAACGGTCATGGTTCTATGTTGATTTATTCATTACTGCACTTAACAGGTTACGATTTGACGATTGAAGACCTTAAAAGTTTTCGTCAATTGCATTCCAAAACACCAGGGCATCCTGAACTGGGTTATGCGCCAGGTATTGAAACGACTACAGGCCCTTTAGGTCAAGGTATTGCCAATGCAATCGGTATGGCTTTGGCAGAAAAAACACTTGCAGCCCAATTTAACCGTGATGGACATGATATCGTTAATCACCGTACTTACGCATTTTGTGGTGATGGTTGCTTAATGGAAGGGATTTCACATGAGGTCTGCTCACTAGCTGGAACCCTTGGTTTAGGGAAACTTGTGTTATTTTATGATGACAACGGTATCTCTATTGATGGTGAAGTTGAAGGTTGGTTTACTGACGATACCCCGAAAAGATTTGAATCTTATGGTTGGCAAGTTATTCCTAATGTTGATGGTCATGACTCGGCTGCACTTATTGAAGCAGTTGAATCAGCAAAGGCAAACACAACTCAACCTACACTGATATGCTGTAAGACGGTTATTGGTTTTGGTTCGCCAAATAAAGAAGGCAAAGAAGATTGTCATGGTGCGCCTTTGGGGGATGAAGAAATCATCGCAACGCGTGAGAAACTAGGTTGGGATCATGGTCCTTTTGAAATTCCAGATGACATTTATAAAAATTGGAATGCAAAAGATAAAGGTGCTCAATTAGAACAGCAGTGGAATGCAGAATTTGATGCTTATAAGGGCGCCTATCCCGAGCTAGCTGCGGAATTAAAGCGTCGGTTAGCTGGTGATTTACCTGCTGATTTCGCAGAGCAAGCAAATCAATACATCGCAGAATGTCAGCGTGGTGAAGTAACAGTCGCAAGTCGGAAAGCTTCCCAAAACACTTTGAACCAATTTGGCCCATTATTACCCGAATTATTAGGTGGCTCTGCTGATCTAGCGGGTTCTAATTTAACTATTTGGAGCGGCTGTAAGGGCGTTTCTGCTGAAGATGCGAATGGAAACTATATTTATTATGGCGTTCGTGAATTTGGTATGGCTGCCATCATGAATGGTGTTGCCTTACATGGCGGGTTTATTCCTTATGGTGCAACCTTTTTAATATTTATGGAATATGCACGTAATGCTGTAAGAATGTCTGCGCTAATGAAACAGCGTGCAATTTACGTATTCACGCATGATTCGATAGGGTTGGGTGAAGACGGACCGACCCATCAGCCTATTGAACAGATGGCTAGTTTACGAATGACACCTAACATGGATTTATGGCGCCCTTGCGATACCGTTGAATCTGCTGTTGCCTGGAAATTCGCCTTAGAAAGAAATGACGGGCCTTCATCGTTAATATTTTCTCGCCAAGGCCTACCTCACCAAGATCGAGTAACAGCACAGGTTGAGAATATTCAAAAAGGTGGCTACGTGCTTAAAGATTGTGAAGGCACGCCTGATCTAATTCTAATTGCTACAGGTTCGGAAATAGGTCTAGCGCAACAGGCGGCTACTAAATTAAGTTTGAATGGTCATAAAGTTCGTGTCGTTTCTATGCCATCAACGGATGTGTTTGATCGACAGAGTGCAGAATATCGCCAATCGGTATTGCCGCTTGAAGTGACTGCTCGTGTTGCAATAGAGGCTTCAATTGCTGATTTTTGGTATAAATATGTCGGTATAGATGGGCGTATAGTTGGTATGAGTACCTTTGGGGAATCAGCACCTGCGAATTTGTTATTTGAAGAGTTCGGTTTTACTGTTGAAAACGTAGTCAGTGTTTCGGAAGAGCTTTTATAAGCCTTATAGAGACCTTATCTATGTATTGTTTCAGTATCTGTATTGGGCTTAATGGCGCGCTATGACTTGTCGAATTGCTATAAATGGCTACGGTAGGATAGGGCAGTCAGTTCTACGTGCTCTATATGAAAGTAAGTATCGTGATCAGCTTGAAATCGTAGCTATCAATGAGCTTTCTGATATTGAAACAATTTCGTATCTTACTCGTTATGATACGACACATGGGCGATTTCCATACCCAGTTAGTATTTGTTCGAATTTTGAGGGTGAAAAAAAACTAGAGATTTTGAATGATAGTATTTCAGTATATCGTTCTGAGTCTTTGGTTGATTTGCCTTGGAAAGATGAAGGGATAGATCTAGTGATGGAATGCACGGGGGTGTATGGTAAGCGCTCTGATGCAGAAAAGCATATATTATCTGGCGCACAAAAAGTTTTGTTTTCTCAACCAGCAGACTTAAGTGTCGATAAAACAATAGTTTATGGTGTAAATCACGCCACGTTAACTGCCCAAGATCGTATTGTTTCTAATGCATCCTGTACAACAAACGCGATTATTCCCGTCATTAAAGCATTGCATGATGCTTTCAATATACAGCAAGGTACTTTAACCACAATTCATTCTGCAATGAATGATCAGCCTACTATCGATGCATATCATCACCAAGACCTGAGGCGCACACGTAGTGCAATGCAAAACATGGTGCCGGTTAATACAGCCCTAGCTAAAGGCATTGAGCGAATATTACCAGAAATGGCTGACCGTTTATCTGCTGTTGCTATGCGAGTTCCGACGATTAATGTATCTGCAATCGATTTAACGGTTTATGTAAAGGCATCAACGTCTGTGTCGCAGGTAAACGAAGTATTAAAAGAGGTATCGCAGTCCAAGTTTTATGGAGTGCTTGCTTATACTGAAGAGCCATTAGCGTCATCTGATTTTAATCATGATGTCCATTCTGGGATTGTAGATGGCAGTCAAACTTGTGTGAGTGGTCAGAAATTGATAAAGGTCTTAACGTGGTTTGATAATGAATGGGCGTTTGCTAACCGAATGCTGGATGTCGCCAAACATTGGTCTTCGCTGTAGTAGTTTTATATTAATTTTAAATATTTGTAGGTAATAGGAGTTTTAATGAGCATAGTAAAAATGACCGATTTAGATTTACGAGGTAAGCGAGTGCTGATCCGAGAAGATTTAAATGTGCCAATCAAGAATGGTCAAGTAAGCAGTGATGCGCGGATTAGAGCCTCTTTACCGACAATTCAGCATGCAATCAATGCTGGTGCAAAAGTTATGATTATGTCTCACCTTGGTCGACCTGCGGAAGGTGAATTTGCAGAAGAATTTTCGCTGAAACCCGTCGCGGCACACTTGTCTGGTTTGTTAGGTAAACCTGTTGAAGTATTGGCTGAATGGCGCAGCGGCTGTGATTTGAGTGATGGCGAAGTCGTGATGTTTGAAAATGTACGGTTTAATGTTGGCGAGAAAAAAGATGAAGAGTCTTTATCTAAAGCTTATGCTGAACTTTGTGATATTTATGTTATGGATGCATTTGGAACAGCGCATAGGGCTCAAGCATCGACTCACGGTGTTGGCCTGTTTGCTCCAGTCGCGTGTGCAGGGCCTTTATTGGCGGCAGAGCTTGAAGCGCTAGCGAGTGCGTTAGAAGCACCTAAGCGTCCTTTAGTAGCTATTGTTGGTGGCTCTAAGGTATCAACGAAGTTAACAGTGCTTGAATCTCTGTCAAAAATTGCTGACCAGCTAATTGTTGGTGGCGGTATTGCTAATACGTTTTTAGCTGCAGCAGGAAATAATGTAGGTAAATCTTTATATGAAGCTGACTTGCTTGATAGTGCTTCTAAATTGTCTCAAGAAACTGATATACCTATCCCATCTGATGTCGTGACTGGAAAGGAGTTTTCAGAAAGCGCCGAAGCAAGTCTTAAGCCTGCTGCTGCAGTTGAAAATGACGACATGATTTTTGATATAGGGCCTGATACGGCAAAACAGTTAGCGGCAATACTAAAAGGTGCCGGCACTATTATATGGAATGGCCCAGTCGGAGTATTTGAATTTGATCAGTTTGGTGAGGGCACAAAAGCGCTAGCAGAAGCGATTGCAGATAGTAATGCCTTTTCTATTGCGGGTGGTGGTGATACTTTGGCTGCAGTTGATAAGTATGGGATAGCGGGTAAAATTTCCTATATTTCAACGGGTGGTGGTGCATTTCTGGAATTTGTTGAAGGTAAAACGTTGCCAGCTGTGGCAATGCTGACAGAGCGTGCAAAAAGCGCTTAGCTTATTATTTCAAGCTTTAACAATTTATTATTTAAAATTTAGATTACTGATGTTTTGACGTAGGAGAAAAATCATGGCACTTATTTCAATGAGACAAATACTGGACCACGCTGCAGAGTTTGGTTATGGCGTTCCCGCTTTCAATGTGAACAATTTAGAGCAGATGCGCGCAATTATGGAAGCTGCAGATCAAACAAGCAGTCCAGTGATTGTTCAAGCTTCAGCCGGTGCTCGAAAATATGCAGGCGCACCATTTTTACGGCATTTGATTTTAGCTGCTATTGAGGAATTTCCGCATATACCAGTTTGTATGCACCAGGATCATGGTACTTCGCCAACGGTTTGTCAGCGTTCGATTCAATTAGGTTTTTCATCAGTTATGATGGATGGTTCGTTGCTTGCAGATGGAAAAACACCTTCTGATTATGAGTATAATGTTGATGTAACGCGACGAACAGTTGATATGGCACATGCTTGTGGTGTATCTGTTGAAGGTGAATTAGGTTGTTTGGGCTCGCTAGAGACAGGTCAGGCTGGTGAAGAAGATGGTGTTGGTGCTGAAGGTATCTTAACTGCAGATCAAATGCTAACAAACCCTGAAGAAGCAGCTGATTTTGTGAAAAAGACTGGCGTTGATGCCTTGGCAATTGCTTGTGGAACAAGTCATGGTGCTTATAAATTTACGCGTCCTCCAACGGGTGATATTTTAGCTATTGATCGAATTAAAGCGATACATGAGCGTATTCCAGATACTCATCTTGTGATGCATGGGTCGTCATCAGTGCCTCAAGAATGGTTAGCGGTGATTAATGAGTTTGGTGGTGAAATTCCAGAAACATATGGTGTGCCAGTCGAGCAAATCTGTGAAGGAATTAAGTTTGGTGTAAGAAAGGTCAATATTGATACAGACTTAAGGTTAGCATCAACAGGGGCAGTTAGACGCTTTATGGCTCAAAATCCTGCAGAATTTGATCCGCGTAAATATTTAAATGAAACGGTAAAAGCAATGAAAGAGATCGTTGTTGCCAGATATGAAGCTTTTGGTACAGCAGGTAATGCAGATAAGATCAAAGTTCATAGTTTAGATAAGATGTTTGATCTTTATCAGTCGGGTAGTTTGGCACCTAAGATTTCATAGGAAGTCGGTTGTCCTTTAAAGTCTCTGTTGAATCGAGATTTTACTGTTCTTAGAAAACCTAAAAAGGCTATTTAATAGCCTTTTTTTATGCCTGAAATTAAAGGTTCTTATGTCTGAACTGTTACATAGGTAACGAATCAAAAATGCAAGCTGTTACCTGTCGCACACTATTGTACATCGGCCGTGGTTAGCTGGGCCTGTAGTATGGTAATCTCCGAGCATATAACGCTTTAAATATATAAGCTTTTCACCTAACTGACACGGAGTTCAGATGCTACTTCTGAAAATGCGAGCACTGCTTTTTCTTTTATATATTGGTCTTGGGTTAACGGCCTGTGACAGTTTCTCTACGGACTCCGAAGTGGAGGCATTGGAAGATGCTGGTAAAGATAAAGTTTCACCATCTATCGTTAGCAGTTTTCCTGAATCTGATACCAAAGCTTTCGAAATCGACTCTGTTGTGCGATTTACTTTCAGTGAGTTAATGAATACCGATATATTAGATTCTCCTTTCAGTACAGATCTCGTCACAAATATTAATACAGATACAGATACAGATACAGATAGTATTGCTGAGAGTTTTTCTTCTGGTGTCGTGCTTTACTCTGGCAGGGCTAGAGATGGCGTTGCGCTTCAGCGTGCTGATGAGCGTCCAGTGCATATTGAGTATTCTGTAAAGTTAGGTGTGGGAGTTGACCCCATTACCAAGAATGAAATTGATATTGATGTCACAGCTTTCACTTTGCAGCATGAGAGTGGTCGTTTTGCGCTTAATAATTTATATACGGTATTTATATCTGAGCATGTGGTTGATTTAGAGGATGACCCAATAACTGAACACATCATTGAGGGTAATAGTTTAGGAGAAAATATAGAAATTTTCTTTGAAACTGAAGACGGTGAATGGAAAGATAATATACCGCTAGAATTAACTAAAGAAAGTGCAACAAAAGGTGAATTTGAGTTGATTGAGGGCCATCAATTTGAACCACAGCTTGCATCAAATACTGATGGTGATGTACTTGCTGTATGGAGGCAGAGTAATAGTGCGGGAACGAATGATACTTTCGGGATTTGGGCAAGTCGATACTCTCCTTCCAATAATGCTTGGGTGTTAAGTGGCGGGAAGACTAACGATGGTACGGAAGATGTCAGTGCAGAAAGGATTGATGATTCGAATCTGATGGCTAATGCTTTTGAACCCAAAATAGCAATCAATAAGCATGGAAAAGCTGTCGCTACTTGGTATCAATCTCCTGATGGAGGTGCGAGAAAGTCTATTTGGATAAATGTCTTTGACAGCCTTTCCGGCTCCGAAGGTGAAAATGTAAGTTATCAATGGGAAGGGGCGCTAACGATTGGAGCTAATCAGCTTGGGCCTGATGCATCATCCCCCGAGATTGGTATAGATGATGAAGGAAATATCCTTATCGTATGGCTTGAAGTAGAAGATGGTGTCAAGCTGTTGAAGGCTCATTATTATACCGAAGCAGATCAAAAAATTCTCTATGATGCTAAAATTGATAATACAATTGATAGTGCGACGGTTGGAAAAAGCTATACACTGAATAATACGCTTGGTGGTGATGCTAGGCAGCCTACTTTGAGTTATTCTTCTGATGGTGTAGCGATGCTTGCTTGGTCTCAGGAAGAATTAGGCTTATTTCAAATATATGCAAGTCGTTTTGACACTAATTCTTGGAGTGAGCCTAGTAAACTGAATATCTCAGATTTATCTAATGGGCAATTTAGTGGTGCGAGTAACCCGAAAGTTGCTGCTGACAACAATAATGATGCTTTTGTGATCTGGCAGCAAAATGATGGTAAGCGGGAAAATATCTGGTTGAGTCGCTTTAGTGGCGGTGTTTGGAGTGATGCTCTTCAAATGGAGGATGACAATATAGGTGATGCAATCTACCCAAATATTGCCTTTGGTTCGGAAAATCAAGCGTTTTCGACATGGGTTCAAGCGGTGAAGACGAGTGGCTCTTTAAGAAATGCTGTTGTAGTTAAGTCTTTCTCGCTAGACAGTGGTTGGGGGGCGATTGTTGAGCTATCGACTGGCAATGAAATATCAAACCCTACTTCAGGGTTTGATTTTGAAGGAAATGCTATTGCTCTATGGATTAATGATGGAAACATATTGAGAAGTCGTTATTCAGAACTCACCTCTTCTTGGTCAAAAACGCCAGTTAGTGCGCCTGATGTAAGTGATGCGCAGTCGATTGATTTCGTGCCTCTGTTACAAGATGGTAGATTTATTAACGTTTGGGCTGATTTTAAAGACGGAGGTTTTAAGCTTGTAAGCTCTTTGTTTTCTGATTAACGTAGATATCCACTTGTAGTTAGGTGCATTCAGAATTTCCCTGTATCTAACTATTCATCGAGTAAATAAACTATAGTTTATATGTCGGGGTGGGCTTTTTTATTGTTCGGTTTATCCGCTTATAGGGGGCTTATTTAAATATTCCCCAAGTCTGGCTAACTTTGATCTCTTGTATTTAATATATTAGAGTATTTTCATACTAATAGGTTTTTGTAGATGACTGCAAGGAAGGGTTATCCGTCAAAGTTTCTCGGCAGAATTAAAGTAAGTAAAACGGTTTTAATGCACTAACTTTTAGTTCTTTTCAGGGTAATATAAATATTACCCTAGTTGTTACAATGTGTTTTATGTATTAGCTGAATTATAAAGTCCAGTGAATCTAAACATTGTCGAGTTGAAGGTGTAGCGTTAAATTCTATGTGCAATAGGTCTAACGTGGGAGTCAATGATGTCTAATTCGCTCGATACAACTAGGTTTCTTCCTTGTCCTTTAGCTTTGTATAGTGCTTGATCAGCTCTGTTCTTAAATGTTTCTAGCGTTTCATCTTTTTCATAAGTAGCAGTGCCAAGACTGATTGTAACGGGGACTATTTTCCCTTTGTAATTATATGCGTACTGCTCAACGCTAAGTCTGATTCGTTCCGCAATATTAATCGCTTGAATTGTATCTGTGTCATCTAAAATAACCATAAATTCCTCGCCACCATAACGGAAGCATAGATCACTTTGGCGTGCACTTTTTTTAATTGTTGCAGCTAGATCTTTTAAAATCTTATCGCCTGCTATATGCCCCATAGTGTCATTGATTCTTTTGAAATGATCCACATCTAACATTAAGATTGATAAGGGTGTTTTGTGTCTAACTGATAGCTCAGCTTCGCGGTGTAAACCTGCATCTAATGCTCGTTTATTGCCAAAACCAGTTAAATCATCTCTTAGGGCTGATTGAAGAGCAGAGTGATACAGCTTTGCATTTCTCAATGGAAATACTAACGTGCTTGCAAGGCGTTCTATTATTGCTAACTCTTCTTCGATAAAACGCTTTTTTCTAGAAAATGAAATTGAACCCAAGTCTGTATCATCAATTGTTAGGTTATACTGACATGAATGAGGGCCTGATTGATCACCGATAGTGATGATTTTTTCATTATCACTAATAAATTTGAGTTGTTTATAGTCCACAAGAGCTTTCAGCTCTTTAGCAAACATATGAACTATATCGGACGCATTTAATGTTGTTTGAAGTTTTCGTGTTAAACGAGAAATAACATCGTTATTGTCAGATATTAAACGATCCAGATTTTTATAAGTCGAAACAATTTTGGCTTTATTGAAATCAATAGTTCGAAACTCTGTGTCGTTGGTGTTCATATTTATCTCCTCGATAAAAATGTAATGTTACTGCTTGCATCTTCATTTCAATTTATTATAACTAAGCTATAATTGTGCCATTGATCAAATTTCCTTTAAAAACAGATGGATAGGCAGTTGATAAATATGGGTGGCAGTTTGTTGCCGTATTTTTAGTGGCTAAGTTTGTATTTAGGTCAAAAAAATGACGCACTGGATTTAACATAGCCCAATCGGGATAATGGTGGTCCTTTTTTTATATTTACACTTGCTCCAAAGTTGAGAAATTTTCATGCGTTTAAAATCCATTAAATTAGCAGGGTTTAAATCCTTTGTTGATGCTACGACCGTTTCATTCGTAGGTAATATGACGGCTGTAGTTGGTCCTAATGGGTGTGGGAAATCTAACATTATTGATGCTGTACGATGGGTTATGGGGGAGAGCTCAGCGAAAAACCTTCGTGGTGAATCAATGGCTGACGTTATCTTTAATGGCTCTGGCGGTAGGCAGCCTGTAGGGCAGGCGACGATTGAATTATTATTCGACAATAATGAAGGGAAATTAAAAGGCGAATTTTCAAACTTCTCTGATATCTCAATAAAAAGAAAAGTCACACGTGATGGCGCGTCACAATACTACCTTAATGGGTCTAAATGTCGGCGTAGAGATGTCACAGACATATTTCTTGGTACAGGTATGGGGCCGAGAAGTTATGCCATTATTGAGCAGGGCATGATTTCAAAACTAATCGAATCCAAGCCAGAAGAACTACGTGTTTATCTTGAAGAAGCTGCCGGCATCTCAAAATATAAAGAGCGACGAAGAGAAACTGAAAACCGAATGAAGCGCACCCAGGAAAATTTGGATCGACTATCCGATATCCGAGAAGAATTAGGGAAGCAGTTGCAACATTTAAAGCGCCAGGCTTCAGCCGCTGAGCGTTATGCTGTTTATAAAAAAGAACAGCGTTTAGTTTTCGCGAAGCTCAATGTATTTAATTGGCGTCTGATAGAAAATGATTTATCTAAAAAACAGCGTACGATTAATACGCTTGAGGAAAAAATTGAACAATCACTTTTTTCAAAAACGTCCAGTGAAAATGCCATTGAGTTATCTCGGATTTCATTAGAGGAAAAACAAACGCTTCTTAATGCTGCGCAGGCAAAATATTATCAATCGGGTGCTGATGTCGCTTCACTTGAGCAGCAATTAAAGTTTCAGCGAGAGCGATTGCTTGAAAAAGAAAAAACGCTTATCGCTCTCACTGCAGAGGGGGCTTCAATTAATGAATCTCTCCTTCAAGATACTGATAGTCTTGAAGAGATTTTGTTCCAACTTGAAAGCACTTTTCCTTTGCTAGAGGAGGCAGAGGATCGCGCGAGTGATTTTGAGCTAGAGCTGAATACAAAAGAAAGTGAATTACGTGCTTGGCAAAATGACTGGGATCAAATTACAGCAAAGGTATCGGAGTCAAAAAGAACAACTGAGCTCTCGCAACATCAAATCAGACAATATGAGACTCAAATTAAGCAGTTTTCTGAGCGTAAAGATAAGCTAATAGCGGCTGAAAATGAACTGATCGTACAGCTCGATATGACTAAAGATAATCAATCGAGTAAAGAAAAAGAAGAACTCGATTTACAGATATTGCTAGCTCAACAAGAGAGTGATGCTTTATATCCTGATATAAACAGGCTTCGCTACGAGCTTGAATCAAGCTCAAAAATGAAATCCCAGCTATTTAATGACTTGAGTGAGAAAAAAGCGGTACTAACTTCTTTGCTCACATTACAAGAGGCTAGCTTTGGAAAAAAGGGGGGGGCTCAAGGTGAATGGCTCTCTTCAAATGGTTTAGATAAAACCAAACATTTAATGGACGTTTTATCGGTTGATGAAGGCTGGGAGTTAGCGATTGAGCAGGTGTTAGGTTTTTACTTAACAGCGGTTACAGCGGATTCAATTGAGGCATTAGTTGAAACTTTTGAATACGCAGATATGGAGGCGTTAGAGAGTAGCTTAACGTTGATTTCAACATCAAATGATCAAGCTCAAATTTCAAAAGAAAATACTTTGGCATTTTATGTGAAAGGTGCTGAAGCATTATTTAGTACGCTTTGTGAAATTAAAACTGTTAGCACGTTTGATGACGCTATTAAGATGATTCCGACATTGATTGAAGGTGAATCGGTTATCACACCTGAAGGTGTTTGGTTGAGTAAGCACTGGTTTAGGTATTTTAAACCAGTTGAAGGTCAGGATGGGCTTGTACTAAGAGCGAATGAAATTTCGATTCTTGAAAATGAAATACCTAAAGCTGAAAAAAGGGTTTTAGAAGAAGAGGGTGTGATCATACAGCTTAAATCAGAACTAGATGATCGAGAAGTAAGATCTAGAGAGTTAAGCCAGCAATTAAAAGGATGGATTCAGCAACAAGCTCAACTTGCAACAGTCATTAATACTCAACGCGCAATGCATGAGCAATATCAACAGCGGATTCTCTTAAACCAAGAAGAGGTTGAAGAGGTGATAATAAATATAGATGTACAGCATGAAAACTTGATGATCGCACAAGAGCACTTGGCGATAGAGTTAACCATGCTTGATGATCTTTTTGAAGAAAAGGAGGTTTTTGTAGAGCAGAGAGAGGCGCTTCAAGTTAGTGTTGATGAGCGTCGTCAAAAATTACGTTCTCTTCAAACTCAATTTCATCAACTACAATTAGAGCAGCAAAAAAAACAAAATCAAAAAAATATGCTTACTCAATCTATCTCTCGTATAAATGAACAGTTGGTATTAAATCAAAATAAAATGCTGGAACATAATTCATCTGAGAATATTGATGATGTAGCGCTGGATAATATGTCGCTCCAGTTAGAAGGATTGTTAGAGACTCAGTTAGCAAGTGAGGGGCGTGTTTCGGAAGTAAGGGGGGGAGTAGAAGCTGTCGCATTGAAATTGAGAGAAGCTGAAGACTCTAGAGAGCGTGTAGAGCTCCTGATATCAGAGTCACGCAATGAATTAGGTTTAATTAGAATGGATGCTCAGGCATTGCAAATAAAACGTGATAGCTTGGTCGAGCTGGTTGAGCGTGATGAGTATACCGTCGATGTTGTACTTTCGCTGCTAACGCCTGAAGATTCAGATGGTTCACTTAACTCTACTTTAACGAGTCTAGAATTAAAAGTGCAGCGTTTAGGGGCAATCAATTTAGCTGCAATAGAAGAGTTTAAAGCGCAAAGTGAACGAAAAGATTATCTAGATGCTCAAGATGCTGAGTTGGTGTCAGCGCTTGAAACATTGCTGAGTGCTATGCGAAAAATTGATAAGGAAACACGAGCTCGCTTTAAAGAAACTTACGATCAAGTAAACGAAGGTTTGCAGCGTTTATTTCCCAGAATTTTCGGTGGTGGTAATGCCTATCTTGAATTGACTGGTGATGATCTGTTGGAAACAGGTATTTCTATCATTGCTCGTCCGCCAGGTAAGAAGAATGCGACAATACACCTACTATCGGGCGGGGAGAAGTCATTAACCGCGATTGCATTAATATTTGCGATTTTTGAACTAAACCCTGCACCTTTTTGTATGCTTGATGAGGTTGATGCGCCTTTAGATGATGCCAACGTCTCTCGTTTTGCAAATATGGTGAAGGAGATGTCAGAACAGGTACAGTTTATCTATATTACTCACAATAAAGTCTCTATGGAAAAAGCAGAGCAGCTAATGGGGGTTACAATGCATGAATTAGGCGTCTCAAGATTGGTTTCTGTTGATGTTGATGAGGCGGTTGCCATGGTAGATGTTTAACTTTGTTGACTTTTAAAGGTAATGCTATCTATATGGTAATGATAGTCTGTTTAAATAGAAGCTTGGTTGCATTAGAATAATTTATATATTTAAGTAAAATTTAGTATTTTAAGCTCGTGTTTAATCATTATTAAATGTGTGCTTTGAATAGCTATTATTCATAAAAGTATTATAAAGAGTTGAAATGAATTTACGAGATTGGTTAATTGTTGTAGGTGTTGTAATTATCGTCGGGATACTGCTTGACGGGTATCGCCGAATGCGTCTTGCAAAAAAAGATTCGTTAAAAATGTCTCTTGAAATGGGAGGAGATATCGATACAAGCCCTTTAGATGACGGGTTTAATCCTGAGCTTCCAGGAGGTGGTGCGAGAGTGGTCAGGTCTGACCTTGATGAGTATGTTTCAACTGATGAGGTATCGCGTGATGATAAGTTAGAGCCTCATATTTCCACCGATGACGCGCTTAGTTTATCTGTAGATCGCTTCGTAAATGATGAAAAAGGTAGTGTTAGTCTGACGAACGATCAGTATGAATTGAGCTCAAACTTATCGGAGGATCCGCTAGTTGCTGATGCTAATTGCCGCATAGAGGTTAAAGCAAGTGATACTAGCTTAACAACTAATCAAACAGATAAAGAATCGGTGGTTAATACAGGCGAAGCAAATCAAACTAAGGTAAGTGAAGAGACGGATCAGCTTGTTATTGTTCTTAATGTTCACTCTCAAGAAGGAAGCTTTCCTGGTGTAGAAATTAAAAAATTGCTTGAAGCGTGTGGTTTGGATCATGGAGAGATGTCAATATTCCACCGGCATGAAGAGGATGACCTTCTAAGCCCAATTCAGTTTAGCGTCGCAAATGCTGTAGAACCTGGATACTTCGACCCAGACACACTAAATGAAATTGCGACGCCTGGTGTAAGTTTTTTTATGAGTTTGCCTGGCCCAAAAGATTATATGAAAGCCTTCGATTATATGCTGGAAACGGCTCAGTGTTTTGCACGTAATTTGAAAGGTGATTTGAAAGATCAAGACAGAAGTATGATGACTGCACAAACTATTGAGCATTGCCGTCGGCAGATTAAAGAATTTGAGCGCAAGCAATTATCAAAAAACCGTGTATAAAGTTGCCTATAAGATAATGAACCATGAATGACTCTCAATCTGAATTAATTACTTTACTTGAATCTTTAAAAGTCCAGCTAAATCAGCACAACCATAATTATTATGTACTTGATGATCCTGCTATCCCAGATGCCGAATATGATCGTCTTTTTCGACAGCTTCAAGACATAGAGCAAAAGCATCCCCAATTAATTACTATTGACTCGCCAACTCAACGGGTGGGTGCTGCGCCGCTTGCTGGGTTTAAGCAAATAAAGCATAAGCTCCCTATGCTATCGCTTAGTAATGCATTTAATGATGAAGATCTCATAAACTTTGAAAACCGATTATTAGATCGCCTTAAAGTAAATAATAACAAGCGTGAGAGAGTTATAGAGTTCGTTGCAGAGCCGAAGCTCGACGGTGTAGCAGTCAGTTTATTCTATGAGGATGGTGTACTGATTTATGGTGCTACGCGTGGAGATGGCGAAACTGGTGAAGATATTACGCACAATGTACGAACAATAAAATCAATTCCTTTATTGTTAATCGGAAATAATTACCCAAATATCTTGGAAGTCCGAGGCGAAATATTTATGCCAAAAGGTGCTTTTAATGCCTTAAATCAAAGAGCAATAAAGCGAGATGAAAAACCTTTTGTTAATCCGCGAAATGCAGCGGCAGGAAGCTTAAGGCAGCTGGACTCAAGTATCACCGCAACTCGCGCATTGAGAATGTGCGCTTACTCAATTGGCTATACTGAAGGCTACGATTTACCTGGCACTCATTATGAAATGCTTATCAAACTCAGTGCTTGGGGTTTGGCTATCAATAATGAAATGACCATTGTTAAAGGTGCAGAAGGCTGTACTCAATACTATCAATCCCTCTCCACACGTCGTGATGATCTAAGTTATGAAATTGACGGGATTGTCTTTAAGGTAAATGAATTTGCACAACAGGTTGATCTTGGTTTTGTTTCTCGCTCACCAAGATGGGCAATTGCCTATAAATTTCCCGCTCAAGAAGAGCTTACTATATTGCAGAGTGTAGATTTTCAAGTTGGTAGAACTGGAGCGTTGACACCGGTTGCACGTCTAATGCCGGTTTTTGTTGGCGGTGTCACGGTTAGCAATGCGACGCTTCATAATATGGATGAAATTAATCGTTTAGGTGTTTATACGGGTGATACAGTTATCATTCGAAGAGCGGGAGATGTAATTCCTAAAATTGTAAAAGTGGTGATTGAAAAGCGACCCGAAGGTGCAAGCAAAATCAAGCTACCTGAATCTTGTCCTGTGTGCGGTTCCGCTGTTGTCACATTAGAAGGAGAGGCTGTTGCACGTTGTACCGGTGTATTGATATGTCCAGCCCAGTTAAAAGAGTCAATAAAACATTATGCTTCACGTAAAGCAATGGATATTGATGGCTTGGGGCATAAGCTAATCGATCAATTGGTTGATAAGGAGTTTGTTCTAAACATTGCGGACTTATATCGTTTACGGGCAAATGATCTTGCTTTGCTTGAACGAATCGCGGAAAAATCTGCTACAAAATTGATACATGCAATTGAAGCTTCAAAAGAAGCAAGCTTGACAAAATTTATTTTCGCGTTAGGAATACGTGAAGTTGGTGAGTCTACAGCTTCTTTGTTAGCAAAAAGTTTTCAGAGTATTGAAAATATCATAAGCGCAAACATTAAAGTATTGGAAGAATTACCTGATATTGGGCCAGTAATGGCTAAAAATATTTATACTTTTTTTTCAGCAGAGGAAAATAAAAATAGAATCAATGAGCTGATAAGCATGGGGGTTTCATTTGCATCGACAACAATGAATAGTGTTCAGGCTCATGACTTGGATGGCCAAAGATTTGTCCTCACTGGTACTCTCCCTAGCATGTCCCGAGATGAAATGAAGAAGTTGTTAGTTGAAAGGGGTGCTAAAGTTTCAGGTAGTGTTTCAAAAAACACGTCTTACCTTGTTGCAGGTGAATCAGCAGGTTCTAAATTATTAAAAGCTCAGGAGTTGGGTGTGTCAATACTGAACGAAGAGCAAGCTTTAGCACTTATGCACATTTGATCTTAAGAAGTGTGACCCGAAGAACATTTCCATAATCTATCACTATTACTCTTCCTGTTAATTCTCTATTATTTAGGTCTATCTAACTCGTGTTCACGGCATGTGCTTTTAGAAATATACTGAATGAGATCAAAATGGATTATAAGCAAAGTATTAGTTTAATAGTTAAGGCTTTTTTGCTACTTGTTATTTTATCAGGTTGCAGCGAGGAACTTACAACAGGCTCTAAAATAGAACCGGAAAGCTTAAAGATAATAGGGACTCATTCCGCTACTCTATATTATGATATGGAGATCGAACTAGAGTATGGCGCTTCTGGTGGTGACGGAGTTTATCGTTACCGCTATATACAAAATCCAGATATTGAAGACCGAGAGGAAGATTTTAAATTTAATCCGCTCGAATTAGAAGTTGAAAATAATGATGCCGGAAAGCCATCATTTTCACTTAAAGGTATCATAAAGCCGGAAGCTGGTGTTGCAGTTGATGAGCTTGAAGTAGGAACCTTTTCATATCAGATAGAAATAACGGATGGTAAAAGTACTCCTCATGTCCAAACCTTTAAATACGAATTGCAGATTAATAAACTTGTTCTAAATTCTGAAGAAATTAATGCATCAGAGGGAGTTGTTAATAATGTTGCGGCGGAGAGACTTCTCGATTTCGTAAAGGAAGGTAGGTCCGCTGAAATATGTGAAGATGTTAGTACAAATCTGTATGAAGAAAAAACGCTGCCTAATGGCGTGAAGGTTTATCCGTATGTCATGAATGTTACGATTGATGCAGCAATTGTAGAACCGGTAGAGTACTTTTATCGTTTTGAATCAAAATATAATGATCAATTGCCCGAAAGGGATAGGAAAAATATTGACTTTGCTCGTCCTAATGTTGATTTTCTAGCAGAAGAGCGTTCAATCACTTTTAAGCCAGGCCAAACAGCGTGCGTAGTCTATGTTAACCTGTTAGATGACGCGATTATTGAAGGGGCTGAAGAGTTTACGCTTGAATTCTATGATACTAAAGGTGCAGTAACAGACTTAGGTCTTAGCTCCTCGTACACGATTACTATTGTTGATAACGAGCCATTACCATCCTATGAGCCTGAACAAATAATTCGTAATGAGGGTGATAAAGTCGTTGGCTTATTCTCTTTAAGGTTTCCATACCAGCATCCATTGTCAGTTCAGGTATCAATTGATACAGAGAATACTACGGCATCCTCTGATGACTATTTGCTTGAACCTTCAAATGGTGTCGTAACGATCGCACCGGGCGATCTCGAAGCTACATTTACTATCTCTTTACTTTCTAATGATGATAATCTCGACTCCGAGATCGATGAAGTCGTATCAGTCGTGACAGGTATCGATGGTTTGCTGGACGTGACACCCTATCAAGTTAAAATTAATGAGTGGCCATTAGCTGTAACTGATGAGGTTGTGGGTAAAGAGGTTAATACACAGAGAGCAGTAGCAATTGATGTGGCTGAGAGTGGTCTTGTTTCAGTTTTGCTAGAGGGCTTTTCTGTTTTTGACGAAGAGCAGGCGGTAGTGATTGCACGACATCGTGATGGCACAAAAAAGAAACTAATCAAATCTGATTCAGGCGAAATTGTACTCGCAAAGCAAGGTGTAAATGTTCGTCCTGTGAAAGTAGCGGGGTTCGATTTGGGGGGGAATTCTTATATTGGGGTAGTTGCAAATGTCGACGGCCTATTCACTGGAGTGCATCGTGGCGAAGGGGATTTCATTGTTGTTGTATATAAATTAGATAATGTGGAGGGAAGCTCGACTTATGGTTTTTATACTCAGCTATCGGTTAACCAGTATGGTAGTAATGGGCATGACGAGGCTAAAGGGGCACTGTTTGATGATGAAGGGGCTGTTTACATTTTTGGTTATACTACTGGCACAGAGTTTGATGGTATATCAGGAGCAGAATCAAATAAAGGTGGTGAAGAGGGTTTTGTTTATAAACTAGAATCACTAGACAGTGATCCTGTTTTAGCGTGGGATGCGCCTCGTTTTATCGGCACAGCAGATCAGGACCAAATTTTAGCGTTAGATGCTGGTCGGAGTAATGTGGCCGTTTTGGTCGAAACAAATACGACAGATAAGGATCTGTTTTCACAGAAAATTTCATCCCAAACGGGGCTTGATATAGAAAATATACCGCGTGCCATTATATCCTCTACGCGAGACGAGTTTGGGGGCGGTGTTAAACTTGATAATAATAATATTGATTCATTTTTATTAGTTGATAGTCAGTCTCTTCTCCCTGAGGGTGGTTTGACGCCTACACTGACGCGCGACATAAATGTGTTGTTATATGACACAAAAGGTGATGTTAGGAACATTAAAATCATAAGCACGAGTGGTGAAGATTTTTCGACAGATATAGAGGTTCTTCCTGAAAAAAGTCTTATTGTGGTTGGTGGTTACACTGATGGGGAGTTTGAAGGAGGTCAAAGAAAATCAATAGATGGTACTGATGCCTTTATTTCGATATTCAGCTCAAGTACCTCGGATGTATTTCAATTTGATACTACTCTTCAGTTCGGTACTGCTGGTAATGATCAGATAATCGATATTGAAACCGTTAGTGAAAATAAATTTTTAGTACTTTGGAGTGAGGATCATACAGGTCAAGATGGCGCTTTAACTTACAGGGTGTCCGCATTTTCTTCTGAAGGCGAAATGCTCAGTACAGAGCCGAACTAGAACTAGAGCCTTAACTGGTTAACGATCCACATAAAATATGTGGATCGTTAAATCCATTTGCTATAAATGGAAGCTATTTTCTAGTGGGTGAATTTTTCCATATATGCTGGTTATTTTTATCATTTGGCTTATGTCCTTTTGCTGATTCACCTGAACGCTGCCCATCTTGATGGTTTTTTCTGGGACTTTTATGTTTTTTTGGCTTATTAGACTTTATTGGTCGTGTATCTAGGCGAGACTCTGGTAAAGGTATGATAGGTTTGAACCCATCTATTAATTTACGTGGTATGATTTCTTTTATTAATCTCTCTATTCCTGAGAGGTCGTTAAACTCATCGGCACAAACTAAGGAAATTGCTTGCCCAGTTGCTCCAGCTCTACCAGTTCTACCAATTCTGTGGACGTAATCTTCAGCAACATTTGGCAAGTCGAAATTCACAACTTGAGGTAATTGTTCTATATCCAAGCCTCGCGCAGCGATGTCGGTTGCAACAAGGGTGCGAATAGTTCCATTTTTAAATTCTGCAAGAGCGCGGGTGCGCGCTCCTTGGCTTTTATTTCCATGAATTGCCGCAGATTTAATACCTTCTGCTTCTAAAAAGCGTGTCAGGCGATTGGCGCCGTGTTTGGTTCTGCTAAAAACCAAAACTTGCTGCCAATCATTTTCATGTATAAGTTTTGCTAATAAAGCAGACTTTTTCTTTTTATCTGCAGGGTAAACCCATTGGTCAACAGATTTTGCAGTTGAATTTCTAGGAGTGACGGATATTTCAGCGGGGTTATTTACAAATTCTTGTGCTAATTTTCTAATGTCAGTAGAAAAAGTTGCTGAAAACAACAAATTTTGACGTTTAGCTGGTAATAGTTGAATAATCCTTCTTATATCTCGGACAAAGCCCATGTCTAACATTCGATCTGCTTCATCTAAAATCAATATTTCTAAATGGTCAAATTTCACCGCATTTTGACTATATAGATCTAATAATCTACCAGGCGTGGCAACTAAAATATCAATGCCTTTACGAAGTTTTATCATTTGCGGGTTGATTTTAACACCGCCAAAGACGACGGCTGAACTGAGTGGAAGATGCTTGCCGTAAAGTTCAGCGCTTTCACCAACTTGAGCAGCTAATTCACGTGTAGGTGTTAGAATAAGTGCCCGAACTTGATTGCTTTGAGGGCGCGTACCTTTTGAAAGTAATTCTAGAATTGGAAGCGTAAAGCCGGCTGTTTTACCCGTGCCAGTTTGAGCTGCAGCCATTATATCTTTCCCTTCAAGGATGAGGGGTATGGCTTGCGCCTGGATAGGCGACGCTGTCTCGTATCCTTGTTCAGAAACTGATTTAAGAATTGGGGCTGATAAACCTAATGAAGCAAAACTCATATAGTGACTCACATAAACGTAAGAAGTGTTGGTGCTAATAAGCTTGAGCATTTGTAGATAATGACAAGGCACCAGGGGGCGTGCAGCTTACAGGATCTGCATGCTTTAGGCTAGCTTTGACAAGAGAAATGATTTAGTTGCGCAAAAATTAAATGTCATACGGAGACACGTAGCCTTGCTAAAAATAATGCATGATTGAAAGACTGTTTTCGTATTCATAGTTTGTTGTATGGACGTCCTCAATAAAGTACTGTTTGTAATGAAATTCAGCTCTAACTTGCCATTTTTTATTAAAATTATATGACACGCTAAACTTTGCATTATGTTCTTTGAATTCTGCACCAAATGCGTCGTATAAATAATTTGCTTCAATGCCTGCGCTCCATTTTTCGTTTTGTGTTAACCAGCCGATACGTGGTCCGGAAGCAATGCGGTAACCACTTTGTATGTCATTATCAAAGTTTAACTCCCCATTTAGCAATGTATAAAATAGCTGGTTTTCCCATTGAAAACTGGCTCCAGCGCCGCTGGTTAGGAAGGCGGTTAATTCGTCTTTAGCGCTGTCAGGGCGTTTAAATCCGGTAGAAACATGCCAAGATATTGGTGTAACCAGCTCACCTCTTGGGCTTAAAGATGCAATATCTATAAAGCGAATATTTTGAATGCGTGTTTTATTTTGATTTAAGTCTTGACGAAAATCAAAGTTGAACATTTCGAGTTGTGCCCCTTTAATATATCCCGGAATGGGGTCAAGTAGGTCGTGATAGGCCATTCTCAGGCCTAGTTGTACATATTCACTACTAGCTAAGTTGTTCGAAGCTTCGCTTCCAAATTTAGTGGCTAATCGCTTTGAAAAATGGCCCTGATCATCTCGAAATTTAGGTGTTGGGTATGGTTTGAATACATTATTAGCTAATACCTTGCTTCTGGCTGATAATAATGCAACAGCTTGTCTGTTTAGCGCTTTGGATTGTTGCTTTTTTCGTACACTTAAATAACGACTATATTGATAGGCCAGTTCTAGGGATTGTGCTTTTTCAACTGGTGGTAAGTTGTGGGTGATTTTGGTTATGTCGCTTGAAGGTTGAGCTAGTTTTTTGGCGATTGCACGAGTGTCTGGGCTAACTTGATTGGACATGTTTTTCATTAAGCTTAAAGTAGAGGGCCTAAACGTTACGGAGCTTATTAATTCAGTATCTGAAATAACCCTTACTGTATCTGCAGGTATCGCTGATAGTTTAAATTGGTTAGAAAGCTGTAGGCGCGGGCTTGCTGCATCTAGAATAGTTAGTAAGTGGTAAGAGCAATTTTCATCGAAAAAATAATAATCAAAATATGTATTTCGTACTTCCCAGGTGTGACGAATAAATTGATCAACTTCATCTCTATTTAGCTTTAGCTCGTATTCCCAGACGTCCCTTGATTCTAGAAAACTGTATTCGTTCACTTTTTCATAATATGGAAGAACTGTAAAAACTCCGGGGTACCCTCCCGTTAGACCTTTGTAGGTAAAGGTGAGTTCGTTATCGTTAGGATCCGCATTGGCGGCATAATTTACACTGTAATCAAGTAATGAGTTTTTTCCAGACTGACGATTAATGCGTATTAAAGTATGGCCAAACATGGATGAGGGGCTGTTCAAATAAGCAGCAGGAAAAATAAGAGTAATTGATTGTGCATCAATTTTTTTGAACCACTGATCGTATTCCTTACAGGTATGAATTGGGAAGTAGTTGTCACCAAGTTTGCTTTTGAGCCAGTTTAAGCGTGCAGGGAATTGGCAGTGCGCTGAAGTTTTTTCATCTTTTTGTGGTTGTAAAAAAGCGTTGACGGAGGCTTTGATTTCAGAGAGCGGGTTATGCTTACCATCTTTAGAGAAAAAGAAAATATCGTCATCAGCCTGGCTTTCAAAAGAGGCAATCAAACCAATTCGGTGGTAATGAAGTAGATCTAACCATTGGCTATCTTGTGCAAGGGTTTCGAGTCTTTGATGATCTGAAATCTGAGAACTGTCAAAAATAAGGTCTTTAGATATAGTTTGAGTAGAGAAGGCTAGTAGTAATATATATAAAGAAATAATAATGTAGCGTTTCATTTAAAAATCTTAGTGCTTTGAAAGGGTGAAAAAAATTTTAATTGAAGAGCGGTTTTATGAGAGCGAGATAAAAACAAAAGGCACGTATTATGTAAAATAATATGTGCCTTTAATATTAACGCTAAGTGGTTTAGCTTAAGTATTTTGCAAGATTTTCATTGTTCGTCATCATGTCAACAAGCGCGCTATAAACGTCACCTGAAGTTGTTTCAATTGATGTGAATATTTGGTCGAAATTTGTTTTAAGTGCGGTCTTAAAAGCAGCTTCATCTTTTGCATCAACCCCAATCAGTTCAGAAAGTGCTGATATAGTTTCGCCTTCGCCAGTCGAGCTTTCAGCTGCAATTTGTTCAAGATTGTTATCAATAAATAAATCAACGCCTGAAGCTAAAGGGCCTCTTGCATCTCCGCAACCTAAAGTGCCAGAAGTCATGCCGAAAGTCTGGTTGCCTGATGTGCCGTTTGTAGTTGCTGCAAGTACGTGCTCATGCCATTCATTCGCTTGCTTAAAAACAACTTCGGTACCTAGTCCACAACCTGCTGGACCATGCCCGCCTGCAGCCATTGCTGTTAATGGAGAAGCAGCGATTGCAACACATAATAATAATTTTTTCATTGAAGTTCCTTGAATTGATTATAGATATTAGTTTGTAGTAAATATTTTTACTACAAGTATAAAAAGCTTTCGTATTTGAATGCCGTATTCTTAAAACTAGTCTAACAGGCTAAAATTACAATAAAAACTAACAAATATTTAAATTCAGATTACTTTTACTTTTAGTTACTTCCATCTTGTTTTGCTTAAGGCTATTATTTTGCCTTCATAAGTTTATTGGGTTTCATAATGCCAAAGATTACAAGTGGAATTGTTCGTTTTAAATCGGAAGTTTATCCTCAGAAAGAAGAGCTATTTAAAAAATTGGCTAAAAGGCAAGATCCTGAAGCACTATTTATTACTTGCTCTGATTCCAGAATTGATCCAAGTTTGTTGGTTCAAACAGAGCCAGGCGAACTTTTTATATGTCGGAATGCGGGTAATATTGTACCGCCGCATAGCAATTATACCGGCGGGATTACTGCGACGATTGAGTATGCTGTTGCTGTCCTTAAAGTTAAGCATATTATTATTTGTGGTCATTCGGATTGTGGTGCGTTAACGGCAGTACTAAACCCCGAAAAAGTAGAGTCACTGCCTCATGTATCAAAATGGTTAAGTTATGCAAAAGCAGCGCATTACATTGTCGAAGAAAAGGCGCCTAACGCTACTCCAGAAGAAAAGCTAACGATGCTTATACAGGAAAATGTTCTCCTTCAATTGCAGCATCTGAAAACTCACCCCTATGTTGCGGCTCGATATGCAACGAATAAAGTTCAATTGCATGCTTGGACTTATGATATTGGCGAGGGGGATGTTAATGCATATGATGAGCGAGCGGGTAAGTTTTTACCGGTTGAAGAGCGTTACGCTGAATACATGAAGGAATGCGGGGGGGGGAATGATAAGCAGTGCGGTTGTGATTAGTTTTAGTTTCTCATTATGTAGGGCGAAACAAAGCAGGCTCGGTTAGTTGGGCCTGCTTTTGTTAGGACTTAAACTTCAGCGTTATGATAAATGTTCTGAACATCATCAAGGTCATTAAGCATATCAATAAAGGTGTTGAATAATGCTAAATCATCGCCTTCTATAGGTGCTGTGTTTTGAGGGATGAATTGAATTTCATCGACATCAAAATCAATTTCGCCTTTTTCAGCTGCTGGGCCAAAGGTTTCGTTTATCGCTTGTTTTGCTTTGAAATAATCGGTATGTGGTGCAAAAATGGTGATTTTACCATCTTCATTTTCAATATCGGCGACATCGACATCTGCTTCCATTAACACTTCGAGTACAGCGTCCTCATCATCATGCTTAAACATAAGAATAGCGCTATGATCAAACATGTGGCTAACGGCGCCCTGAGTACCAATCTTACACTTTGTTTTAGTGAAGCATTGGCGAACATCACCAAATGTTCGGTTTGGGTTGTCTGTTAAGCAGTCAACAATAACCATACAGCTTCCAGGTCCAAAGCCTTCATATCTTGCTGTAAAGAAGTCTTCACCGCCACCACCGCGTGCTTTATCGATAGCTTTTTCGATTACATGGGTCGGAACCTGGTCTTTCTTTGCGCGCTCAATCATGCCGCGAAGTGCAAGGTTTCCATCAGGGTCTAAACCACCAGCTTTTGCACATACATAAATTTCGCGGCCATATTTGCTGTAGACTTTTGCCTTTGCATCAGCCGTTTTTGCCATGGATTCTTTTCGGTTCTGATAGGCTCTACCCATTACACTATTCCAATAAAATTAAAAAAATAAATACTACAGATTAGTATTTGTTTAATAAAGCATTTTATCGTCCCACCTCAGCAAACTTATGGTAGAGTGCCAAATTCTCGTTATTTTTTAGATGGATCAGGTATGTTTCTTCGTTTTAAATTATTCGTTAGTAAATTTGCAGTCATGATTTGCATGCTGGTTGTATCTCATGAAGCATTTGCAGATTCAGGTCAGCCTTCTGATATAGGCCTAAGCAAGCTAGTAAGTCGGCTGAGTGAAATTCAAACATTTTCAGGTGCTTTTATACAGGAGTCTGTTGATCAAAAAGGTCGTCGGATTCAAGAATCAAAGGGGGAGCTTAAAGCGCAGCGTCCTGGTTTGTTCTATTGGCATACAAAAGAGCCGCTTGAACAAGTAATCTATTCGAACGTGAATGAAGTTACTGTCTATGATCCAGACTTAGAGCAAGCAACGATTCAGAAAGTTAACGCTCAATCACATACTACACCTGCTATTTTATTTAGTGGTGATGTTGATCGCATTGGTGACTTATTCGAAGTAGAGTATCGTAAAATAGACGAAACTACATCTCAGTTTTTACTTGTTCCAAAAACAAAAGATAGTTTGTTTGAACGTTTAAAAATTCGTTTTGAGGGTCAGCATTTAAAAGCGATGCAATTAACGGACGCGCTTGGTCAGATTAGTTCGTTGAGCTTTGTTTATAGCGAGATTAATTTGGTTTTCCCTAATGACACATTTACGCCTGATTTACCAAAAGGAACGGATATTATTCGAGATATACCTTTAAAATCAGAAGATGTGTCTAACCCAGTCTCGCCTTGAATTATGTCTAATTTATTTGATCAAAATCCTTCTTATGCGCCACTAGCGGCGAGAGTTCGACCAAAAAAAATAAATGATTATATTGGTCAGACTCACTTGGTGGGAGCGGGGCGTCCGCTTTCAGCAGCGATACAAAAAGGAGCGCTGCACTCAATGATTTTTTGGGGGCCTCCAGGTGTTGGTAAAACAACGTTTGCTAACTTGCTGGCGAATCATTTTGATGTACATTTTATCTCTATTTCTGCCGTATTAAGTGGCGTAAAAGATATTAGAGCTGCGGTAGATGAAGCAAAGATGCGGCGTGCTCAAACAGGTCGTGACACCATCTTGTTTGTTGATGAAGTTCATCGGTTTAACAAGGCTCAGCAAGATGCATTTTTACCCTATGTAGAAGATGGAACAATTGTTTTTATTGGTGCGACAACTGAAAACCCATCCTTTGAGTTAAATAATGCATTGTTATCCAGAGCGCGCGTTTATGTGCTTAAAAAACTGATGCATGATGAGGTAAGGCAAGTTATTAGGAGAGCACTTGAGCATCAGGCCGGTTTTCCTGAGTTTGATGTTGTAATAGATAATGACCTCATTGATATTCTTTGTAAGGCGGCAGATGGTGATGCTAGAAAATCACTTAATTTTCTAGAATTGGCGGTTGATTTAGCTGGCCAAGAAGGTACAACTCGCACTATTTCTCGTGAGGATGTCGAGGATGTATTGCAGAGCTCATTAAAGCGCTTTGATAAAGGTGGGGATATTTTTTATGAGCAAATTTCTGCTCTCCATAAGTCGGTTAGAGGCTCAGATCCTGATGCAGCGCTATACTGGTTTATGCGAATGATTGATGGTGGTTGCGATCCATTATATGTTGCTAGGCGAGTTGTTCGCATGGCAAGTGAAGACATAGGTAATGCAGACCCTAGGGCGCTTCAACTTGCTCTAAATGCTTGGGACGTGCAAGAGCGTTTAGGGAGTCCGGAAGGAGAGTTAACGATAGGTCAGGCGATTATTTATCTTGCTATCGCACCAAAGAGTAATGCAGTTTATAGTGCATTTAATGAGTGTCGGAGTCAGATTAAAAGTGGGCAAGATTATGATGTTCCCAACCATCTTCGAAATGCGCCGACACAACTAATGAAGGAGCAGGGTTTAGGTTTGGATTATCGGTATGCGCATGACGAACCTGACGGCTTTGCTGCGGGTGAAAGTTATTTGCCAGAAGCGCTTCATGGCGTAAGATTTTATTATCCTGTTGAACGGGGGTTAGAAGTTAAAATATCAGAAAAACTTAATAAGTTACGGGAATGGAATAGAGCTTCTACTGATAAGCGATATTAGAATACAATTAAGTTTATCTTTTGTTGTGGGGTTTGTTTGCGTCTAGTTTAAGTTGTTGTTTGAGAAAATAATGCTATTCCATTAAATTGTGGTGTCGTGTTAATAAATCTTGCCAGTTTTTTAATTTATCAGCACTACCAATGCGCTTGCCTTCTTGGCCTCGTATTTTGGAAAGCCATAACCCTTCACCGTTAAAGCTATACACGGGTACTAAATCATTTCGCATAGAAGCGGGCTTTATGTCATTAATGAGGTTGTCTAAAATAAGGGGTTCTGCATCGGGTTCAGAATAATATGCTAGTACCATATGTGCTTGATTAAGTTTAACTGCTTTAACATAGGTGATTTTCATTTTCTCCATGGGGACACCCATCTCTCGCAATGTGAAATATTTTGCGATGGAGTAGTCTTCACAGTCTCCGCCGTTGGTTGCTAGCAGTTCTAGTGGTGTTGCCCAGTAATCTTCTTTTCCCCAATGCTTGATGTCTGAAATAAACTTCGCTTTATTGAAAAATGTGTTAACAAGCTTAAGCTTGTTTGAGTTGTTTATGTTTTTGTTTGAATTAGCGATCTTTTCCCATTGTTGTAAGCGATCCACTGCTTCTGGTCCGAAACGCTTTTGTATAAATGTAAATAATTCGGTATTTAGTTCCAATGAAGTGGCGCTAAAAGTGATAATGCACAGGGTAAGAAGGGCAAAAATAGCGGGCTTCATAGAAGTAAGTGGGTGATGTTCGAAGAGTGCTGCCACATCGGCCTCTATTGCTTATTTTTGAGTAGGCGTTTTTTAAGCTTGCTTAAACGATTTTTGATACTTTGGCTGCGAGCGTTAGTAAGATTGTTATTATTGCTTGCCCGTTTAGGGCTTTGTGTAGTTTGCGTTACAGGTTGTTGAGCTTCAGGCTCTTCATAAGGTAATTGTCGCTCAATACCTAATGATGTGCTTTCAAGAAAATACAGGTTTTCTAACCTGCCTGAGCGATTAACGATAACGCGATCAGAAAAAACTTGGTTAAGTGTTGCGCCGCCGGGAAGTTCGTCATTAATTTTATAATGCTGAGTTTGCTTATCGGGGCCTAGTATTAAAGCGCCAGCCCCTTCACCGGAAGGGCTGACGAGTACGCCAGTTAGAATAAGTTTTAACTTTGTTTTAGGTAGGTTTTTCTGTTCGGTGACGACTAGGTTTTTTTTCAGACTGGTATCGCCAAATAATTTGAATTTTGCAATGTTGTGATCTGTTCTAGAATTAGCGTTTCTAGGGATTGATGCGTCTTTAATTTGGGTTAGGTTGGGTAGGCGCGTTTCGGTTTCCAATATTGGAGCGGTTTGCCAATATATGCTACCGGCAAACACAACGAGTAATACGAACGCGCTTATTAAGGGTAGACGAGAAAGTAGCATAACTTATAACCTTTCGCTTTGTGTGAATGTTTTTAAAAGGCGAGCCATCACACAAAGCTGCCATTGAAAGATGCGTACAAATTTTGACGCCCCTATTTATATATCAAGTATATCGCGGTATCTCTTCAAATACGCAATGATAATTCTCTGAGTTCGCAGTAGAATTGAGTTGTTATTCAAATATAGCACAATGAGCAATATTGCTGCGAGAGAGTTCATATATAGATTATCTGTTATATAAAATGTTAATTGTTATAGCTATATCTCATAAACAAAACTTTATTTGAATTAAAATGTTTTAATTAAATAGCCTATTGTTTAAGTCTATAAGACCATACAATAGTTACGCCCTGTAAATAGCGCGATCTAAACAAATAAAAAGTACACTTTAGGAGTGATGTCTTTGAATACTGAGGCTGAAACGGTTAAAAATGCCGTCGTAATTCCATTTGAACGCCTGCCGTTTAATTTTGCTAAAAAGCAAGGTGTCGTGCTGCTTAGAGAAAATGATCAATATCAAATTTTATATAGACCAGGGCTAACCCCTCAAGCCTTTGCAGAAGTAAATCGCTTAACCTTTGGTCAGGTAATGTTTCAGCAAGTAGATGAAAATGAGTTTGAAGCAGCTTTAGGTATGGCTTATCAAAATGACTCCGCTGAAGCGATGCAAATGGTCGAGGGCTTAGGTGATGAAATGGACTTGGCCAGCTTAGCCAATTCTGTTCCCGAAACTGAGGACTTGCTAGAGCAAGAAGACGATGCGCCAATCATACGTCTAATAAATGCTATTTTGACAGAAGCCGTTAAGACGGAAGCCTCTGATGTTCATATTGAAACATTTGAAAAACAATTAATTGTGCGGTTTAGGGTGGACGGCGTACTAAGAGAGGTTGTCAAACCGAAGCGAGCCCTGGCACCACTGCTTGTTTCTCGTATTAAAGTTATGGCCAAACTCGATATTGCTGAAAAAAGAATACCCCAAGATGGACGAATCGCCTTACGTGTTGGTGGAAGAGAAGTCGATGTACGGGTTTCTACCATGCCTTCAGCGAATGGTGAACGAATAGTTTTACGCCTTTTAGATAAAAATGCCGGACGTCTTTCGTTAGATCATATGGGTATGACTGAGCGAGACTTAAAAGTACTTAAAGAAACTATCTACCGTCCACATGGTATTCTTTTAGTGACAGGGCCTACTGGCTCGGGTAAAACAACTACGTTATATGCTGGTTTGTCGCAAATTAATGATCGTAGCCGAAACATTCTTACGGTAGAGGATCCGATAGAGTATAACCTGGCAGGAATCGGACAAACGCAAGTCAATACTAAAGTAGATATGACCTTTGCACGCGGTTTAAGAGCAATACTTCGACAAGATCCTGATGTGGTCATGATTGGTGAAATTCGTGATATTGAAACTGCTGAAATCGCAGTTCAGGCGAGTTTAACCGGACACATGGTGTTATCAACCTTGCATACAAACAGTGCTATTGGTTCGATCACGCGATTGATGGATATGGGGGTTGAACCTTTTTTGATTAGCTCAAGTTTGGTTGGGATCGTTGCGCAGCGACTTGTGCGGGTATTGTGTGATAGCTGTAAAGAACCTTATGAGGCAGACCAAACCGAAAAAGAATTTCTTAACCACACTGATAATTCACAGCTTATGATTTATAGAGCTACAGGTTGTTCTGAGTGTAATCAGCATGGTTATAAAGGGCGATTAGGTATTTATGAAGTAGTAAATATTGACGAAAAAATGCGTGAATTGATTCATCGCCATGCAGGAGAGTTAGAACTAGAAGAGCGAGCAAGAAAATCTGGGCCAAGTATCAGAGATGATGGCATAACTAAGGTGTTAGCGGGCGTGACTACAATTGAAGAAATTGTCCGCGTGACACATGGAGACTAACTGTGGCTGCGTTTGAATATAAAGCTCTGGATGAAAAAGGCCGACAAAAAAAAGGGGTTATCGAAGCTGATAGTGCTCGTCAGGTTAGACAACAATTGCGAGAAAAAGGGTTAGCCCCTCTTTCAGTAGAGCAAAGTGTTGAAACTAAGCAATCTGCGAGTAACTTATTTGCACCCAAGCGTCGTTTAAGCGTAAAAGAACTATCACTACTAACTCGGCAAATTGCGACTTTAATACAAGCGGGAATTCCTATTGAAGAAACGCTTAGTGCTGTCGCTAGTCAGAGTGAAAAAACAAATGTTAGGAGCATGTTGTTGTCGGTGCGCTCTAAAGTGTTGGAAGGTTATACGCTAGCGGACAGCTTAGGCGAGTTCCCAATTGCATTTCCTCACTTATATCGTTCAACGGTTGCCGCGGGGGAGCACGCAGGTCACCTAGATCTCGTACTTAACAAGTTAGCTGACTATACCGAAGCGCGTCATCAAGCGCGTCAAAAAATTCAATTAGCAGCTATTTATCCTGTCATATTATGTGTAGTCGCAATCTCCATCGTTGTTTTTCTATTAACGTATGTTGTGCCTGATATTATTGAAGTGTTTGTTAATAATGGCCAGGAGCTACCTGCTTTAACGCAGGGCTTATTGACTGTAAGTGATTTTTTGGCTGACTATGGATTCGCAATCTTTGTTATTTTTATTGTGAGTGCAATCGGCTTTAAAATAGGGCTAACAAAAGAGAAGTTTCGTTTTGCTTTTCATCGACGCTTACTCTATATGCCCTTTATAAAAAAGATCTCTCGGGGAAGTAATACATCTCAATTTGCCAGTACGCTAAGTATCTTAAATAGTAGCGGGGTGCCACTAGTTGATGCCATGAGGATTTCATCGGAAGTTTTAGCTAATGATTGCTTAAAAGCGTCATTAGTTGAGGCGTCCACGCGTGTGAGTGAAGGCGCAAATCTACACCTTTCACTTGAGCAAACGGGATATTTTCCTCCGATGATGATTCATATGATCGCAAGTGGTGAATCGAGTGGAGAGCTTGATCAAATGCTAGAGCGAACGGCGCTTCAGCAAGAAAGTGACTTGCAAGGTCTTATTGAAACGATTGTAGGTCTTTTTGAGCCTTTAATGCTGTTATTTATGGGAGGCGTTGTATTAATTATTGTGCTTGCCATTATGTTACCAATTCTGAATATGAGTAATCTCGTAAGTTAAAATTATTAACGTTCAAAATTGCTTGTATTCAATATATATTTTTTACAATTTATGTTTTTATAGTGTTATCTCTATATTTTTAAGGAAAGAACAATGACAAATTATTCAACAAAACATCTTGTTGTCAAGCAGCGCGGCTTTACCCTAATCGAAATAATGGTCGTTATGGTAATTCTAGGTTTATTAGTATCGGTTGTAGCGCCTAATATTTTAGGTCAAGGTGAAAAAGCGCGTCTTGGTGTAGCAAAAACGCAAATACGTAATATCAGTAATTCGCTGGATATCTACAAGTTAGATAACTTTAATTACCCCAGTACTGAGCAAGGTCTAGAGGCTTTGGTGACTGAACCAGCAGGCTCTCCAGCAGCCAAGAACTGGAATAAAGATGGTTATTTACCAAGCGTCCCTGTAGATCCGTGGAAAAATGAATACCAATACGTAAGCCCGGGTTCGGAAGGACCGTATGACTTATATTCATTTGGTCCAGACGGACGAGAAGGTGGAACAGACGAAGATGCCGATATTAGTAATCATGATTTAAATTAATTAGTTATGATGCAACGCGGTTTTACATTAATTGAGCTGATGGTCGTTATGGTACTTCTAGGCCTTATTTCCAGTATCGCGCTAACAACAGTAGGCGGTGGAAATCAACGGCGGGAGTTAAATAATGAAGTAAATCGCTTACATGCTGTGCTTCGAATGGCTGCTGAAGAATCTATCTTTAGTAATACCGAAATTGGCGTGGTGATAGAGTCGGATTTGTATGAGTTTCTTATTTTCGATGAATCACAGGGAAAGTGGACTGCCGCAGAACCACATTTTTTAAGAGCGTACACCCTACCTGAGTGGATTTCGCTTGATTTTCAACGTGAAGGCAAAGAACGAAAATTACTTGGGAATCAAGCTCAGTTAGATACGGACTCAGATTTTGACTCCTCAATTTTAGAAACTGAAACGGCTAAAAAGCCCGATCTGATGCTTCTTTCGAGTGGTGAGGTCACTGGCTTTACGATTTCAATGCAAATTGAGGATGATGCTTCGAGTCGTATAGAAATAAAAACAAATAACCAGGGTGAAATCATTCTCCCATCTTTGGAGCAGGATGAATCGTGAAAAAACATTCTCCATTGATAAAAAAATATACGGGTTTTACCTTACTTGAAGTATTGATTGCTCTCATATTTTTTTCATTAATTGGAATGGTGTTGCAACAAGTTACTGCATCCACAGTAAGTCAGTATTTGAGTGTAAGGCAAAAGATGTTCGCGTCTTGGATGGCTGAAAATAAAATGGCTGAACTTCGATTATCTAAGGATTTACCAAACGCACGTGAATATAAAGAAGAACTAGATTTTGCAAATGAGGAGTGGCAGCTCATTTCTAAAGTGAAAAAAACTGAAAACCCTGACATTAATAAAGTTGAAGTAGAGGTTTTTTATGTTGACTCAAACAGTGATGAGAAGCGTCGAAAGTTAGTTTTAACTGGGTTTATAGGTCGGTATTAATGCGCTATCTAACTTCTCATCATACATTCATGTATAGCCGACAGGCCGCTTTACCAAATGGCGTGAATGGGCAGCAAGGTGCTGCCGGCTTTACTTTGCTTGAAGTCTTAATTGCAATTGGAATTACTGCAATGATCGGCCTAGGGTCGTGGCAAATATTAAATAGTGCAATACGAACCAATGAACATACCCAGGTTAAACTTGAAGAATTGAAAGCGCTTCAAAAAACAATGCTGATAATATCCCGAGACCTGCAACAAGTCGTCTCTCGTTCAATTCGTGATGAATATGGCGATTACCAACCAGCACTTCAAACTAAGGGTTCTTTATATAAGTTAGAGTTGAGTCGTGCCGGTTGGCGTAACCCGCTTGGTGATCCGAGATCTAATATTCAACGAGTGGCCTATGAGTTGAATCAAGATGAATTCGTTCGCCACTATTGGAATGTATTGGATCGTTCGCAAGATAGTGAGTCCGTCTACCGTACTTTGTTAAAGGGCGTTGAAGAATTCTCGATTCGTTTCATGAAAGAAGATTATAGTTGGGCTGATGAATGGCCGTTAACAGCCGATACTGATGAAGAGGAAGATCGAGATCCTAGGTTTAAAGTTAACCAACTACCACGAGCCGTAAAAATAACGTTTAAACTTAAACAATTCGGCACAGTTTCAAAGCTATATGATTTAGTATCCTATCTTCCAAATAAAGTGTTAGAGGATGGGGCTGAATGATGACGGCTAAAGATCATGGTTCTAATACCTTGCATCCAACCGCAGGAGGTCATTGAGTTTGCAAAACTCTCTTCAGCACTTACCTCGGCGCCAGCAGGGCGTAGCATTAATGATTGTCATTTTTATTTTTGCTTTAGTTTCTATTTTATCAGTAGGGATGTATAACCGACAGAGTTTGTTTGTTCAAACCACTGCGAATGTACTGGCTCAATCTCAAGCTTATGAATATGCGATCGCTTCTGAAGTTTATGGTCGCCGTTTGCTAAAAGATTATTGGGATAAAAAGGATGATGAATCCTTTAATGAGTCTGAAATGATTAAAAATTCAATACTTCTACCGGTAGAAGAGGCGTTTTTAGAAGCGCAGTTTAATGATTTACAAGGTCGCTTAAATCTCAATGATCTTGTCATGCTTGATGGCTCTGTGAATGATGTTATGGTTAAGCGCTTTACTCGGTTATTGGACCGGCTAGCGATTGAAACAGTTAAGGTAGATGTATTGCTAGATTGGATTGATGACAATCAGGAGCCTAGTAATATAGAAGGAATTGAGGATGGTGAATATCTTTCTCTTGATCCTCCGTATCGTAATGCAAGCCAGCCGTTTAATCATATTAGTGAGCTATTATTACTTCCTAATATTAAACAAGATGATTATCAAAACTTATTGCCGCATGTCAGTGTGCTGCCGCAAGGGTATGTCAGTTTAAATGTTAATACCTCAACCAAAGAAGTGCTTCAAAGTTTGAGTGAAAATCTCAATGATGCTCAAGTAGATCAACTTATATCTCAACGTGAAAATGAGCCTTGGCTTAGTATTGAAAGCTTTGAATCTGATCCTTTAATTTCGGGTGTGGATATTAATATTAAATACTTAGGCGTTAACTCTGAATTCTTTGAAATAGCCACATTGATTACATTAGCGGATCGTAAAGCGAGATTAGTCTCTGTTATTTATCGAAATAACGAAGATGGCGTGATGCAGGTACTGTTTAGAGACCAAGGACAAAAATATTTAATAACAAAAGATAAGATCGCGCTATAATTAACTCGTAATAAATATTATAAATATGCAAAGCTGACAGTTGGAAATATGCCAAATAAACTTTTTTTAAGGCCAAAACAAGCACTACAAACTTCAGAGCCTCTTTTTGAATGGGCTTTATACGACTTAAGTCATCGTCAAATGAAGTATGGTGCTCAAGATAGTCTTGAAAGTATTGATCAAACACTCATGCAAAATGGTATTGAGAGTTCAGAATTGATCTTTTTGTGGCCAAGTAACGCAGCGTTTTCGACCAAAATTAGTTTGCCCGGTAACCAAACCCGTTTTATTCAACAGGCGCTACCTTTTGCTGTCGAAGAACAACTAGCCCAAGATGTCGATAAGGTCCATATCGTTCTTGGCGAAAAAAATACTAAAGGTGAGTTTTTCGTTGTAAATATTGATCGAGATTTATTTTCTTTTTACTTTGACTTAATAAAAGATGAATTGCCGTCTTATCAATTAAAAGGTATTCATCTGGATTCTGATCTCCTGCCTATTAATGACGAATCTTTAGTTATTTGTATCTCAAAAGAAATAACATTATTGAAGAATAAAGATCTTCGATCTATCCGTACAAGTACGCAAAACTTATTACCTTACCTAGATAGTCTATTTCTGGGGCAAATAGATGAAGAGTCTGATGAAGGTGAGCTCTTTGCAGTCAAGATATTCATTGAAGAAGATGCTCAAAATAACGCTGCAATGTTAATAGCTCAAATTGAACAATACCCGAATATTGCTATTGAAAAAGAAGTAATACAACTCTCTGAATTTGAACTTATTTGTCAAAATCAGCTTCATCGTGGCGTTAAAGCACTGAATTTATGCCAAGGTGATTATAAAGTTCAGTCTGAAACAAATAGTCTATGGAAGAAGTGGCGGGCTGTTGCGTTGATTGCCGGGATTGGTTTCTTGCTTCAATTAGGTGTGTTTATTGGCAAAGGGATGCACTACGAATTAAAAGCTGAGTCAATAGGTTTGCAGGCGTTAGCTGAATATCAAAAAATTGTCCCTAATTCAAAGCGTGTGACAGTTGCCAAGCTACCTAGAATTATTAAAGGTAAGTTAAATCAAAAAAATGTGGGTAAGTCCGTTGATTTAGGATTCTTAGCATTGTTGGGTGATACCGGCTTCCAATATCAGCAATCAACAGACCAGCAAAAGCTTAAGTTTAATAGCATAAATTATAATCAACAGCGAGGCGAGTTATTGATTGAAATGCGAGCGGAATCATATGATCAACTTGAACGGCTGCAAAAATCGATCGTTAGCGCAGGTTTAGCTGCCAAGATTAGTTCAGCTGTCCAGGAGAAAGAGTATTTTCGTGGTCGTATCAGTGTTAGTGGCTCTTAAAAAAGGAAAACATGATGCTAGAAGGACTTAAACAAAATCCTATTATCTTAGATTTACAAAAGCAATATGAAATGCTGCCTGTTCGTGATCGAGGCATACTAAAGGTTGCTGGTATTATTTTAATACTTTGTATTATCTATTTTGCAATGTGGGTTCCTGCAAGTGATTATATGGAAAATGCTCAACAAGATCTTGCACAAAATACAAAACTAATGCTGCTAGTTAAACAGAATAAAGCACTACTTTCAGCCTTGAGTCGAACATCAGGTCCGTCAAGTGGTGTTAAGACATTAACGAGTCAGCAGCTGGTTTCTTCAGTTACTAATCTAGCCAAAAAGAATGGTGTTATGTTGAAGCGGTTTGAGCCCAGTGGCGATAAAAAAATAAAGGTTTGGGTGGATAATGTTTCATTTGACAAAATGATGACCTGGTTATCAGCACTTAAGAAGTCATTAAATATCGTTGTTGAGCAAATATCCGTTGAAAAAGATGACGCTGCAGGACAAGTTAGTTCGCGTTTAACATTGTCAACATAACTTACAGTGCTCTTTTTTATTACTTATTTTAGCAGTAAAGAATATTAATATTTCATTGGAACTTGAGAATAATAAATGACTGCATTAACAGACGAAACCATAGCTAAAGTTGTTAGGTTAGAATCTGGAGCATTTGCTGAAGCAAAGGCTATTCTATACAGAGCATATAAAAATGAACCTACCTTTAAATATCTATTTGACCATAGACGCTCTGGTTATGACCAGCGCGTAAGAGCAACAATTAGAGAGTTAATCAATCTACATTTTTCTACAGGCCAAGATGTTATAGGCCTAGCATTAGACGATCACTTGATAGCCGTTGCGCTCGTTGGAAGTCCCAATGTGCGGTTAAACCTGACAGGCCAAATTAATTGGCGACTTCGAATGATGTTAACTGCAGGAATGGACTGCACTTGGCGTTATATTGATTATCATAACCAAATACATAAATGCTTACCTCAAGATCTACATCACGAATTGCCTTTGATGGGGGTTGATAGTAAATATCGAAATTTAGGTTATGGCAAGCAGCTGATGAATGCGATTGAAAGCATTTGCGCAGAAAACCCTCGATCAGTCGGAATTGGCCTCGATACAGGGAATATGCGATATCTTAACTTTTATAAAAAACTAGGCTATGAAACTGTTGGTGAGGTAACGCTTGGTGATGTAACCGAAAGTGTTTTATTTAAAAACTGTTCTCCCTCCCGCCAATAATCATTATAAGGAATACCATGTCTTCTTCCGATAACAATTCAACAGATAGCTCATTATATGATTACGATTTATTTGTGATTGGTGCTGGTTCAGGTGGTGTGCGTCTTGCGCGTATGTCTGCAGGAATGGGTAAGAAAGTAGCAGTTGCTGAAGACAGATACTTAGGTGGAACTTGTGTTAATGTTGGTTGTGTACCTAAAAAGTTGTTTGTTTACGCTTCTCATGTTCTTGAGGATCTGGAAGATGGGGTGGGGTATGGCTGGACCAGCGAGGGGGGGCTTGAATTTAACTGGCAAACATTGCTACAGAACAAAAACACTGAAATTAAACGATTGAATGGTATTTATCAAAATTTGCTCGTTAATTCAGGAGCAGATATTATCAATGGGCGTGCTCGTTTTATAGATAACCATACCATCGAAATAAACGGAAAGTTTATTACCGCAAGTAAGATTGTTATTGCCACAGGCAGTTGGCCTTTTGTCCCTGAATTTGAAGGCTCTAAACTAGCTATCACTTCAAATGAATTTTTCTTTATGGATGAGCTTCCAAAAACGGCCATTGTGGTTGGTGGCGGTTATATTGCCATAGAGATGGCAGGAATCTTAAATGGTTTAGGGGTTGATACAACACTTGTTTATCGAGGCGGACTTTTCTTAAGAGGTTTTGATGAAGAGGTTAGAACGTTTGTAAAAGAAGAAGTTTTAAAAAAAGGGATTAAGCTTAAATTCAATGATAATGTATCAGCATTGAGCAAAATGAATGATGAGCTTATTCAGGTTGATTTTGAGTCGGGCCAAGTTTCAACTACTGGCTTGGTACTATATGCGACAGGAAGAACACCTCACCTGCAAGATTTAGGTTTAGATAATGTTGATGTGACGCTAAACAGTAAAGGGCAGGTCGCTGTAAATGAGAAATTTGAAACATCAGTTAAAAACATTTATGCGTTAGGCGACGTTACGGGAGGGATGCAACTAACCCCTGTAGCTCTAGCGGAAGGTATGTTTTTAGCTAATAACTTATTTAATTCGCATAAACCCGACCTTATTGATTACTCAAATATTGCAACTGCGGTATTTTGTCAGCCGAATATAGCAACAGTGGGGTTGACAGAAGAGCAAGCGCGAGAAGAATACGATGAAGTAACTATATTCGTATCAACATTTAAAGCGATGAAGCATACTCTGTCAGGTCGTGATGAACGAAGCTTGATGAAGATGATTGTCGATAAAAAGACCGATATTGTTTTGGGGGTTCATATGGTTGGTGCTGACGCCGGTGAAATTATCCAAGGAATTTCGATTGCTTTAAAGTCGGGAGCAACAAAAAGAGTATTTGATCAAACAATTGGTATTCACCCTACTGCCGCAGAAGAGTTTGTCACGATGCGTGAAGCAACCCGTTAGAAAGGTTTTGCGTACGCAAATCACTATTAATGTTTTAAAAAACCTTTATACTTCCATTTTTATTCAAACAGTAGGAGTTAATCTTGAGTTCGGTCCAGTTACAGCAGCGCGTATTATCAGGCATGAGGCCAACAGGAAAATTACACCTTGGGCATTATCATGGTGTTTTAAAAAACTGGGTTGAACTACAGCATGAATATGATTGTTTTTTCTTTGTCGCAGACTGGCATGCATTAACAACGCATTACGAAAACCCGTTCATGATCGAACAGAGTGTTTACGATATGGTGATTGACTGGTTAGCTGCAGGTGTTAACCCAGGATCTTCAACGATGTTTATTCAATCAATGGTGCCGGAACATGCGGAACTCCATTTATTGTTATCGATGATGACACCCTTAGGCTGGCTTGAACGAGTGCCAACTTATAAAGATCAGCAGGAAAAACTAAAAGAAAAAGATCTCGCTACTTATGGTTTCTTAGGTTACCCCTTACTTCAAAGCGCAGATATTCTTGTTTATCGTGCAGGTTTGGTACCTGTAGGTGCCGATCAAGTAGCGCATGTAGAATTGACAAGAGAGGTTGCGCGTCGATTCAATCATTTATATGGTAAAGACCCCGGTTATGAAGAGCAAGCTGAGGCTGCGATTAAAAAAATGGGTAAAAAGAGTGCGAAGCTATACCGCAACTTGCAAAAACGTTTTCAAGAGCAGGGCGATGATGAAGCATTAGCGACCGCTAGAGCATTAATAATTGACCAACAAAATATTTCTCTTGGTGATCGAGAAAGGCTACTTGGTTTTATCGAGGGTGGAGGGAAGGTCATATTGCCAGAACCTCAGCCTTTATTGACAGCGTCTTCAAAAATGCCCGGTTTAGACGGTCAAAAAATGTCTAAGTCATATGGTAATACTATTGGCTTGCGTGAAGCGCCCGATGACGTTGATCAAAAAATCAGAAAGATGCAAACGGATCCTCAGCGCGTTAGATTAACAGATCCTGGTAATCCAGATAAGTGTCCTGTTTGGAATCTTCATGAAGTTTATTCTGATGAAAGTGTTAAAAACTGGGTTAGAGAAGGCTGCCAAAGTGCTGGTATTGGCTGTTTGGACTGTAAAAAACCGCTAATTGAAAAAGTATTGGAAGAACAAAGGCCTATACATGAGAGAGCGCGGCAATATGAAGAAAATCCGGAGCTGGTTAAAAGTATTATTTCTGAAGGTTCCGAGCGTGCACGTGATGCAGCAAAAGCAACGTTAGAAGAAGTAAGAAGTGTAATGGGGCTTTCGTTTGGCCGATAGCTTTTGTTTTGTTGGTATCAGTATTGGTTTTTGCGGTTAGTGGTAGAATTCATAGTGTTTGAATTACTTACTCGTTGTGTAAGTAATTCAAGTAATATTAATAAATAGGTGGGTTACCATTTATGTCAGATCTGACAGAAATATCCTCACCTGAACTAAAAGAGCAGCCTAAAGTTCAGCAGGAATTACCTTTTGCAATTGTTGAAGGTAAACCAGTTACCGAAGTACCTCACGACTTATATATACCTCCTGATGCATTATCCGTTATTTTAGATGCGTTTGAAGGTCCGTTAGATTTATTACTATACCTTATACGTCGTCAGAATATGGATATTCTGGATATAAACGTTAGTGAGATTACATTGCAATATGTCGAATATATTAATCTGGCAAAATCGATAAAATTTGAACTTGCAGCGGAATATCTATTAATGGCAGCAATGCTTGCTGAAATTAAGTCTCGTATGCTTTTACCAAAGCTGTCGCACGAAGATGAAGAGAGTCAAGATCCTAGGGCGGAACTGATACGAAGGCTGCAGCAATACGAAAGATTTAAAAAAGCAGCTGAAGATGTTGATGAAATTCCGCGTATTAATCGCGATATTTTCGCAGCAAATGCTGACGCTGATAATGCTTCGACGCCTATGGTTATGCCAGAAGTCAGTTTGCAAGATATATTTAGCGCTTTAAAATCAGTGTTAGATCGCTCCGACCTATTTGAACATCACCATATACAGAAAGAAAAACTATCAACACGAGAAAGAATGGCTCAAATATTATCAATACTAAGTAGTGAGTCGCATGAAGGCCACTTTGTTTCATTTTTTAGCTTGTTTACTCCCGAAGAAGGTCGCGCCGGTGTTGTTGTTTCATTTTTAGCAATCATGGAGCTTGTAAAAGAGCAGTTGGTGGATTTTGTTCAAGCTGAAGCGTTTGGAAGCATTCACCTAAAAGCGAGGTATGCTTAATGTCAGAGAGTGATTTAGATTTAACTTCTGCACATATAAAATCTAAACATTTAAAAAATATTTTAGAAGCAGTTCTTTTTGCTGCGAATAAAGTGATCAGTATCGATGTGTTATATAACTTGTTGCAGGAAGATATCGCTCCTTCCAGACCAGAAATAAAAACTACGCTCAATTATTTGATGGCTGATTATCAAAACAAGGGAATAAATTTAGTTGAAGTGGCTGGCGGTTATCGCTTTCAAACAAAAAAAGAATATAGCACTTGGGTTAGTCGTTTGTGGGAGGAAAAACCTCAAAAATACTCACGGGCAATGCTTGAAACACTTGCCTTGATAGCTTATCGGCAACCCATTACGCGTGGAGACATTGAAGAAGTGCGCGGTGTTGTTGTTAGTTCAACCATTATGAAAACGCTACAAGAAAGGAATTGGGTAAAAATCGTAGGGCATCGAGATGTACCTGGTCGCCCCGCCATGTATGCGACGACAAAACAGTTTTTGGATTATTTTAATCTTAAATCTTTAGAAGAGTTGCCTTCTTTAGCTGAAATTAGAGATATTGATACCATCAGTAAAGAGGTTTCTGCCCAGTTAGATCTGATAAATCACGACAGCTAAGACGTTATTCCAGTTAAGTTCGCCACTTTAATAAGGCTTTCTTGGTACTCTTCCTCAAGCATTGAATCCTGAACAATTCCGCCTCCACCCCAGCAGTACAATTTGTTTTCAGATTGTACGATTGTCCTAATTAGAATATTGCTATCAAACTGGCCATCGTCATTCCAGTAGAAAATTGAACCACAATATGCATCTCGTCCAGACTCCTCAAGCTCGTTGATTATCTCCATTGATCTTTTTTTGGGTGCGCCAGTAATGGAGCCTCCTGGAAAACATGATAAAAATGCTTCAATTTCATTAAATTCAGGTTTTAAAATGCCTTCAATCTCGCTAATTAAGTGATGAACGTTTTTAAATGATTTTAATTTGAATAACTCATTCACTTTTACGCTGTTTAGTTGACAGACTTTGCTTAAATCATTCCGCATAAGGTCAACAATCATTAGATTTTCAGCCTTATTCTTTAAACTGTTCTGTAAGTTTTCTGCATTATTCTTGTTTGAGGAGTCGTTTTCGCTATTTTGTGCCGTGCCTTTTATTGGGCTCGTCTTTATTTTTTTATTTTTGATACCAATAAACTGCTCAGGAGAGAAGCATAAAATGCTTTGATCTCCTAAAAAAGACAGGTATGCCGAGTAAGGGGTGTTAATATTTTTACGTAAATCAAAATAAAGGTCACATGAGTCTGAATCAAAGTCACATTCAAATCGCTGTGCAAGGTTAACCTGGTAGCAATCACCTTCTTTTATATAGTTTAATGTCTTATCGAAACTTTTAGTATAAGCATTGAAATCTTGTGTTTTTTGCCAAGAGTCCGGGCGAGTAATATTCTCGTTATCTTTTTTTGACGTATGCGCGTTATTAATAAGGTTAATAATCTTTCGACGGGTTTCTATCGAGCATTCAGGTGAAAAAGTAAGGAAGCCTTGTTTGAGTTCACGATGATATACGTAAGACCATGTGTAGTGAGCAAAAAAAGCATTGGGTAGGTTAGAGCTATCCAATACTTTTGGGTGTTTTATAATTCTAAGTGCACCAAACTCATATGAACAAAAACCTATTATACCACTAACAAAAGGTAGGTTTTGATACGTTTCAGGGATTTTCGAAGGGGTTCTTTTGAAGGGCCTACTATATATAGGTAATTTTTCTTTAGTATCGTCTTTATTTATTCTATGGCTTGATAGTGGGTCGCCCGTTAATATGTCAAAGCTACCGCGTGTTGTGTCTGCGCCGCTATCAAACAGTATACTTTGATGAAGTGATTTCAATAAAACCTTCGTTTGCTTGTATGATAGTGTTACAGAAAATTGAGTCCAGCTGTCATATAAGCTCTCATTTAATGTTATTTCAGAGATAATGTTAAGACTTGCTTGTATCATTAATTTTTTACCGACGATAATTAGGATTCTTTAAAATGTTTATGGACTTCTATACGACTTCTCGATAATTTTAACCCTACAAAACAATATAAACCACTTAGAGTTTTTTGTGATGACTTTTAAACGCTGTCTAATGCTTGCAGCAGTCTTTGTAGTGGCATAGTTAATTTGGCCACCAAATTGGAGGTGTTATTATACATCTCCTAGAACTTTAGGTGACACAATGACAAGAAGAATCAGATCTACTTTTACGCAAGAATTTAAGCTCGAAGCAGTACTGTAGTGGTCAACTAAATTTGGTCACAAGTTAAGAGGCAGCTGTATATTTCAAAAAGAAATAGACGTTAATTAATATTGCGTTGTGGTTTCTACAGCGCTTCTTAGGCTTTTCCTATTACACCTATTACACCTATTACACCTATTACACCTATTACACCTATTACACCTATTACACCTATTACACCTATTACACCTATTACACCTATTACACCTATTACACCTATTACACCTATTACACCTATTACACCTATTACACCTATTACACCTATTACACCTATTACAC
>Ga0209184_1000449_pt1 | contig 43763 bp, 41 predicted proteins | sample EN8Hudsemesocosm_2_FD_184627 | JGI IMG/M metagenome (GOLD analysis project Ga0209184, IMG submission 184627) | Methane-oxidizing microbial communities from mesocosms in the Hudson Canyon - EN8C Hudson Canyon (SPAdes) (version 2) | ecosystem: Environmental > Aquatic > Marine > Cold seeps | place... | reverse complement strand
TATCATAGGTAACAACGGCCCTATTACCGCTCAGGGTGCTGCTAAGGCTGCGCAGTTTATTCAACTGTGTGAGCAAAGCAGCACACCTTTATTGTTCATTCACAATACCACAGGCTTCATGGTGGGGACCCAGAGTGAGCAGGATGGTGTTATCAAACACGGCTCCAAAATGATTCAGGCGGTGGCCAATGCCACGGTGCCTAAAATCAGCATTAATGTGGGCGGCTCTTACGGTGCCGGTAACTATGCCATGTGTGGCCGTGGATTGGATCCAACCTTTATTTTTGCCTGGCCTAACAGCCGTACTGCGGTTATGGGTGGCCCACAGGCGGGTAAAGTTTTGCGCATCGTCACCGAAGCCAAGCAACTTAAGATGGGCATGACCCCGGACCCTAAGATGCTGGATATGATTGAGACCGCCACCGCGCAAAAATTGGATGCTGGCTCTACTAGCTTGTTTGGTACTGCCCGTATTTGGGATGACGGCATCATCGACCCACGAGATACCCGCCGTGTATTGGGGTATGTGTTAAGTATTTGTAACGAAGCAAAATATCGAACCCTTAATGGCAGTAAGTTTGGTGTGGCCCGTTTGTAGTTTTGGCCGCCTGTCGTTTTATTTGTAAGTGTTAGTTTTATTTTTAAGTTAAATCCTAGTTGATTAAGTGTGCGCATAGCGCAAAAGGAATATAAAAATGATCATTACTCAAGAACATAAAGAAATTTACCGTACCGTTAAAAACTTTGTAGAAAACGAAATTAATCCCCATGTGCCAGAGTGGGAAAAAGCGGGCTTTTTCCCTGCCCACGAAGTTTTCAAGAAAATGGGTGACCTGGGTATCCTAGGCATTAACAAAGAAGAAAAATACGGCGGCCTGGGCCTGGATTATTCTTATAACATGTATGCGGCCGAGGCCTTGGGTCACGCCGGTTGTGGTGGTGTACCGTTAGCCATAGGGGTGCAAACCGATATGGCCACGCCTGCCATTGCCAAGTTTGGCTCCCACGAACTAAAGGAAGAGTTTCTAAAACCTGCTATTGCCGGTGAATTTGTGGCCTCTATTGCAGTATCTGAAACAGGAGCTGGGTCTGACGTGGCGGGTCTAAAAACCACCGCCAAGAAAGACGGTGATGATTACATCATTAATGGCTCCAAGATGTGGATTACCAATGCTCAGCATGCAGATTTCTTTTGTGTTTTGGCCAATACCAGTGATGACAAACCCCACAAAAATAAATCATTAATTATAGTGCCTGCCAATCTTCCGGGTGTTTCGGTAGGTGAAAAGATCGATAAGATCGGCATGCGTTGCAGCGATACCTCGCCAGTATTTTTTGACGATGTACGGGTACCACAGCGTTACCGTATTGGTGCTGAGGGCACTGGGTTTATGTTGCAAATGTTGCAATTCCAGGAAGAGCGTTTATGGGGGGCAGCCAATAGCCTGCATTCATTAGAAATGTGTGTAGAAAAAACCATTGAATATACCCGCGAACGCAAGACTTTTGGTCAGCCTATTATTAATAACCAGGTGGTACATTTCCGTTTAGCTGAATTGCAAACCGAAATTGAAGCTTTGCGTGCCTTAACGTATCGCGCAGCCGACCTAATGATTAACAAACAAGACGTCACTAAGTTGGCTTCCATGTGTAAATTAAAAGGCGGTCGCTTAATTCGTGAAGTTTCCGACAGCTGTTTGCAGTATTGGGGTGGCATGGGCTTCACTACGGATAACCCTGTATCTCAGGTATATCGCGATGGCCGTTTAGCGTCCATTGGTGGTGGTGCCGATGAAATCATGTTGGGCATTATTTGCAAATACATGGATATCTTGCCAAAAAAAGCCAAATAACACTTAGATAAAAAGATCGCCTGCAAGCAGCCTGTACAGATTTATACAGGTAGGAGGCTGCATGCAGGCGAACAGAGTTAGCCACCAAGTTACTGCCGGCGGCTAAAACAAAGGACATAAATATGTTAGAACAAGCCTACACCGCTATTAAACTGGAGCGCGAAGATCACGTTCTATATTTAACTCTGGATCGTCCTCAGGTGCGTAATGCCATGAGTCTGGCCATGGTAAAAGAATTGAGCCAGGTATTTACTCACCTGGAACAAGACCTGTCGGTACGTGCCGTGGTGCTGCGCGGTGAAGGCGGCAGTTTCTGTGCCGGTGGCGACATTAAAGACATGGCCGGTGCTCGCGCCAGTGCCGCTAAAAGTGATACCGATCCATTTTATGAATTAAACAAAACTTTTGGTGAATTGATTTTGCAGATGAATCAATTGCCTCAGGTGGTGATTGCCATTTTAGATGGTGCGGTACTGGGTGGGGGGTTTGGTTTGGCGTGTGTCACCGATGTGGCCATTGCTACTGCCAGCACGCAGTTTGCCATGCCAGAAACCACTCTGGGTATTCCCCCTGCGCAAATTGCACCGTTTGTGGTGAAGCGAATTGGTTTAACCCAGGCCCGTCGACTAGCTTTATTGGGCAGTCGTTTTGGTGGAGAAGAGTCGGTGCAATTGGGCATCTCACATTTTTATGCCAAAGACGAAGACGAAGTACAGCGCTTGTTGGGCCAAACCCTAGACAGCGTTAAGCGTTGTGCACCCGGTGCCAATGCCGTCACCAAGAAATTAATGTTAAAGGCCGCCGAGTTTGAGGCTGAGAGTTTGATTGATGATGCCGCTAAGGCATTCAGTGCCGCAGTACAGGGTAAAGAAGGTACCGCGGGTACCATGGCGTTTGTACAAAAAAAGCCGGCCCCTTGGGCATAACAGATTAAAGGGCAAATAAAATGAGCGAAGTAAATAAAGACATGAATGGCGACTTTACTAAAGTGTTGGTGGCCAACCGAGGCGAAATTGCCCTGCGCGTGATGCGCTCGGCGCGGGCCATGGGTTATGCAACCGTGGCAGTTTACAGTGAAGCCGACAAGGATGCGCCACATGTGGCGTTTGCCGACGAAGCCGTGTGTTTGGGAGCTCCCCAGGCCAATCAAAGTTATTTGGTTATTGAAAAAATCATCGATGCCTGCATAAAAACCGGCGCCGATGCGGTACACCCAGGTTATGGTTTTTTATCTGAAAACACCGAGTTTTGTGCGGCTTGCCAAGAAAATAATATTACCTTCATAGGCCCCGATCCTAAAGCCATTGAGCTTATGGGTAACAAGCGTCTTGCAAAAATTGAAATGATTAAAGCCGGAGTGCCTTGCATTCCTGGTTACGAAGGTAAGGCCCAAGATGAAGCCACCTTGTTGGATGAAGCCATTAAAATTGGTTTCCCCATAATGGCGAAAGCCACCGCCGGTGGTGGTGGCCGTGGCATGCGTTTAATCATGAACGAAGAAGATTTTTCTGCACAATTAAAAACCGCAAAATCTGAAGCGCTCAATGCCTTTGGCAGTGATGAGATGATCCTGGAAAAAGCGGTTATGTCACCGCGCCACATTGAGATTCAGGTATTTGCAGATCGTCACGGTAACTGTGTGTACTTGGGTGAACGTGATTGTTCGGTGCAGCGTCGTCACCAAAAAGTGGTAGAAGAAGCACCGTCACCTTTTGTGAGCGAAGAATTACGTCAGGCCATGGGCATCGCAGCGGTAAACGCAGCTAAGGCTTGTGATTATGTGGGCGCAGGTACGGTTGAATTTTTAACCGATGACGAGGGCAGTTTTTACTTCCTTGAAATGAACACCCGTTTGCAGGTAGAACACCCGGTAACCGAACTGGTAACCGGTGTGGACCTAGTATCCTGGCAGTTAACCGTGGCTGCAAATGGTAAGTTGCCGTTGCAGCAACAGGATATCTCATTAAATGGTCACGCCATGGAAGTACGCCTATACGCCGAAGACCCGGCTTTAGGATTCATGCCGCAAACCGGTGATATTTTACGCTGGTCCTATCGAGAAGATCAGGGCTTGCGCATGGATGCTGGTATCAAACAAGGGCAGGTGGTCAGTCCATTTTATGACCCTATGCTGGCCAAGGTTATCGCTCACGGTGCCACCCGAGATGAAGCACGCCGTAAGCTCATGAGCAGCCTAAAAAACCTGGAGCTGTTGGGAGTACGTTCAAATCGCGGCTTCTTGTATAACATCGTTAAGCACCCTGTTTTTGCCCAAGGTGGTGCCACCACTTCGTTTATCGAAAACGATTTTGCTAACGATGCCACCCTAAGCCCTCATTCACTTAACCATGAGCAGCAGGCGTTATCAGCCTGGTTGTTTTACTTGAAGAGCGCGCTGAACAATTCTCAAGCCAACGGGCGCGCCTTTTGGCGTAATTCCAATCCTGCCCCCACCTGGTTTGATCTGGAGCACAGCAGTGAAAAACATGCGGTGGCGGTCACTGTAAAAGATGCGCCTTTACAGCAATTTAATGTGCAGGCTCAGGATTCGGTATTTGATTTTGTTTTGGTTGAATTACAAGAACAAAAACTGAAGTATCTAGATGGCGGCATTAAAAAGACAATCTGTTTTGCTTACAACCCAGCAGGGGATTTATACCTGAGCAGTCATGAAGGTTGTTTCCTCGTGGCAGACCATACCCATGCACCAGCGGTAACCGCAGATGGTGCAGGTTCTGGTTTGATTAAAGCCAGCATGGACGGTGGCATTATTGATGTGTTGGTGACAGAGGGGGACAAGGTAGAGAAAGGCCAGACCCTAGTGATTTTAGAAGCCATGAAAATGGAACATGCCATGAAAGCCGATATGGATGGTGTGGTGAAGGCCGTCATGGTGACCAAAGGCGATCAGGTTAAAGGTCGCCAGTTACTGCTTGAAGTGGAAGGTAATGAGCAAGAGCAGTTACAGCCCGCTTAATTTGTAATTTGAAATGATAAATAATAAAGGCAGCACTTGTTCAAGTGTTGCCTTTATTATTTTAATGGGATGCCTTCCTATGCAAAACCTAATTATTAGAAAAGTGTGAAGTAACTTCTGGCTGGAATTCATCCCCTTTAAAACGTACTATCTTTCCATGAATCAAGACTTTCAATTAGACCCCAATTGGCAAATTTCGGCCAAACAAGCAAAACATATTCTTCAAGTGGGGGAGCGACTTGGGGTTACTCAAGAAGAGGCTATCTTGGGCTGCGGCATTGAAAAAAAATGGTTGGAGATGCCTGACTACCAAATGCCGGTGGCACCTCTATACGCATTAAATAAACAAATTGCCAGTTTGTCGGGTAACGAAGACCTGGGTCTGTTTGTGGGTCGGGCGGCTTACTTAAACATGGTCAACCTGTTGTTGTATCTATCGAGCATTTGCACCTCTTTACGGCAATGGCTCAATATGATGTCCAGTGTATTGGAGCTGCAGGGGGACTTGGGCAAAGCGGTAATTGTAAGAGAGGGTGGGCAACTGCGTAGTGAATGGCGCCCCTTAGTGCCGGTTTCAATCAGTGGTCGCTACACTATCGATATGGTGCTTAGCACCGCAAACTCAATTTTAAACAGCATTTGTTTGCAGCCCATTACCATTGCCAAGGCGCAATTTACTTACTCTCAGCCTCGGGATCTCACCGTTTTAAAGCAGTGTTTTGGCGAAAACCTGACCTTTGATCAGCCCTATAGTGCATTGTATTTTGAAATGGAGTCCCTGGATTTTAAATTAATTCAAGCGGTTAATGAAACTTCGGAAATAAGCAATCCTTGGCAGGAATACATGGCCAGCATGGCAGGGGATAGCTTTTTGCGGGTATTACGCCAAAGCATTATTTGTGAACTACCCACGGGGGGCATGACCATAGATTCTGTGGCGCAGGACCTGGGTGTGTCACGGCGTACATTGCAGCGCCGCCTGTCAGATCGAGATACTAACTTTCAGCATATCGTACAAGACTTAAGACACCAGATGGCCCTAAGGTTTTTGGCCGACAAGAGCATGGGGGTCACCAGTATTGCGTTTTTATTGGGCTATGGGGACTCGTCTTCTTTTTCTACGGCTTTTAAGAGCTGGCAGGGTTGTTCGCCTTCAGAATACCGAGTAGCAGCCTAGCAGGCTCTATTTAATCAACTTGTTTTTCATGTCCCTGATTATGGCACCTAAACCAATCAGTTTGGCACCGCATCCAATGCTATCAAATCAATAGCCCTCTATTATTTATCCAATGACCTGAATCAGGAAGGCTGCCCGGCCTGATTCTTTTCCAAGTTTGTAGCGTCTTATTTTTAAAAACAATAAACGGAAGTAATAATATGTCTTTAACCTTCGATAGTGCACGACTACCTAACCCCGAGTTAACGCCGGATCACGAAGAGTGGCGCAGACAGTTACGCAAGTTTGTAGACACAGAAATCGCTCCCTATTTTGATGATTGGGATGAGGCTGGCGCGTTGCCCCCTGAACTTTGGAAAAAAGCCGCCGAGGTGGGTCTGTTACAACTGGGTTTTGATGAAAAATACGGCGGTATTTCCCAGGGCATCGATCTTTATTACAGCATGATTGTGAATGAAGAGTTAGCTCGGGTGGGTTCCGGTGGTGGTATCGCTTCTAGCTTATTAATTCATGGCATAGGGTTACCACCGGTTGCCAATTTTGCCCGTGAAGAAATCAAACAGGAAATTGTGCCTGCGGTACTGTCAGGTGAAAAACGCATTTGCTTAGGAATAACAGAGCCATCTGGTGGCTCTGACGTGGCCAATATTAAAACCACCGCGGTACGCGACGGTGATGACTATATTGTTAATGGCAGTAAAACGTTTATCTCGGGGGCCATGAGTGCCAACTGGATCAGTACCGCCGTACGCACCGGTGGAGAGGGCGCTGCCGGTATTTCAATGCTCACCATTCCCATGGATTTGAAAGGGGTAAGCCGCACCCCGTTAGATAAAAAACAAGGTTGGTGGGTGTCAGAAACAGCGACGGTTTATTTTGATAACGTACGGGTACCCGCTAAATATTTGCTTGCCCAGGAAGGTCATGGCTTTCTAGTGATTATGAACAATTTTAATGGTGAACGCATGGCGATGATTGCCTGCATGGAAGCCTGTGCCCGTGTATGTTTAGAAGAGGCGGTGAATTGGGCCCGTGAACGTAAAACCTTTGGCAAGCCAATGACCAAACATCAGGTTATTCGTCATAAGATTGTACAAATGAAACAGCGTATCAATGCTACCCAAGGATTTATGCAAGTGGTTGCACGGGCGGTGGTAGCAGGTAAAGGCAACTTTGGTGACTTGGCTCTACTTAAGGTGCAAGCCAGTGAAACCATGGAGTTTTGTGCTCGGGAAGCCAGTCAGATTTTAGGCGGCGCTTGTTATCTGCGTGGCAGCAAGGTTGAGCGAATTTATCGCGAAGTGCGTGTTAATGCCATTGGTGGTGGTTCTGAAGAAATCATGCGAGATCTTGCGGCCTCACAATACGGGTTGTAACTCAGGTTACATATCAGTCTGTTAGGTTGCAGGCGGCACTTTAAACTTAAGGTTGATACACATTACAAAACGGCCAGCTAACCACTGGCCTTTTTTGTGACGCTTTAGAATGCTCCCACCACTTTGACACTGTCATCAGCACTGTCTGAGTCTATGTAGCCAATCAGGGCAGGATTGTTGGCCACTAAATCTTTTATGGCCTCGCTGTTTTCTAATTCCTGTGGCGGGGACGCCTTGCCGGTAAAAACCAGTCGTGACCAAAATGCCTTATACTGGTTTTCTGACTTTCTTAAAGCCAGCTGATTAAAGCTGATTCGAGTATCGTTACCTCTTTTAAGGGCGACAGGAATGGCTTTTCCGCCTCCAGGGAAACTGCTGAGTTGCCCTAAAAATAGCTGAGAAATGGCGATATTGTCAAAAACACTACTGTTATTGGGGTGAACGATGACAACAACGTCACCATGTGAAATGGTTGATACGCCGATTAAAATCCAGAAAATTACGGCGCGAGCCTTAATAACAAAAATCATGATCAGCCCTCCTAAAATACCAGGTCTACCCCAAACGTGAGTGCCTGTGCATTCCCCACTAGGCTTAGGGTACCCTTATCTTGAATGTCATCAAATTGAACTTTAAAAGCGGCTTGGGGGTGAAAGTCCCAGCGCAATCCTAACGAGCTGGTGGTGTGTTCTTCAAGTTCTTCGTTAGCAATTTTTTCATCCTGATTGAACGCTGAAAACGCAATGTAAGGGGTGTAAACGCCTTGGCGATAGCCTGCTGAGACGAGCCAATTGCTGGTGGCAAACCGAGCAGAAATCCATTGATTCCATTCGCTTAATAAAAAGTAGTAACCGTTGTCAAAGTTTAACGAAGCCGCAACAAAGTCTACATTACTATTGCTTAAATTAGTTTGGGTGGTGCTGGGTGAAGTGAAGACGCGGTCCAGCTTGAAATTGGTGTAAGAAAGCAAAGCTTGTAAGTTGTTGACGGAATAATCGGCACTGATGCCTAGGATATTTTTCCATACTTCGTTAGTGGGTTCAGCAAAGAAGAATGTGCTAAGTAATTTATTGTCTTTGGATTCTTCTCTGCCTAAATAGAACGAAGCGTTCAATGCACCTTTCCCCACACGTGATTTGTACACAAGACTCATGCCATTGTAATTTAGAATTTGCCAGGTATATAAATCGGCAGGAGGGCGAATCCAGGGGTAGCTGAAGCCCACGTCAAAAAATTCAGAGTAATATTGCAAAGGCAGGCGCTTTCGACCTGCCTGTAGCACTAAATTGACGGTGAGTTCGTAACTTAAATAGGCGTAATTGATCTCTGAATTAAAGCCATCTAAACCTCTGGCAATCCATTGGGCCACAAAGGATAAGCCTTCTCCCAGATCGTTACGGGCCTGCAAACCCAGTGTGGTTTCGGGTTGGAAATCTAACTCGTCATCGTATACACCTACCAAAGAGTAGTCCGCCAAAAAGGCATCGTTGTCACCACTGATGGTTTGCCCGCCCACCACAGAGGCAAATCCACTGAATTGAATGTCGCCATGGCACAATTTAGAAAATGCCAGAAAAAGTACTATGAATTGCAGAAACTTCATGGATTACACTCCATTGGGCGTAATACGCCTTATTGGTGAGTGTAGGGGGTTGAAGGGAATGCGCCATCGCTGAATAGACTTTTTGATAGGCTCTTTTTTATTTTTAAAGACGTTTCCTATCTAAGCGGTTAGTTTGCACTTAACACTGAGGGTGAGGGCTGAGTTAGCTTGGTTTAAGTAATCGGCACGGGGTGACCTCGCACGAGGCCACCCCGTGCCGATTGTCTAATAAAGTTTACGAGGAATTAAGAGGGCTGCGAATAACAGACTCAACCAGTAAAGGGCCCCTCCGTTGGACTTTGGGTCAGAATCTGTGCCGCTAGAGTCCCCCTGAGGCTCTTCTATATCATCAGAAGTAGGGTCATCACTGTTATCATCTCCGACGACGGTGGCGGTACTAAAGCTTAAATCATCCACTGCCAACATGTTGCTACCAAAGGCGTTCACCACCACAGACGTCATGAGGGCATCCCCTTGGTTGAGGGTTTTCTGCACGTGTAGCCAGCTGGTGCTGGTTATGGTGCTGGTAATGTCTTCAATGACAGTCCCTGTGCTGTCCATAATTTGCACTTGGCCAGTGCTAGCAGCGTTACTGGTACGAATAAAAAAACCCAGTGACATGGCGCCCTCGCTAAAGGTGAAGGTTCCTGCCCCGTCGCTTACGCCGCGGCTGGTGGTGCCTACCGGGTCGATCATCCAGGATTTAGTCCCCGAGTGGTATAATAAACCGTTGCCTATGGTGAAGGACGTGCCGCCACTAAACAGTACTGATAAGCCGTTATTGGCAACGGTAAAATTCTGTATGGTATTGAAATTGGTGCTTTCAAGGTTGGTGGTGAAATCGGTGCCGTAGGCTAGGTTACTCATGAGTGAGGCCCAGGCTATAGCCCAAATTAAGGCCAGCGAAATCACTTGTTTTTTGCCTTGCATAACAACCCCCGCGCTAACCAAAAATTAGAACATTCCAGCTAAGTTTAGTGCTTGGACAGTTTAATGTTGGCATTCGCCAAGGGCTATTAGATGGAATGTTAATTAAAGGTACGTACCTAGGCATTAAAATGCATAAGCGAGTGGGGTGGTTAACTCAGTAGATGCAGCACAGACCAGGGCACTACAAAAAACATCAGGGTTAATAACTTGAAGAAACCCATGAGCAGGTAGTTGTATTTTAGGATGCTGTTTTTATCTAAGTCAAAAAAACGCTGTTGCAGGTTAATCGTTAAGTCAGCTGCAAACATGATGAAAGCCGCCCAAAAGACGAGAATAGAAAAATTGATGACAGCGCACCAGCCTAACACTGATATTAATAACTCAAGATGCATGGCATTTTCCCTAGGCTTGTTAAGTCACATAACCATCGATTTATGATGGACTATGTTGAGTTTAGCTTGCTTGAAGGGGGTTGCCTTGATGCACGTCAAGGCAGGGGCGTAGGCCGGCTTAAAGGCCCATTTCTTTTAGTTTCTCTTGTCTTGCTTGTTCATTTTTTTTAATGACGGCATCTAATTGCGCAGCGGTCTGCTTGGGCAAGTCTTTCAGCTCACCTTTTTGGCCCACTTGTTTCTCCATGAGGGTCATGGCCAGCAGCGCGGCAATGACGCCGGCAATCAGAATTTTAATCATTGTTTGTTCTCTTGTTATTTTTCTACTGCAATAAATCACGCAGGCAAGTCAAATTCAACCAGATGATAACCCTGTTTATCCACTTTTAAGTACCAACCTTGAGTGTACCAATCACCCAGTACGATGCGCTGCATAGGGCTGTGGTCATGCTGAAATTCGTGAGTGTTGGGTCTGTGGGTGTGCCCGTGAATCATGCGGCTCACCTTATGCTCGGTCATGAGCCTATTAACCTCGGATGAGGTCACGTCCAGGATGTCCATGTCTTTCATGGCATTGCCTTTTTGGCTTTCTTCGCGGGCTTTTTGTGCAAAGGCCTGGCGATCAGCCACCGATTGGCTCAGAAATTTTTGCTGCCAATCGTTGCCGCGCACCATGGCACGAAAATTCATGTATTCGGTATCCTTGGTGCACAGGCTATCGCCGTGCATCAGTAATACAGATTCGCCATTTAAGGTTACTAAGCTCGGATCGGGCAGCAGGGTACAGTTAATGTCGTCACAGAATTGTTGACCCACTAAAAAATCTCGATTCCCGTGCATGAAAAACAACTGCACGCCACGTTTAGCGGTCTCTCTAAGGGCTTGTTTTATCTCTTCAACGTAGGGGTCAACAATGTCATCGCCCACCCAGTAGTTAAAAAAATCTCCCAGGATGTAAAGTTGATGCTTGGCTTGGGGTTTTTGCAGGAATTCAAGAAAGCCCGCAGTGATGCGGGTCTCCTCGGGTGCTAAGTGTAAATCACTTATGAACCAGCTTGTCATAGACTTCTTAATCACTATGGCTAATCTGGCTTATTTAATTACTTCGGCAGATTCAATTTTAACTGGCTCAACAGGCACGTCCTGGTGACCACGGGTAATACCGGTCTTAACACCCTTAATGCGGTTAACCACGTCCATGCCGTCGGTTACTTCAGCAAATACACAGTAACCCCAACCTTCGGCATTTTTGCCAGTGTGATCCAGGAAGTTGTTGTCTTTTACGTTGATGAAAAACTGGCTGGAAGCACTGTGTGGGTCCATAGTACGGGCCATGGCCAAAGTGCCAACCTTGTTAGATAGGCCGTTGTCGGCTTCGTTTTCAATGGCTGCGTGCTTGCTGGTGCGTTCAGACATGTCTTCTTCCATGCCGCCCCCTTGAACCATGAAACCGTCAATAACACGGTGGAAGATCAAGCCGTTGTAATATCCGTCTTCCACGTACTTGATGAAATTTTCGACAGTTTTAGGCGCTTTTTCGGCATTTAGGGCAATTGTTACGTCACCGAATGTGGTTTTTAGTAGAACCTGAGTCATGAAGTCACCTTTTTGTGTGGGTAATAAGCCTCTCCATTAATGCTGAATAGAGGTGCTCTAAATAATAAAGGCCGCTATAATACGGCTTTTGCTACGCCCTCGCTAGCTAAAGCGTGCCATTAGCGAGCTGCAACAAACCAATTGAGTTAAGTTTAGAAATGACTGAAGAAAAGGCCAAACCTGCTAATTTCATCGAAAAAATCATTAATGATGATTTAGCGGCCGGTAAACACGCCACTATTACCACCCGTTTTCCCCCCGAGCCAAACGGCTACCTGCACATAGGCCATGCCAAGGCGATTTGTGTAAACTTTGGCCTGGCCCAGCAATTTGGTGGCCAGTGCAACTTGCGTTTCGATGATACCAACCCTGAAAAAGAAGAAGACGAATACGTTCAGGCCATTCAGGAAGATGTGAAATGGCTTGGTTTTAACTGGGCGGGTGAGATCCATTACACCTCGGATTATTTCGACCAGCTACATGAGTGGGCCATTCACCTAGTTAAAGAAGGTAAGGCTTATGTGTGTGATCTGTCTGCGGATGAAACCAAAGAGTACCGAGGCAACTTCGAGAAGCCGGGTAAAAACAGCCCGTTTCGTGATCGTAGCATCGAAGAAAACCTAGCTTTGTTTGAAAAAATGCGTGCTGGCGACTTTGACGAAGGTGCCTGTGGCCTGCGTGTAAAGATCGACATGGCGGCTCCAAATATGAGCCTGCGTGACCCGTATATATACCGCATCAAAAAAGCCCACCACCATCAAACCGGTGACAAGTGGTGCATCTACCCAAGTTACGATTTTGCCCATGGCCAGTCGGACGCGCTGGAAGGCATTAGCCATTCGGTTTGTACCTTGGAATTTGCCGATCACCGTCCGCTATACGATTGGTTCATCGAGAACTTACCGGTACCGGCCCAGCCACATCAGTATGAATTTGGCCGTTTAAACATTAACTACACGGTGACCAGCAAACGTAAGTTACGTGCCTTAGTAGAAGGTAAGGTCGTGAGTGGTTGGGATGACCCTCGTATGCCAACCATTAGCGGTATGCGGCGTCGCGGTTTCACGCCCAATGCCATTCGTAACTTTTGTGATTCTTTGGCCGTGGCAAAGACGGATGGCACCGTGGATGTGGCTCAGCTGGAGTTCTTCATTCGTGATGACCTTAACCAGAACGCCCCCCGTGGCACCTGTGTGATTAATCCGCTTAAAGTGGTGATTAATAACATGGCCAGTGACCATAGCGAGAATATTACCGTGCCTTACCTGCAAGATCGCCCCGAGATGGGTGACCGCCAGGTGCCGTTCAGCAATGAGATTTTCATCGATCAGGCCGACTTTAAAGAAGAGTACAGCAAGAAATTCAAGAAAAAATTCTGTGTGGGTAAGCGCATTCGCCTGCGCCACGGCTACGTGTTAGAAGCGGAAGGTTTTGAGAAAGATGATCAAGGTAATATCGTTCAGGTGAATGCCACACTCATCGAAAACACCTTGGGTTGTGACCCGGAAGACGGCATCAAGCCAAAAGGTGTGGTGCACTGGATTAGTTGCGAACATGCAGTTGAAGCAGAATTACGCATGTATCAGCGTTTATTCAGCGATGAAAATCCAGATGGAGGTAACAAGGACTTCATGGATTGCCTAACTGAAAACTCCCATACGGTGACCACGGGATTAATTGAGCCAGCATTGGCGGAAGTGACCCCCGAATCAGTGTTTCAGTTTGAGCGTGAAGGCTATTACGTGGCCGACCGTTTCGATCACACCAGCGAAAAACCGGTATTTAACCTCACCATAGGTTTGCGTGAAGACAAGAGTTTGGCGAAATAATATGAGCTTATCGATATACAACACGCTGACTCGTCAGAAAGAAACTTTCAAACCCATGGTAGACGGCAAGGTGGGCATGTATGTGTGTGGCATGACCGTTTATGATTTCTGCCACATGGGCCATGCTCGCGTCATGGTGTCGTTTGATGTGATTGTGCGTTACCTGCGTCATCAGGGTTACGATGTTAACTACATTCGTAACATCACCGACATCGACGACAAGATTATCAACCGTGCTGCGGAAAACGGTGAAGACTTTAATGTGCTGGTGGATCGCATGGTAGTTGCCATGAACGAAGACTTCGGCAAGTTAAATGTATTGACCCCAGATAGCGAGCCAAAAGCCACTGACCACATTCAGGGTATTCTGGATATGGTGCAAACCCTTATTGAAAAAGAGTTTGCTTACGTGGGTAAAAACGGCGACGTGTATTACCGAGTGCGCAAGTTTGAAGGCTACGGAAAATTATCTGGCAAGATTCTGGAAGACCTAGAATCCGGCGCCCGAGTGGACGTGGTAGAAGATAAAGAAGATCCATTGGACTTCGTATTATGGAAAGCCGCCAAGCCCGATGAGCCTTCGTGGTCAAGCCCGTGGGGCGAAGGCCGTCCAGGCTGGCACATTGAGTGTTCTGCCATGTCGACCTGCTGCTTGGGTAATAATTTCGACATTCACGGTGGTGGCCCGGATTTAAAATTCCCCCACCATGAAAACGAAATAGCCCAAAGTGAAGCGGCCACAGGCGAAACTTACGCTAACACCTGGATGCACGCCGGTGCCTTGCGCATCGATGGCGAGAAGATGTCCAAGTCTTTGGGTAACTTCTTTACTATTCGTGATGTGTTGAAAGAATACGATGCCGAAGTGATTCGATTCTTTTTAGCGTCAGTGCAATATCGCAGCGAGATCAACTATTCACAAGAAGGTTTGAAAGACGCCGAAGTGAAGTTAAACCGTCTTTATAATGCCCTTAAAGATTGTGATCTCTCGGTGGAGGTACCAGCGGAAAACAAAACGGTTATTGATTTTAAACAGCGTTTTGTACAAGCCATGGATGATGACTTTAATACCCCTAAAGCCATCGCTGTGTTGTTCGAACTGGTGACAGTGATTAATAAGGCAGCAGGGGATGAAAAACATCAGCTAGCCGCCTTGTTGAAAATGTTGGCCGATGTATTGGGTTGTTTGCAAACAGACCCCTCTGAGTACTTTAAACAGGGTGTTGAAGTGGACGAAGCCCATATTCGGGATATGATCGAACAGCGTAAACAGGCCAAGAAAGATAAAGACTTTGCGTTGGCAGATAAGATTCGTATGGATTTAGACGCCCAAGGGATAGAGCTTCAGGACAGTCGTGAAGGAACCACCTGGGTAAGTAAGTAAATTCTTGAGTAGTATCATTGAAGCGCCTTAGGGCGCTTTTTTTATGTGTGTCATTCTGAAAGTTGGCTCTATTTAGCGCCAAATGATTTTATGACTGTTTAAGCTAATATATTTAATATGAAAAAAATATTAGCGATTCTTTTTCCAGTGATACTGGCGGCAGCCTTACCTGGTTGTAAAAGCCTTATTTTCCACCCCTCCAGTTACATGTTCAGTACCCCGTCAGATTTCGGCCTTCAATTTGAAAATATTGAGCTGATCTCAAGTGATGACACAAAACTTCATGCCTGGTGGTTGCCAGCGATGGGACAAGTAAAAGGTACAGTCTATTTCCTGCACGGCAATGCGCAAAATATCAGCAGCCATATCAATAGCGTCGCCTGGCTGCCCGAACAGGGCTATCAAGTATTACTACTGGATTATCGTGGTTTTGGCCGCTCAAAAGGCACCGCTAGTATTCCGGAGGTGTTTTCTGACATTAAGGCGGGTATGGATTGGTTGGCAATTAATCCCAATGTGAGTGGTAGACCTCTTTATTTGTTGGGGCAAAGTCTAGGGGCGGCATTGGGAGGATTTGTGGTGGGCAATTCACCAAGCTACTTGGCGCAGTTTGATGCTATTGTGTTGGACGCGGGGTTTACCGGCTTCCAGGCCATGACCGAAGAGGTCACCACAGGTAACTGGCTTACCTGGCCATTTCAGTACCCCATTAAATGGATGATGCCAACTGACTATGAGCTAATTGAGTTGGTGGCCAATATTAGCCCAACTCCCTTGTTAATTGTTCACGGCAGGCAGGACAGGGTGATACCGTTTCATCATGGTGAGCAATTGTACGAAAAGGCCAATAGACCAAAGGTATTGATTGAATACGAAGGAGGGCATATCGAAACATTTCGATCTGTGAAAATGCGGCAATATTTATTGCAGTTTTTCACAGATTCAAGCGAAATGTAATGGAATCATTTATACATCTAGGAGCTAAAGGTTTTTAAACGCAGCCAATATACTTTCAGGAATGGCGCAGCTTTTACCTTCATTGTAGTTGTAATACACAATTAAACCCTCACCCTTGGCAGCGATGCAATCTTGCTGTTCGCTAAACACCGCGTACTCCATGGTAAAGCGCTTTTCTCCTTGCTCTATTTTTTCCAGCTCTTTGATGCGGGTACCAATATGAATGTGGTCAGGATAGGTTAACGGCGCACGAAACTGACATTGAGTACTGGCCAGTATAGGGCCTATTTGTGTGGCGTTTTTATGTTCGTTTACACTCGTTTTCTCAAAATAGGCCATGCGTATATTTTCAAAATATCGAAAATATACGGTATTGTTTATGTGGCCAAAGGCATCCATGTCACCCCAATTCACGTCTTGATTCACGGTGAGTGAATAGTCGCGTAAAAAGTCATTCTTGTTGTCACTCATGGGCTTATCTTTTCCTGTTGCTGACGGACAATTACAGCCATTTAAACCTCAATTGGTGGTTTTAAAAATAGCATTTTCTACCAAGTTTATAATCTATTATTCAGTGGTACCCTAGCCGTTGGGGAATAGTTTGCCCACTATCTTGTTCACTAAAGGTGCCACAAAAAAAGCAGCTGGAAAGGCCACCGGAAACGCCACCAAAAAGCTCTTTAACCAGCGCATAAAGAAGTCACCTTCTATGCCGGTATTTAAAGCGACCAAAACGGCCGACATGATAAAGGCCATTAAAAATGACATGCCCAGGGCAAACGCTATGCGTGTTCTTAGAGTGTGCATTCTAAATTGAAATCCTTTAGTTATTGATGGCTTGTTTTCGAGCTGGTTTTAAATTCCAAATACCCGCCACTATGATCAAGGCGCTGCCAATAATAGTGGACAGCAACAGACTTTCCCCCCAAATTACCCAGCCTAGGGTGGCACCATATACCACTGAACTGTAGACGTAGGGACCAATTTGTCCCGGGTTAGCAATCCGATAGGCACGGGTTAAGGCTAGTTGCCCCAGGGTGCCCATTAATCCCATTAAAGCAATCCAGGGCCAGTGGTGTATGGCGGGCCACTGCCAACTCCACATGAGAGGAATGGCCGACAAAAAACTACTGATCACCCCAAAATAAAACACGATACGCACGCTTGGTTCGGTGCTGCCCATCTTGCGAATGGTCACCTTGGCGGCGCTGGCCAATACGGCTGCACCTACGCCGATTAATGCTATGGGTGCGAAAGTCTCAGTGCCCGGGCGTAATATGAAGATTACACCCAAAAAGCCAATGCCAATGGCCCAAAAGGTTCTGCCTTTTATGACTTCCCCTAACCACAAGGCTGCCAATATGGGCATGAACAAGGGGCTGGTGAGTTTCACTAGGAATGCTTCGGCCAATGGCATGTTGGCCAGCACGTAAAAAAAACCATACATGGCTGATAGGCCAACGGTGGCGCGCAGTAAGTGCAAATGTATCTTTTGGGTTTTTAATACCTGAGGGCCGTGATGTAACACGATGGGAATGAGCATGATCAGGCCAAACAGGTTGCGGTAAAATACGATCACTTCGGTGGGCAGCTCAGCACTTAAATGTTTGATGATGGCGCCCATGATGGCCAGCAAGGCTTCACCCAGCAGGATGAACAGCGCGCCTTGTAATACGTTATTCGGCATATAAAATCTTACTTCCTCTTTCGCCTTAGGCCGTGAAAAAGCGGCTATTATGACATAAGGGCCCCTGCATTGATGCAGCTCAATATGCTTGCTCTTGAAAACCTCACCATTGCCACCATCAATAGTTTAACGAGATATAAAGAAGGCCATAAATATGCGCATGGAAAAATTTACCAGTTCCCTACAGCAGGCGTTATCCGATGCGCAGTCGTTGGCACTGGGTAATGACCATAATCAAATTGATACCCTGCACCTATTGTTGGCCATGGTGGATCAGACTCCCGGTGGCATACGCCCGTTATTACAAGGCCTAGGTGTGGCAGTGAATGCGCTGAAGGGGCAGCTAAATGAACGCCTTAAATCCCTTCCCACTGTGAATAGTCCAGATGGCAATTTGAGCGCCTCTGCTGAATTAGGGCGTATATTAAATATCACCGACCGCTTGGCGCAAAAACGCGGTGATCAATATATCTCCAGTGAGCTGGTGTTATTGGCGGCTTTGGAAGACAAGGGTGAAACCGGCAAGGTATTGGCGCAGTTTTCATTAAATAAAGACAATGTGGAGCGGGCCATCGATACCGTGCGCGACGGTGAAAATGTAGACGACCCCAATGCCGAAGAAAATCGCCAAGCCCTTGATAAATTTACGGTGGACCTTACCGAACAAGCGGCAGCCGGTAAGCTCGATCCCGTGATTGGTCGGGATGATGAAATACGCCGTACCATTCAGGTATTGCAGCGTCGCACTAAAAATAACCCTATTTTAATTGGTGCGCCTGGGGTGGGAAAAACCGCCATTATCGAAGGCCTGGCACAACGCATCATCAATGGCGAAGTGCCGGAAGGGCTGCGCGACAAGCAAATTTTGTCATTGGACATGGGCGCTTTATTGGCCGGCGCTAAATTTCGTGGTGACTTTGAAGAGCGTCTAAAAAATGTGTTAAAAGAGGTGAAGAAACAGGAGGGCAATATCATCCTGTTCATCGATGAAATTCATACCATGGTGGGTGCGGGTAAAACCGATGGCGCGCTGGATGCCGGTAATATGCTAAAGCCGGCCTTGTCCCGTGGTGAGTTGCATTGTGTGGGGGCCACCACTTTAGATGAATACCGTGAATACATAGAAAAAGACGCAGCCTTAGAGCGCCGTTTTCAAAAGGTTTTAGTAGAAGAGCCCAATGAAGAAGACACCATTGCCATTTTGCGCGGCTTAAAAGAGCGTTACGAGGTGCATCATGGTGTGCAAATTTTAGATGTCGCCATCATTGCCGCCGCCAAATTATCTAATCGCTACATTACCGATCGCCAGTTACCGGACAAAGCCATTGATTTAATTGATGAAGCGGCTTCCATCATTCGCATGGAAATAGACAGCAAACCCCAAGACATGGACCGCTTGGAGCGTCGCCTCATTCAATTAAAAATTGAGCGGGAGGCGCTTAACAAAGAACAAGATGCGGCCTCTAAAAAACGCCTCTCTGAAATTAACTCTGAGATTAATGTGCTGGGCCATGAGTATGTGGACCTGGAAGCCATCTGGAATCAAGAAAAACTGGTATTGGAAGGCAGCTCTCAAGCCAAAGAAAAACTCGAAGAAGCAAAGCTGGAAATGGAGCAGGCAAGGCGGGCTGGTGATTTACAGCGCATGTCGGAATTACAATACGGCACCATTCCGGCCTTGGAAAAACAAATTTTGGCCGCCGAACAAGCCAGTATAGAAAATAACGAATTTAAATTGTTGCGCAACCGAGTCACGGAAGATGAAATTGCCGAAGTGGTGAGTAAGTGGACCGGGGTGCCAGTGGCTAAGATGCTGGAAGGGGAGCGCGACAAACTGTTGCGCATGGAAGAAGAGTTACACGCCCAGGTGGTGGGGCAGCACGATGCTATTGTGGCGGTGAGTAACGCGGTACGGCGCTCTCGAGCCGGTTTATCTGACCCCAAGCGTCCCAATGGCAGCTTCTTGTTTTTAGGCCCTACTGGTGTGGGCAAGACTGAGCTGTGTAAAGCATTGGCAAATTTCATGTTTGATTCTAACGATGCCATGGTGCGCATCGACATGTCTGAATTCATGGAAAAACACAGTGTGGCCCGCTTGATTGGTGCGCCCCCTGGTTATGTGGGTTATGAAGAAGGGGGGTATTTAACCGAGCATGTGCGCCGCAAACCCTACAGTGTAATCTTGTTGGATGAAGTAGAAAAAGCCCACCCAGATGTTTTTAATATTTTATTGCAGGTGTTGGATGATGGCCAGCTAACCGATGGGCAGGGTCGCACGGTGGATTTTAAAAATACAGTTTTGGTTATGACGTCAAATTTGGGCAGTGATGTGATACAAACTTTGGCATCCCAGAATGGTGGTGCCGAGCAAAGTGAAGAGCAATACGATAATATGAAAGAGGCGGTAATGGATATTGTGGGTGGGCACTTTCGCCCTGAATTTATTAACCGAATTGATGAAGTGGTGGTGTTTCATCCTCTGCAAAAGTCTCAAATACGTGGCATAGCCCAAATTCAGTTAGAACAGTTACGCGATCGTTTACAAGAGCGTGAACTGACTTTACAGCTCAGTGAAGCCGCCATGAACATGATTGTGGAGCTGGGGTACGATCCGGTATACGGGGCGCGCCCATTAAAGCGCAGCATACAACGTCACATTGAAAACAGTTTAGCGCAGGATATTTTGGCGCAACGCTTTAGTGCTGGGGATGCCATAGTAGCGGATGTAGAAGGGGATAAGCTGGTTTTTAAGGTGGTGGAGCATGCTTAGATAGGAATTGGGCATATTCTGTTTTTTGCTCCATGCAAAAATAGGATACAGTCTTTCCCTGGACATACCCTAAAATATTGCTCCTGCAATTTTAGGATACCGCCCATCCTTGGGCATACCCTAAAATATTGCTCCTGCAATTTTAGGATACCGCCCGTCCCTGGGCATAAAAAAACCTGATTCGCTTACACGGATCAGGTTTTTTATTTAATAAAGTTTAAAAACTTTATTAAGCGATATCGCAAGCCACTTCTTCTTCGATGTTGCCAGCTTCAACCGCGTCGATCGCTTTTTGATCGTGTGGATTTGGAGGGCAACCACAAGCGTGCTCAGTAGTGGCGTGCAAGCGCGCCTGTTCCATGTGCCACTGAGCTACTTTAAGGTGCTGATCAACATTCATGATAAATATCCTATCAATTGATTAAAAAACAATCATCTAAATGACAATATTTGGTGATTGTAAATAATATATGAGCCATGTCTAGCGCGATCTGTCTAAAAGTGGCGCAATATTGGATATATGTTTTAATATTAGAAATGGCGCAAAATTTCTGTTCATATCTGGGTATTAATTTCAATTCGCCTAAAATTTAATCAAGGGTGGTACATGGCAAATCCAATCAGCGAGGGCATCAAACGCTTAAGGGCTCAGCATAAATTAACCCAAACTGAGTTGGCCAATATGGCGGGCATTCCTCGGGCGACCTTGGCTAACATGGAAAGCACTAACAGTAACCCCAGTATTTCTGTGGTGGTAAAGGTGGCGCAATGTTTGGGGGTGTCGGTGGATGATTTAATCACGCGCCGCCAATCCATAAATGTTACCCAAGTAGAACGAAAAGACATGCCGGTCTCTCATCAGGATGATGGCAAATTCACCAGTACCCGTACCAGTCCCATCAGTACTTCAAATTTACATATTAATGATGTGAGCATGATGCCAGGGTGTTACACCAAGGGAGTTCCTCATCCCGAGGGCAGTCACGAATTATTTTTGTGTTTGGAAGGCACCGCGACTATGGAAGTGCAGGGTGAAAAATTTGAGGTGCAGGCAGGCGATTTGATTTATTTTCTGGGGCACCTGCCTCACTGTTATGGCAATGAAAGCTTAAAACCCGTGCACGGCGTGGCCGTGGTATTTATGATGAAATAATGGCGCAATATTATGAGTCGCATTAATTTATTTGCCGATATACCAGAGAATCTGAATAGCGAAGTATTTCAGTCATTGCTGCAGGGTGACAACCTTAAAATAGAGCGCATTGTTTCCAAAGGGCACACTTCACCGGCCAAGGGTTGGTACCAACAAGAGCAACACGAATGGGTGTCGGTGCTAAAAGGAGAGGCTAGGCTTTTATTTGAGGATGGCAGGGAAGTTCACTTGCTATCCGGTGATCATATAAATATCCCCGCGCAATGCCGCCACAAAGTGGCTTGGACCTTACCCGAATCCGAGACCATTTGGTTGGCTGTTCACTATAGTTAATTAGCGGCAGTGAAAACCGGTGGATGAAACATCATGCAATCTATAGAGATTATTCTGGTCGATAGAATGCGGCTCTAGGTAGGTGTCATTGTTAACGCCGTCAACGAATCCCTGTTCGGCGCATTTTCCTAATGTATTGCCATTCCCTCATTTTGGTTATTAACCCAGGCAATACAGGCCATTGCCCGTTATCATAGAGGACAAATATCTTAATAATTTTAATGGCGTGTGATGCTTGCAAACAGTGTAGTGGTATTGGATTTTGAGACCTCGGGCATGTCACCGGATTACGGTGACAGAGCCATAGAGATTGGCGCGGTCAAAATTGTAGATGGCATCGTGGTGGACCAGTTTCAAAGTTTGATGAACCCGGGCTTTCGTATTAATGGTTTCATTCAGGATTTCACCGGCATAGACAATAATATGTTATCCGCTGCTCCGAGTTGTGAAGAGGTTATGGCGCAATTCAATGAGTTTATGGGGGGCGCTAACTTGGTGGCCCACAATGCCTCGTTTGATAAACGATTTTTGGATGCTGAGTTTGCCAAAATTTCTGCGATTTATGGGGGGGAGTTTGCTTGCTCCATGTTACTGGCGCGACGCATTTATCAAGAAGCGGCCAATCATAAGCTGGGCACGCTAGTGTCATATCGTAATATTGAGCACGACGGGGTTTTTCACCGCGCCCTTGCAGATGCTCAGATGACTGCAAAGTTGTGGTTGGCTATGCTTGAAGATATAGGGAATCAGTATCAATGCTGGGATTTACCATTTAAATTTGTGGGCAAGCTTAGTAAAACTCCCAAAAAATCCGTGGCAAAGTTATTGGCTCAGTACCTGAATAAAGGTTAGCGTATGCCATAAGTGCATTAATTCGTAGTGGAGGGTATTTGCGGAGTTTGTGCTTGGGGTTGGTGGTATGTTTTACCTTGAGGGCACTGGTAAGTATTAAATAGTATCGGTGTTGTTATTCTTTAGGGTATAAAAATGGCCGCGCTGACAAGTCAGGGCGGTCATTATCATTGCTTTGGTTAAAACTTAACCTGGGTAGTCACGCTTAGTGTGGCCCGTGTAAAGCTGACGTGGGCGAGCGATGCGGTATTCACCACCAATCATCTCGTTCCAGTGAGCAATCCAGCCTGGCGTACGGCCAGTAGCAAAGATTACGGTAAACAACTCAGTTGGGATGCCGATAGCTTTAAGGATGATGCCCGAGTAAAAATCAACGTTTGGATATAATCCACGTGCCTTGAAATATTCGTCTTCAAGAGCGATTTTCTCAAGTTTCATGGCCATCTTAAGCAATGGATCATCTTGTAAACCAAGCTCTTCCAAGACCTCATCACAGCACTGCTTCATTACAACGGCACGAGGGTCGTAGCTCTTATAAACGCGGTGACCAAAGCCCATTAGACGGAACGGATCGCTCTTGTCTTTGGCTTTAGCCATGAACTCTTCGATGCGGCTTTCATCACCAATTTCATTCAGCATCTTAAGTACGGCTTCGTTAGCGCCACCGTGGGCAGGTCCCCAAAGTGCAGCGATACCAGAGGCGATACAGGCGAATGGGTTAGCACCAGAAGAGCCGGCCATGCGTACAGTAGAGGTTGAAGCGTTTTGCTCGTGATCGGCGTGCAATAGGAACACTTTATCCATTGCATTGGCCAGTACAGGGCTTACTGCTTTTTCTTCACATGGAGTATTGAACATCATGTGTAAGAAGTTTTCCGAGTAGGAAAGATCGTTACGAGGATACATGAACGGCTGGCCAATGCTGTATTTGTAGACCATGGCAGCCAATGTTGGCATCTTGGCAATCAAGCGGTGAGCACAGATTTCACGGTGGTCGGCATTGGTGATGTCCAAAGAGTCATGGTAGAACGCAGAAAGCGCGCCCACAACACCACACATTAGCGCCATCGGGTGAGCGTCACGGCGGAAACCGTTAAAAAACTCGGCCAATTGCTCGTTTACCATAGTATGTTTGCCTATGGTGCCCACAAATTTCTCTTTTTCTTCCGGGGTAGGTAGTTCGCCGTGAAGCAATAGGTAGGAAACTTCTAGGAAATCAGATTTCTCGGCCAATTGCTCAATAGGGTAGCCGCGGTGTAATAGAACACCCTTGCCGCCATCTATGTAAGTGATCTTGGACTCGCAAGATGCGGTGGACACAAAACCTGGGTCGAACGTGAAAACGCCCTTAGGGGTTAGGCTACGAACATCAATAACGTCCGGGCCCATAGTGCCTTCGTAGATGGGAAGCTCCAGGGCTTCATCAATTCCATCAATCTTCAGTGTTGCTTTTTTGTCAGCCATGAATGGCCTCCTGTTCTGCTGTGTCTGTTACCAGGGTTCGGATAAAACCCTTAAAATCATGAGTCTGGTAAGACTCTGGACCGTTGCAAAGACGGCCAACTATAGAGCCAAAATAGCGAATGTCAATTTTTGACCAAGCATCCAGCTGTAAGTAATCTCATATTGTCTAAAGTTTGATCTATTATTAAAACAGATCGCGTAATGCTAAAGGATGATGACATTAAGCATAGGTGCTTGTTTGAAATTAACCAGCCATGTGTCTATAATTCGCCGCGATTAGATGGCACGCAAAAAAGCTCGTAAGTCTGCATTTTTATTGGGGTTTCCTGATTTAAATGCACAACATCCGTGCTTGCCCACATAGGCTCGCTTCATAATGGAGCGTGAGAGAGAGTGTAGATAACCGTGAATGAAAATAGACCCGTAAATTTGGATTTATCCAAATTCAGTTTTCCTTTTCCTGCTTTAGTATCCATTACGCATCGTATTGCGGGTGTGATTTTATTCGTAGGTACAATTTTTTTATTGTGCGCTTTGCAAGATTCTCTTGAATCGGCAGAAAGCTTCGCAGCAATAAAAAATTCAATGACTACCGGTTTTGGTAGTTTCATCACATGGGGTTTGTTGTCGGCTTTGGCATATCACTTCGTGGCAGGTATTAAGCATTTAGTTATGGACCTTGGAATCGGTGAAGAACTGAAGAGTGCGCAAATTGCGGCATCTTTAGTGGTTATCATTTCCGGTGTGCTAATTGTTCTAGCAGGAGTTTGGGTATGGGCGTAAGTATTACTAACTTCAGCCGCAGTGGTTTATCTGATTGGTTGATTCAGCGTTTCACTGCCGTGGTAATGGCTTTATACACTGTCTTTATTGTTGGTTACATTCTGTCTACTCCTGGTTTGGATTACAGCCAGTGGAAAGAATTTTTTGAATGTACCGGTGTTCGCATCTTTACCTTATTGGCATTGATCAGTGTTGTAGCACACGCCTGGATTGGCATGTGGATCATCTCTACTGACTACATCAAACCCGCCGTTCTACGTTTTGCCTTCCAAGCGACATGTTTCTTGACCATGTTTGTTTTCTTGGTTTGGGGCATCGACATCATCTGGGGTCTATAAAAAATGGCTACAAGTATTCGCACAATGGTATATGACGCCATCGTTATCGGTGGTGGTGGTGCAGGCATGCGTGCCGCGCTTCAACTGACAGAAGCCGGCATTAAGACCGCTTGTGTTACTAAGGTTTTTCCAACTCGCTCTCACACAGTATCGGCTCAGGGTGGTATTACCTGTGCAATCGCCTCTAACGATCCCAACGATGATTGGCGCTGGCATATGTACGATACCGTTAAAGGTTCCGATTACATCGGTGACCAGGACGCTATCGAGTACATGTGTAAGATTGGCCCTCAAGCGGTTTTTGAGCTGGATCACATGGGGCTGCCTTTCTCACGTACAGAAGAAGGTCGTATCTATCAGCGTCCATTCGGTGGTCAGTCAAAAGATTTTGGTAAAGGCGGTCAAGCGTCTCGTACCTGTGCTGCGGCCGACCGTACTGGTCACGCACTTTTGCACGCGCTTTATCAGGGTAACCTGAAAGGCGGCACTACCTTCCTAAACGAATGGTATGCAGTAGACCTAGTTAAAAACGAAAACGGTGTCATTGCCGGCGTAATCGCCATTTGCATCGAAACAGGCGAAACCGTTTACATCAAAGCCAAGGCCACTGTATTGGCCACAGGCGGCGCGGGCCGTATTTATCAGTCTACTACTAACGCGCTTATCTGTACTGGTGACGGTATGGGTATGTCTTTACGTGCCGGTGTTCCAGCGCAAGACATGGAGATGTGGCAGTTCCACCCAACGGGTATCGCAGGTGCCGGTGTATTGGTTACCGAAGGTTGTCGTGGTGAAGGTGGTTACCTGATCAATAAAGACGGCGAACGTTTCATGGAGCGTTACGCGCCAAATGCCAAAGACCTTGCTGGTCGTGACGTAGTGGCCCGTTCAATGGTTCTAGAGATCCTTGAAGGCCGTGGTTGTGGTCCAGATGCTGATCACGTAATGCTTAAGCTTGATCATTTAGGTGAAGAAACGCTTAACGCTAAATTGCCTGGCATACTTGAACTGTCTCGTACTTTCGCTCACGTTGATCCGGTTAAAGCGCCTATTCCTGTGGTACCAACTTGTCACTACATGATGGGTGGTGTACCTACCAACATCGGTGGTCAAGCCATTGGTATTGACGGAGAAGGTAAAGATTTTGTTATTGATGGTCTTTACGCTTGTGGTGAAGCTGCGTGTGTATCAGTACACGGTGCTAACCGCTTAGGTGGTAACTCGTTGCTTGACCTAGTGGTATTTGGTCGTGCCGCCGGTATTCAGATTGAGAAGAGCTTGCGTGAAGGTTTTGATGCAGTGGATGCGCGTGATGAAGACATCGATCGTGCCATGGGCCGTTTGAACCGTCTAAATAACTCGACTTCTGGTGAGCCAGTGGCGCAAGTGCGTGCCGATTTGCAGAAATGCATGCAGCTTTATTTTGGTGTATTCCGCGAAGGCGAAGCCATGCAAAAAGGCTTGGTTATGCTTAAAGAGATTGGTGAACGTGTTAAAAACACTTACCTTGAAGATAAGTCTAACGCCTACAACACCGCTCGTATCGAAGCTTTAGAGCTAGATAACTTGTTTGAAGTTGCCATGGCCACCGCCATTGCCGCCGAAGAACGTAAAGAATCTCGTGGTGCTCATGCTCGTAATGACTTTACCGAGCGTGATGATGAGAACTGGTTGTGTCACTCAGTGTTTTTCCCTGAGACTAAAACCGTGGGTAAGCGTGCAGTAAACTTTGCACCTAAAACCATGCCAGCGTTCCCACCAAAAATTCGTACATACTAAGAGCAGGGGAGAGAGAATATGTTAGTTAGCGTATATCGTTACAACCCGGAAACAGACTCTGCGCCTTATATGCAGGATTTCCAGGTCGAGATTCCTGAAGGAAAAGATCTGATGGTGCTGGATGTTCTGGCACTAATTAAAGAACAGGATACGTCTTTGGCGTATCGTCGTTCATGCCGTGAAGGTGTGTGTGGATCCGACGGTCTAAACATTAACGGTAAAAATGGTCTTGCTTGTGTGACACCATTGTCTGAATGTGTAAAAGGCGGAAAATTAGTTTTGCGCCCTCTACCAGGCTTGCCTGTTATCCGTGATATCGTCATTGACATGAGTTTGTTTTATCAGCAGTACGAGAAAATTAAGCCTTTCTTACAGAACAATACACCTGCACCCGCCATCGAGCGTCTTCAGTCTCCTGAAGAGCGTGAGAAACTAGATGGTTTGTACGAATGTATTCTGTGTGCGTGCTGTTCAACATCTTGTCCGTCTTTCTGGTGGAACCCTGATAAGTTCATTGGTCCTGCTGGTTTGCTACAGGCTTATCGCTTCTTGGCGGATAGCCGTGATACGGCTACCACAGAGCGTTTGGCAGATTTGGATGATCCGTTCAGTGTATTCCGTTGCCGCGGAATCATGAACTGCGTAAGTGTATGTCCTAAAGGGTTGAATCCAACCCGAGCAATCGGGCATATCCGCAACATGTTGTTGTCACGTAACGTTTAAATAATAAGGGGCTTTTTAGCCCCTTTTACATGCAGGGATGCATGGTATCTTGGAAATGCAGGAGCAATTGCCAAGGTATGTACAGGCTTAACGGCCGCTTTTTGCTCCATGCAAAAACGGCATTTCCCACATCCATGTGGGTCGAATGGCGCGGTGCCAGTGATGGCAAAGAACGGCGTTGTTCTCTTTTAATTGTCTAGATCGAAACACTCTGTTTTTTTGGTTTAGTTCATAGTTAGCAGTATCTTGAGGTCTACTGGTGTAGGCTTTGAGCGTTTTGGGCTTGGTGAGTGAGGATTCAGGCGTGTCCTGATCTTTAAAAACCAGAAAGCCCCACAGGAAAACGTATAAAGGCCTTCTTGTTTGGTACCTTTGTGCAGTTAGAAGTTTAGTAAAACGTGCCAAAATAGATGCTTCAGACACATGATGCTCTAAAAATTATAAAAAATAGTTCTACTAGCATCGTATTTGCTAGGCTATTAAGTAAGTACAAAATTTGGAAAGCGGGTAACCCCCGTACTGCTCAAAGAATTTTTCGGCCTCACCCGGCCAACTGCCTCCACAGCAGAGAAATTTAGCGATCAGTGATTCCTGGACATAATTAAGGTGGTTTAGTCATGCACGATAGCTCGATGGAGCAACTATGGAGCACTTCCCAGTTAGCTGGTGGAAATGTTGCTTACATAGAAGAATTATACGAATTATTTTTAACCGACCCTAATTCGGTATCTGAACAGTGGAGAAGCTATTTCAATGGCTTGCCCCGCTCGGAAAGCAGCGCCCTACACGATATTCCCCATAGCCCAATCCGCGAACAATTTTTACTGATTTCCAAGAATCAACGCAAGGGTGCCGCCTCTACACAGAGTCAGGTGTCCAGTGGTTATGATCAAAAACAGCTGCGTATTTTCCAACTTATTAATGCTTTTCGTTTCCGTGGTCATCAACATGCCAAATTAGATCCATTGGGCATCATGGAACGTGAGCAGGTACCTGATTTAGATCTTCGCTTTCATGAACTCAGCGAAGCAGATATGGACAGTGTTTTCCAAACAGGTTCATTGTTTATAGGTAAAGAAGAAGCCACGCTACGTGAGATCTTTGACGTGGTTCAGACCACCTATTGTCAGAGTGTAGGTTCTGAATTCATGCATATTGTGGATACCGCCGAGAAACGCTGGTTCCAGCAACGCATTGAAAGCGTACGAGCAAAACCCGAATACAGCGAAGAAGCGAAAAAACATTTGCTGGAACGTTTAACCGCGGCCGAAGGCCTGGAAAAATATCTGGGCTCCAAATACCCAGGTGTGAAACGTTTCGGTTTGGAAGGGGCTGAAACCCTCATTCCTTTAATGGATGAATTGATTCAGCGTTGTGGTAGCTATGGCGCTAAAGAAATTGTTATAGGTATGGCCCACCGTGGTCGCTTAAACGTATTGATTAATACGTTGGGTAAGGCGCCTGCCGACTTGTTTGACGAATTTGATGGTAAAGCCCAATACAATAGCTCGGGAGATGTGAAGTATCACCAGGGTTTCTCGTCAAATGTGTTAACGCCAGGTGGCGAAGTGCACCTAGCCATGGCCTTTAACCCTAGCCACTTGGAGATTGTATCGCCAGTGGTAGAAGGGTCTGTGCGTGCTCGCCAAGATCGTCGTGGAGACACCACGGGAGAGAAAGTGGTACCGGTTATTATTCACGGTGACTCGGCGTTTGCAGGTCAAGGCGTGGTGATGGAAACCTTCCAGATGTCACAGACTCGCGGTTATAAAACCGGCGGCACCATTCATCTGGTAATCAATAACCAAGTGGGTTTCACCACCAACAAGCGTGAAGACGTACGTTCCACCGAGTACTGCACCGATGTTGCAAAAATAGTTCAGGCCCCCATTCTGCACGTAAATGCCGATGACCCTGAAGCCGTTTTGTTTGTCACCCAGTTGGCGGTGGATTACCGCAATGAATTCAAAAAAGATGTGGTTATCGATTTAGTATGTTATCGCCGACGCGGTCACAACGAAGCGGATGAGCCATCCGCCACTCAGCCGTTAATGTATAAGGTGATCAAGAGCCTTAAAACCACTCGCACTCTGTATGCCGATACATTGGCTGCCCAAGGTGTGGTGGGTGCGGATGCCATTAAGAAAATGGAAAATGATTACCGTGATACCCTCGAAGAAGGTAATCACGTGGTTAAGAGTTTGGTTACCGAGCCCAATAAAGAGATGTTTGTGGATTGGCGCCCATACCTGGGCCATGAATGGACCACGGAAGGGAACACCACGTTTGATCTGAAGCGCCTGCAAGAATTAGCCATTCAAATGCAAGATGTACCAGAAGGTTTTGTGGTTCAGCGCCAGGTAAGCAAAATTCAGGAAGATCGCCGCAAGATGGCTGCCGGTGCTTTGCCCATTAACTGGGGTTTTGCCGAGACTATGGCTTATGGCACCTTGTTGGATCAAGGCCATCCAATTCGCCTTACCGGGCAAGATGTGGGTCGTGGTACCTTCTCCCACCGTCATGCAGTGTTGCATAACCAAAAAGACGGGGAGGTTTATTGTTCATTAAAGAATATGTCCGATGATCAGCCCACTTATACACTTCATGATTCATTGTTATCAGAAGAAGCGGTGTTGGCGTTTGAGTACGGATATTCCACCACAACACCAGACATGCTAGTGATTTGGGAAGCGCAATTTGGTGACTTTGCCAATGGTGCGCAAGTGGTGATGGATCAATTTATATCCAGTGGTGAGCACAAGTGGGATCGTTTATGTGCGTTAACCATGTTGTTGCCGCACGGTTATGAAGGACAGGGACCCGAGCACAGCTCGGCTCGTTTAGAGCGTTATTTGCAATTGTGTGCCGAGCACAACATGCAGGTATGTGTGCCTTCTACTCCAGCACAAATTTTTCACCTGTTACGCCGTCAGGTGATTAGACCGTTACGTAAACCCTTGGTGATCATGTCACCTAAAAGTTTACTACGCCATAAGGAAGCCATCAGTACTCTAGAAGAGCTAGCCGATGGGCATTTCCAAACTATTATTCCAGAAGTTGAAGACGTTAATCCAAAAGATGTTACTCGTCTGATTCTTTGTAGCGGCAAGGTTTATTACGATCTGATCGATCGTCGCCGCAAAGAAGAAATGAAGCACGTTGCTATTGTACGTTTGGAGCAAATATATCCCTTCCCTGAAGAAGAGTTTTTTGCCGTCATATCCCAATATGAAAACCTAAAAGAAACGTTTTGGTGTCAGGAAGAACCCATGAATCAGGGTGCCTGGTACAGCTCGCAGCATCACATGCGCAGAGTAGTGCATCGTCATAATCCTAATGTGTACCTGGATTACGCGGGACGCGAAGCCTCGGCTTCACCTGCTGCAGGGTATATGGCGCTTCACCTGAAACAACAAGAGCAATTGATCATAGACGCACTGGGTCTATAAGCCCAAGTTCAAGGAATTAGGAAATAAATTATGAGTACTGAAATAAAAGCACCGGTTTTCCCTGAGTCAGTTGCCGATGGCACCATAGCTACTTGGCATAAGCAGCCGGGTGAGGCTGTGAGTCGTGATGAATTGTTGGTGGATATTGAAACCGATAAAGTGGTTTTGGAAGTGGTTGCCCAAAATGACGGCGTTATTAAAGAGATCCTTAAGCCAGAAGGGGAAACTATTTTAAGTGCCGAAGTGATCGCTATTTTTGAGGATGGTGCAACCGGTACCACAGCATCGGCCCCAGCTGCAGAAGCGCCAAGTGAGCCAGTTGCCAGTGATGATTTAAAAGTAAATCCTGCGGCCCGTAAGCTAGCCGAAGAAAAGAATATTAATCTGGGCGATGTAAAGGCCACCGGTAAAGATGGTCGTATCACCAAAGAAGACGTTTTGAATCATGCTAAGGCCGATGTTGCTGCGCCTGTCGCAGCCCCTGCTGTGGCTCCTGCCAATGCGCCTGCGCCTGCCAATATTGCTTCGGCCGTACCTGTGTTTGCACAGGGTGAGCGTATCGAGAAGCGTGTGCCCATGACACGTTTGCGTTCCACTATCGCCAAGCGTTTGGTATCGGCTCAGCAAAATGCAGCCATGCTGACCACCTACAACGAAGTAGACATGACCGCCATCATGGCATTGCGCAAGCAATACAAGGCCATGTTTGAGAAGAAGCACAACGGTGCTCGCTTGGGCTTCATGTCTTTCTTTGTGAAGGCGGCCGCCGAAGCGTTGAAGCGTTTTCCTGCGGTGAATGCCTCCATTGATGGTAATGACATGGTTTATCATGGTTACCAGGATATAGGTGTAGCCGTGTCCACCGAGAAAGGATTAGTGGTACCCGTATTACGTGACGTGGATGCCATGGGCCTTGCGGATATCGAATCTGGCATTGTGGAATATGCCGGTAAAGCCCGTGACGGCAAGTTAGGCATAGAAGACATGCAAGGTGGCACTTTCACTATTACCAATGGTGGAACCTTTGGCTCATTAATGTCTACACCCATCATTAACCCACCACAAACAGCTATTCTGGGTATGCATAAAATCCAGGATCGCCCCATGGCCATTGATGGCCAAGTGGAAATTCGCCCCATGATGTACCTGGCAGTATCCTATGATCACCGCATGATTGATGGCAAAGAAGCCGTACAATTCCTGGTTACCATTAAAGAGCTGCTAGAAGATCCAACTCGTATCCTGTTGGATATTTAATCTGTTGCTTCATTAGAAGTTTGGCCGTGCCCTGTGATCATTTAGGGGTATAGATATTCACGGTCAAATCTCAGAATATGGACAAATAAAGTAGATGTGAAGTTGTTATTTATACTTCTGGCCTTGCTGGCCAGATGGCGCCTATTCTTTGGACTGGCTTGCACACAACTTCACTATTCGGCAGATTATATAAATATTACGTTTAAAATTTGAAACTAAGGAACAACTGATGGCTGATAAGTTTGATGTAATTGTAATTGGTGGTGGACCTGGCGGGTACGTTGCGGCCATTCGTGCGGCGCAGCTGGGTTTAAAAACTGCGTGTATCGATAAGTGGCTAAACAAAGAAGGCAAGGGCGTTTATGGTGGCACCTGCTTGAATGTGGGCTGTATTCCTTCCAAAGCGTTATTGGACAGTACCCATAAATACGAAGAAGCCAAAGATCACTTTGATGTACATGGCATTACCGCCAAAGACATTAAGATTGATGTGAGCGCTATGTTGGCCCGCAAAGACAAAATAGTGAGCAATCTTACTATGGGTGTGGCCGGATTGTTTAAAGCCAATGGCGTAACCGCGCTGGAAGGGTTTGGTAAGTTATTGGCCGGTAAGCAGGTTGAATTTACCAATCACGCCGGTAAAACAGAAATTTTGGACGCCAGCAATATTATAATTGCTACAGGTTCCGTACCTGTTGAGATTCCACCTGCGCCGTTGACCGATGGCCTAATTGTGGATTCAAGTGGTGCACTGGAATTTGATAAGGCGCCAAAGCGTTTGGGTGTAATTGGCGCAGGCGTAATTGGTCTGGAGCTGGGTACCGTTTGGAATCGACTGGGCAGTGAGGTGACTGTACTGGAAGCGCAGGATAAATTCCTGAGCCTGGTCGATCAGCAAGTGGCCAAAGAAGCCGCCAAGCAGCTGAAAAAGCAAGGCATGAAAGTGATGCTGAATGCACGAGTTACCGGAACAGAGGTTAAAGGCAAGGAAGTAACGGTTAATTATTCGGACAGTGAAGGTGAAAAATCGGTTACTTTTGACAAGTTAATTGTTGCGGTAGGCCGTCGCCCATATACCGAAAACTTGTTATCCGGTGATTGCGGAGTGAACCTAGATGAGCGTGGCTTCATCTTCGTAAATGATCAATGTGCCACCGATGCTCCAGGCATTTATGCCATTGGTGATGTGGTACGTGGCCCTATGTTGGCGCACAAAGCCTCTGAAGAGGGCGTGATGGTGGCCGAACGCATAGCGGATCACAAGGCTCAGGTTAATTATGATGTTGTTCCGTCGGTTATCTACACTCATCCTGAAATTGCTTTTGTGGGCAAAAATGAAGATGAACTAAAAGCCGCTGGTGAAAAGTATAACGTGGGCATGTTTCCATTTGCCGCTGTGGGTCGTGCCATGGCAGCCAATGATACTGCCGGTTTTGTAAAAATTATTGCAGATGCTGAAACTGATCGTATTCTGGGGGCCAGCGTAATTGGTCCAAGTGCTGGTGATCTGGTTCAGCAAGTGGTAATTGCTATGGAATTTGGTTCTAGCGCCGAAGATTTGGGCATGATGGTGTTCTCACACCCAACCTTGTCTGAAGCGGTTCATGAAGCAGCTTTGGCGGTAAATGGTCACGCGATTCATAAGGCCAATCGAAAACGTAAGTAGTGTAAATCTATTCACTGTCTTGTACTCAACAAGGCAGTGAATTCTTTTTTAATTGCTCATTCCTCCGTACAAACTCTCAGTATTTCTATTCTTTAAAAATTTTGTGCCCCATCCTAAAGCACGAGTGCACCAGTATTTACTTTTCTGCGTTTCAAAGTCAAAATGGCTAGACATTAAAAGACAGCTATTGTGTATGGCGTAATCTACCGTTTAGTGGGTAGCTTTATACTCATTGGTTTTTATTATGATGGTGTCTTTTATCTTAAGTTTTTGATATAAAAATCTATATGGCTGTGCAGCAAAGTTGTAATTGCACATTTTTGTTGATGTAAGCACCAAGAGGTCCTAATGAATTTACATGAATATCAGGGCAAGCAGCTTTTTGCTGAGTACGGTTTGCCTGTTTCAAGTGGTATCGCTGTTGATACGCCTGAGGAGGCGGTAGCCGCTGCCAATAAAATAGGCGGTAGTAAATGGGTGGTGAAAGCTCAGGTGCATGCCGGCGGTCGAGGTAAGGCGGGCGGGGTTAAACTGGTTGAAAGTACCGAAGAAGTAAAAGCCTTTGCTCAAAAATGGTTAGGACAAAACCTGGTTACCTATCAAACCGATGAAAAGGGTCAGCCAGTCAGTAAGATATTAGTAGAAGATCTTACTGATATTGATCAGGAATTATACTTAGGTGCGGTAGTCGACCGTTCTACGCGAAAAGTGGTCTTCATGGCCTCCACCGAAGGTGGGGTTGAAATTGAAAAAGTCGCTCATGAGACCCCAGAGAAAATTCTAAAGGCCACGGTGGACCCTTTAACAGGTGCTCAACCTTACCAAGGTCGTGACCTGGCATTTAAGTTGGGTTTAAAAGGTGATCAGATTAAGCAATTCACCAAAATATTTTTAGGGTTGGCTAAGCTTTTTGTTGAAAAAGATTTGGCTTTATTGGAAATCAACCCCTTAGTGATCACCTCCGAAGGCAACTTACATTGCCTAGACGCCAAGCTTGGTATCGACAGCAATGCCTTGTATCGCCACCCTGAATTAGTAGCCATGCAAGACCCTAGTCAAGAAGATGTTCGCGAAGCAGAAGCGGCGTCGTGGGAATTAAATTACGTAGCGCTGGATGGCAATATTGGCTGCATGGTTAACGGCGCTGGATTAGCTATGGGTACCATGGACATAGTGAAAATACACGGTGGCGACCCAGCCAACTTTTTGGATGTAGGCGGCGGTGCCACCAAAGAGCGTGTTGCTGAGGCCTTTAAGATTATTTTATCGGATGACAAGGTCAGTGCCGTACTGGTGAATATATTTGGTGGTATTGTACGTTGTGACATGATTGCTGAAGGTATTATTGGTGCGATTCAAGAAGTGGGTGTGAAAGTGCCTGTGGTGGTTCGCCTGGAGGGTAATAATGCAGAGTTGGGATCGCAAAAATTAAAAGAATCCGGCTTGGATATTATTGCCGCCACCAGTTTAACCGATGCAGCTGAGCAAGTTGTTAAAGCGGCAGGGAAGTAATCATGAGCATATTAATCGATAAAAATACTAAGGTATTGTGTCAGGGTTTCACCGGCAGTCAGGGCTCATTCCATAGTGAGCAGGCTATTGAATACGGCACGAACATGGTGGGCGGGGTAACGCCTGGCAAGGGAGGCACTACCCATTTAGGCTTACCTGTTTTTAATACAATGCAAGAAGCGGTAGCGGCCACTGGTGCTGACGCTTCAGTGATTTATGTACCGGCTCCGTTTTGCAAAGATTCCATTCTGGAAGCGGCAAATTCAGGTGTTAAATTGGTGGTATGCATCACCGAAGGCATTCCTACATTGGATATGCTTGAGTGCAAAGTTAAATGTGATGAGTTGGGTGTGACCTTAGTTGGACCAAACTGCCCAGGTGTTATTACTCCGGGTGAGTGCAAAATAGGCATTATGCCTGGTCACATTCATCTACCAGGTAAAGTGGGTATCGTTTCCCGTTCTGGTACTTTGACCTATGAAGCGGTAAAGCAAACCACCGATTTCGGTTTTGGTCAGTCCACGTGCGTGGGTATTGGAGGGGATCCTATTCCCGGTTCTAGCTTTATTGATGTATTGAAGTTGTTCCAGGAAGACCCGGCTACCGAAGCCATCGTTATGATTGGGGAGATTGGTGGCAGTGCTGAAGAAGAGGCGGCTGCTTACATTAAGGCAAACGTTACAAAACCCGTCGTGTCCTACATTGCAGGTGTGACCGCCCCGGCTGGTAAGCGCATGGGTCATGCTGGTGCGATAATCTCGGGTGGTAAAGGTACAGCAGAAGAAAAATTTGCAGCCTTGCAGGATGCCGGGGTAACTACAGTACGTTCCTTAGCGGATATAGGAGTGGCATTAAAAGAAAAGACTGGTTGGTAGTCTTTTCTTTTTAAGCTCGTTAGAAAAAGCCCTCATAAGAGGGCTTTTTGCGTATGGGCCGGAAAAAGTAGTGGCATTTGAGGTGTGATAAGCGTCGACGGAATCGGTTGCTGCAAAGGTCATATTTTAGTCTTAGGTGGGGCCTAAAACGTTAACCACTAGCAAAAATCAACTAGTTGATTTGTAAATAGTGATTTCTAGCTAGAAGAACTAGGGCTGTGGCGCAAAATGTTGTATAAAGCGCGCCATTACCCGCCCAGTGAATCTTGTCTATTCTATAAAAGACAAGCACCACACAACACCGAGACGTCACATGAGCGAAGATAACCCCTATTTTGGTCGAGCGGCCCGCTTCATCGGAATGCTAAAGCACACTCAAGTACTGGGTATGAAAATTCATGCCGCCAGTGCTCAATCACTCACCATAGAGTTGCCTTATAATATAAGCCACGTGGGTAACCCATCTACCGGTGTTATTCACGGTGGAGTATTAACCACCTTAATGGATACGGCTTGCGGCACTATGGTGGTGAATGCTTTGCCTGATATTGAGCTGTGTCCCACTTTGGATCTACGAGTGGATTACATTCGTGCCGCAGAGCCTAATAGGTCAATCTTTGCCCTGGCAGAAGCTTATCGAGTAAGTCAAAACGTAGTGTTTACTCGCTGTACCGTGCATCAGGGGGATGTAAATACGCCCGTGGCCAATTGTGTGGCTACCTTTATGCGTATAGGTAGCCACCTGTCCCCCCCTGAATTTAAGCAGGTGATATTGGGGGAGGCGCAATAAAATGCACACTTTTGAAGATGTATTAAAACAAGCCAATACTTGCGGTGATTACCGTCCGGTTGTTGATGCCATTCCCTACGCCAAATTAATTGGACTGGATTTTGAGCGCTTTGGTGAGGATGTTATTTTTAAACTGCCCAATAACCCAGATAATATAGGCAACCCCATTTTACCTGCCGTGCATGGTGGGGTAGTGGGGGGGTTTATGGAATTAGCGGCGGCCATACACCTAGTGATGTTCATGGACACCCCTACAATGCCCAAGATCGTGGACTTCTCCCTAGACTACCTGCGCGCCGCCAAGGGCGGCCGAGATACCTTTGCCGAATGTCAGGTGGTGCGTCAAGGCAGCCGTGTGGCCAATGTCATCATAAATGCCTGGCAAACCCGTCGTGAAGAGTCTGTGGCCACCGCTCGGGTCCATTTCCTGTTGGCACCGTAATAAACTTCATTAAGGGTAATGAATTTAATCATTGCCCTTGAAATTCCTCCTTTCATCCTTATTTACAGTCAATCGCACTCTTGCCTATAGAAGTGTCCAATTTTTACGGATCCGTTGAGGAGTCTTCATGACTACAGCACAAAAAGAAACCCTAGGCTTTCAGACCGAAGTGAAGCAAATGCTTCATTTAATGATCCATTCCCTATACAGCAATAAAGAAATTTTTCTGCGTGAGCTTATTTCTAACGCAAGTGATGCCTGTGACAAGCTAAGGTTTGAAGCATTAAATCAAGATGGTTTGCTGGAAGGCGATAGCGAGCTGAAAATCAAAATTGAATTTGATGAGGCAGCTAATACCGTCACCATCACCGATAACGGTATTGGTATGAGCCGCGATGAGGTGGTTACTAATCTGGGTACCATCGCCAAATCGGGTACCGCGCAATTTCTTAAGGAAATGTCAGGTGACGATAAAAAAGACGCCAATCTAATTGGTCAGTTTGGTGTGGGTTTCTACAGCTCGTTCATTGTGGCTGAAAAAGTAGAAGTGACCACGCGCCGCGCCGGTGATAAAGACGACCAAGGTGTGCGTTGGATTTCCGAAGGAGAGGGTGAATTTACCATAGAAGGTGTTGAAAAAGCACCTCGTGGTACCAGCATTGTTATGCACCTAAAGAGCGATGAAAACGAATTCGCTAACAGCGCACGTCTACGTAACTTGGTTAAAAAATACGCCGATCATATCTCTGTGCCAGTTGAGATGTATAAAGACGCTCCAGTTGAAGAGGCGGGTGAAGAAAAAACCAACCCTGAACAGCCTGAATTAGAAGCCGTTAACAGCGCCAAGGCCCTATGGACGCGCGGTAAAACAGATATTACCGATGAGGAATATCAAGAGTTTTACAAACACGTTTCTCACGATTACGAAGATGCACTGACCTGGTCTCATAATAAGGTAGAAGGTAAGCTGGATTACACTAGTCTGCTGTATGTGCCTAAACGTCCACCATTTGATTTGTGGAACCGTGAAGGCAGTCGTGGTGTTAAATTGTACGTGCAGCGTGTCTTTATCATGGATGACGCCGAACAATTTTTGCCACCCTACCTGCGCTTTGTAAAAGGGGTTATGGACAGTAACGACCTGCCGTTAAACGTAAGTCGTGAAATTTTACAGGGTAACAGCAGTATCACTTCCATGCGCAGTGCGTTAACCAAGCGTATTTTGGATATGTTGAAAAAACTGTCCAGAAAAGACGAAGAGGCGTATCAGGCATTTTGGCAGGGGTTTGGTCAGGTCCTAAAAGAAGGTCCTGCTGATGACTTCGCCAATAAAGAAAAAATTGCCGAATTATTCCGTTTTGCCTCAACTAAGGGTGCGGACGATTCACAAGCGGTATCTTTGGATGCCTACATTGAGCGCTGTGAAGAAGCTCAGGACAAAATCTACTATCTTACCGCCGAAAACTATTTGACGGCATCTCGCAGTCCACACCTAGAAGTTTTCCGTAAGAAGGGTGTAGAAGTATTGCTGCTCACCGATCGTGTAGATGAGTGGATGATCAGCCACCTAAGTGAATTTAAAGGCAAGACTTTTGAAGATGTTACTAAGGGTGAATTAAACCTGGGTGACGAGGTGGACGAAAAAGAAACTGAAGAAGCAGAAAAGCAACACGCTGACCTAATTGGCCGTGTTAAAACGGCTCTTAAAGACAAGGTAGAGGATGTACGTGTCTCTACTCGTTTAACTGATTCGGCGGCCTGCCTGGTTGTCGGTAAAGAAGAAATGGGCATGCAAATGCGTCGCATGTTAGAGGCGGCTGGTCAGGCTCTGCCAGATTCCAAACGTGTGCTTGAAGTTAATATGGATCACCCATTGATCGTTAAGATGGATGTGCAAAGTGATGAAGAACGCTTCGAAGATATGGTTGAGCTTATCTACGAACAGGCTCAGTTGGCCGAAGGTAGCCAGCTAGAAGACCCTGCCGGTTATGTGGATCGCATTAACAAGTTGTTGGTTAATTTGTTAGAAGCATAATCTGTAAATTACCCCCGCATCCTTGCGGGGGTAATTGACCTTCTATTTATTAGAAGCCCTCTAGGTTTACATCTCTCCTTGGCGTATCATAGCCAGCTATAAAAATCACCGTTGCTACAAAGCCGCTTAAACAGGTTTAATCGATAGCTCGGTAATGAAAAAATACCTATTAATCATAATAAAGGTGATTCATGAAATTGCTGCGTTTACTGGCCCCTATGTGTGTTCTTCTTTCATCGCAAGTATTTGCCGGAGGCTCTCTGGATTTAAGTGTGAACGATGACACAGCGTCCCTAGAATATGACGCCACTCGCATGGGCACGCCCTTGCATATTTCCACTGGGATCCTTCATCATCAAAGCGATGGCAATCTAGTGACCTTTGGTTTAAATGCGGTTGATGTTCGTAATCAGGGGAGCCCGTTTAAGATTGGTATTGGTGGTAAGTTTTATGGTTACTTTAATGATAGAAGTGACAGTGGAGCTTTGGCCATCGGTGGCTTTGTACGCTACACACCAGCTGAGTTAGCCGGTTTAGGTTTTGCCGGGCATGTTTATTATGCGCCCAGTGTTTTGTCTTTCCATACTACCGATAACCTGGTGGATTTAGGGTTGCGTGTTGAATACCGGTTATTGCCAACTGCTTTGGTGTACTTGGGGTATCGATTTGTTGAGGCCAGTGATGAGGATGTTGATCTGGAAATCACTAAGGCAGGTCACCTTGGCCTGCGCATAAACTTCTAATCGTGAGTTCGGTTAGGCGCACCAATCAGGCTTTGTATTTTTCCCGCGTGAGCTTGGAAAAGGCCAGCGGGGCCGAAGGGGCTCAGGATAAACGCTTCGCTGAAGAGTGTGCATTGTTTCATCTGTACGGGGCCACCATAAGCTTTGCGGGGGAGTTGGTCGCTCAATATGGGCTGCCTCCCTTCACGGAATTGTCCGAATTGCTTAATCGGCGTGATCTGCCCAGTGAATTGCGTGAGCTAAGATTGCTCATGGGGGATGATAATTCCTGGTTGAAATCGCTTGTGAATCAGTATCAAAGGCTAATTCAGCAGGGACTTGCTGATTCAGCGCCTGCCAGTGGATTAATTATTAGTCAGTCAGATTACACTGAATTGTTCTCTAACTGGTTGATTGAATTGGAAAATATCTCTAGACGCATGCGTGAGCACTACCAAGAAAACTAATGGTAAGCGGATAGGCGTTGGAGACGTAAAGGGGCAGTGCTATACTTCGTCCCCTTTTTTATGCCCTAAAAATGCGACCGGATTCGCTAATAAGTGCCTTATGCATTTGGGGTTTGGTATCACCGGTACATCGAGAGCAGTATGATATGGCAGCGGTATTTGAAATTGTAGAACTAGAAAACGGTGATGTGGCCCTTAAGCGCAATGACGGAGAGGGTGAGCCTTTGGTGCGTATCGTCTTCTCCAGTGACGCTAAGGACAGCTTTCCTCAGCAGCATATGGAAATAGCTCGCGCCATGATCGAGGCCGGTGTACGTAAGGTGGGTGAACTCAGTGGGGTTCATGTGGAGGATGTGTCGGCCATTGCCGAGTTGGAAAGTCGTATTTTGCACTAACCTTTTAGAGCCCTTCAAAACATAAAAACCCTGCCGAGGCAGGGTTTTTTTATGTCTCTTATTAAATCCAGAGTCTGGGTTTAATGGATGTTCTGGCGAATAATGCCCACATACAAGCCTTCAACTTCCAGTGGTTCTTCGTTCAGGTCAATGACTATGGGTTCAAACTCACTGTTTTCGGGCAATAACTTCACTATATTCTGCTCTTGCTGCAGGCGCTTAACGGTTACTTCGTCTCCTACGCGGGCAACGATTACCTGCCCGTTACGTGCCTGGTTGGTTTTGTGAACCGCTATTAAATCCCCATCCATGATACCTATGTCTTTCATGCTCTCCCCATGAACTTCCAATAAATAGTCAGCAGCAGGGTGAAAAAGCTCCCTAGGTAAGTTTAGGTGCTTTTCAATGTGTTCCTGCGCCAGGATGGGTTCACCGGCCGCCACTCGGCCAATCAAGGGAAGACCCTTATCTTCTTCAACGATACGAATGCCGCGGCTGGCACCGGCCACCATTTCAATGGCGCCTTTTCGGGCCAGGGCTTTGAGGTGTTCTTCGGCCGCATTAGGGCTGCGAAAGCCTAATTCTTTGGCGATTTCAGCGCGAGTGGGAGGGAAGCCTGTGTCACTAATGGCTTGCTTAATAAGGTCTAGAACTTGTTGTTGGCGAGCAGTTAATTTAATCATATTCGCTTATCTGTTTTTATATACAATTGTAATTATATACAGTGCTGTATATATGTAAAGTATGCTTTATTTGACCAAGACGATTAATTGAACTACATTTGACGCAGTGTCAAAGTATGACAAGTCGTCAAAGAGGGTAGTTGTGAAGGAAAATTGCTTCATTACCGGGTTTAAGAAAACAAAAGATCGTAAGGCTTTAGAGCGTGAAAATCGTGATCAACTGATTTTATCGGTTGCTCAAAAAATGCTTGCTGAGGGTGGGCTGCAAGCTTTAAGCATGCAGGCCATTGCCGATCGCACCGACTATTCAAAAGGCACTATCTACCAGCATTATGGCTGCAAAGAAGATGTGGTGGCCCGTATGGTAATTGGTTGTGGCCAAAACTTGGTGAGGTACATCGAAGCAGCACTAACTATGGGCAATAGTTCTCGAGAAAAAATTGTGCTGGTGAGCTCTGTTTTTTTTATGAACAGAAAAATGGAACCTGTGCTCTCGCCACTAGTGGGCAATATACAGTCAGCGGATTTCAAAGCAAAAATAAGCAAACCCTACCAAGATCAGATAGCGCAAATTGATGCGCAAATGTTGCAAAGTGCGCTGTTGCTGTTTGATGGTGTGGCTGGATTTGATGAGCAAAAGAAACTGGATGCCACCTTTGGGTGGTGGTCAATGCAGTGGGGTGTATTGGATATACTGGTAAATCAATGGGATTTGGATCAATTGGGTTTTTCTGATCCAGAGCAGCGATATTTCCGAAGTTTACATACTTACCTGGACGGTTTGGGTTTACCCGCGGATGGCACCTGTCACGACTGGGAACGTGTGCAATCTCAAGCGCAAAAAATAATTAAAAATATTCAACTTAATGAAGAGGCTCAATCATGAGTGAAAAATTAACCGGCTTTCTGGTTAGGCACCCTTGGCTTGTCATATTCATGACGTTAATCATCGTGGCGATCAGCGGCTACGGCGCTAAAAATATTAGTTTAAATGCAGATTATCGTGCGTTTTTTAGTCATGACAACCCCCACTTACAGGCTTTTGAAAACCTGCAAGACCAGTACAACAAAGTCGATAATATCCTTATTGCCATAGTGCCTGATGATGGCCAGGTTTTTACCCCTAGAATATTAACCTTAATAGAAAATATGTCGGAAGAGTCTTGGCTGGTGCCTTACAGTCGTCGAGTAGATTCCATGACGAATTTTCAATACACCTTCTCTGAAGAAGATGACCTGATTGTGGCACCTTTGTTTGAGGACTCTTCCAGTTTAAGCCCTGAAGAAATAGCGCATAAAAGGGCTATAGCCTTAAAAGACCCAGTATTGGCGGGCAACTTAATTGCGTTTGATGGCGAGGCCGCCGGCATTAATTTAACCATAAACTTGCCTGGCATAGAGCAGGCCAAAGAAGTACCCGAGGTGGTAGGTTACGTACGCGAGATGGTGGCGAAATATGAAAAGGCCAATCCGGATGTTAGCTTTTATCTAACCGGCGTAACTATGACTAATGC
>Ga0209184_1000448_pt1 | contig 43785 bp, 38 predicted proteins | sample EN8Hudsemesocosm_2_FD_184627 | JGI IMG/M metagenome (GOLD analysis project Ga0209184, IMG submission 184627) | Methane-oxidizing microbial communities from mesocosms in the Hudson Canyon - EN8C Hudson Canyon (SPAdes) (version 2) | ecosystem: Environmental > Aquatic > Marine > Cold seeps | place... | reverse complement strand
GCCCACTCACAAGCGAAGCTAAATTCCATTGCTAGACAATTAAATGAGCGACCAAGGAAAACCTTGGATTATGAAACACCAGCTGATAGATTTAGTCAGTGTGTTGCTGCGACCGGTTGAACCCACAGCCATTAACAGACATCGACAGGTAGTTCTCTTTAGTTATGAATCTGGGATTCTGTATTCACAAGATTGTACAAATGGACCTTCAGCAATATTGTAATACTCCGAATCGGGAAAAATAGCTAAGTACCTACCGACAAGTGAACTGCCGGGAAACCTCTTTCTATAGACGTCAAATTCAGCCCATCCACCATAATTGTAGCCGCCGGTGTTATTTTCACCGTACACCTGATTGTTCCAGTTAAGACATTGTTCTTCTGTCTCACAAAAGCTACTGTCGTTTATTCCTTCGAGATGACTGGTATAAGGGAGAAACAGGTCATTGTCTTCTAATGCGGAAATATGAAATTCCATGATGTTATGTAACGACACGCCATTAATCTCGATGGCATATATATCGTAACCCTGATTCGCAGCCAGTTCCGCAAGACGAATTAGCAAAGAAGTAGAATACAAACTGTAGTAAAGGGATGAGCCACCTCTCTGGGTTTCGGGAATCAGAGATCCATCTGCTCTTACGAGTCCGTCAAGAACGGCAAAGTAATGCGCAATGCTTTGTTGAAAATATATATCATCGTCGGAAAATATACTGTAGGCCATCACCCCAACAAATTGACTCCAGGAGTGATTGCCAAAATCAACACTGGCTGGATAGTTTGACCCACTATAAAATGCATCTGATATTCGCATTCTCGCCGTGACACTCTTAAGATAGCTGTCAACCAGTGAGCGGTCGCTATCACTAACGAAAGTTTCATATCTTATTGAATTCCATGCTCGAATGTAAACGGGTAAAAAGAGGCCTACTTGATAATGCGCGCCATTACCGACTCCAAATTCATCATCCAAATTTACCTCAGCTTCAGCCCAATCACTTAATAAACGCAAAATCATTCTTGCTGCGTCACCATTACCCAAGTAGTTAAAATGGGCCGTAGCAATAACCAGTGGAAAATGAATTGCTCCTCCTTCTTCAAAAGAGCTTTCAGGGGGCACCAGTGAAAATGTTTCATAGTCGATTGGATAGGTGGCGTCACATAGTGCGTCTATTTCAGACTGATTTAGCATCGACAATTCACTGCGACGAGAATCGGGATCGACGAACAAAGTCGAGTTGGTTACTCGAAAGTCTGTGAGATCGCCATGTCCATAGCTGGAGAAAGATTTAAAATTACAACTATAATCCGTCAGGTTTCCTATCGGCTCATCGTATGAGCATACCGTTATCATGCCTTCTGGGGGAAAGAAGAGTTCGAATTCCTTATCGAATGAGGCCAATGCCCACTCCTTAGTTCTAAAATCACTACTTATTCTAGCAAGCATATCTACGGCTGATGCTACATCATTGCTACCGGCATATGTCTTTGTGCCATTTTCTACCGCCAGGGTAAATGAGTTGGCAACCGTCATTCGATTGTCGACAATGGTCGCATCGTCAGTACCTTCGTTTACACCATCTACAATACGTAACGCGATAGAAGCCAAGCTCCAGTCAGGATCACCGGATTCAAGTTTTCCGACATACCATGCTAACCCACCAGCATCGGCACTGCGGCCGAAAAGCTGAACATAAATGTTGTTGATTAATTCAGAGTTGCTAAAAGATCCGAATCGATTAACAAATTCATCAGAGTTGCCAAAACTTTCGATGATTTCAGTTAGATCACCATTCGCTTCTGCGAGTTTTCCAGCCCACCAATCCAAGCCTTCAGGATCTCCGGGCCGGCCGTAATAGGCAACATACATCTTCTGGACTTTCTCTTCGTTTGATGCAGCAATCGAATGAGAAAAAGAGGAAAAAAGAATCATTGCAAATAGAGTTTTTACTATCAACCGGCATCGATAGACCATATACAATCCTTGGCATCTTTTTGGAGTTATTATGATGAAGGTATATACAATATTGCTTTATTGCAAATCATAGTAGAGCGAGAATTTGCTAAGGTCCGTTAAGGGTCAAGGGGCAGACTAACGCCCCGGATATCAATAACAGTCGCGTTGTGCCACTTTCTGCCATTAAGCTATCCCCAAAGAATTCTAACCGCCACTGAAGTATTCACAAAACTCGCGATCGACACAGCCTACACCTGTCTATGTAAGTAGCGCACCAACTTCCCACCCAATGCAGGCACATGGGATCTACTATTTCACTGGCCGATCATTCGCGCGCATCTACTTAGGCCGCTAACGATCAAAGATACACAATGATGTCTCTCAGCGCCCGTCTCGAATAAAGCCTAGGGACTAATAATAGCTCCCTCTGCATAGCTGCGCCGGCCCTCACTTTTGCCAATATCGAGAAAGTGGGTCAGCCCATCCGGATACTCGCCGTTGCCTACCATTGCCGACACATCGGGATTCTCTGTGAGGTAATAGTATTCGTTGTAACCTGGGGCACCTCGGTCGGCCGGATTGGTTCCTTTTGGACCCGTGTAGATCAGTTCCTCAGCGCGTATATCGAAAAAGAAAGTCTGATCCGGGTGACCACGATTGGAGGTGATAAAACCCAGGCGACCGTCAGCCAAAACATAGGGGAAGGTGCGCCCCCGCACCAAGGAATAGGGCTCGAACTCGCTACCGTAGGACACGAAGATCTCTTCAATATCCAAGGTAAAGTCATTGTATCCCTCCCACATTGTGACAACGAACTTTCCATTGCCGGTGTTGATGAGAATCATATTGCCCCATGAACGATCAATGGATTGGTATAAGTCACCTGTTCCTCCGCCCGTCGGCCATACTTTCTCCACGGCCTCCACATAGGATTCTTCGGCGCTGACGATGTCCATAAATCCGTCACGATTTACATCGATATAACGTATTTCGTGGCCACCCTGGGTGCCAGTATTGTAGTTGAAAAGTGCCTGCTCAGTCACATCCGTGAAATTTCCACTGCCATCGTTTTGCAGAAGTTGCATTACCCCTGCAGTATCTAAACCTTCCCTATTCCAGATCATAGAGAAGACCAGTATGTCGTTGTCACCATCGTTGTCGAAGTCCATCAGGTCTGTTTGCACATCATGGGATGGTGAGTAACTATCACTTTCGTTAACAGCTGCTTGAAACTCTTCCTTCGCATTTAGAAATGGTCTGGGTAGCTCCTGTATATCGCCGTAAATGTATGACTCTTCAAAGCGTATGTTGTCGATAACCAGCGACCCGTTTTTGTTCAGTGCGCCGTCGTCGTTATCAACTAACACAATTTCTGTTGCCGAGTCAGCGTCGATGTTTCCGAAGGCCGCTGCGGAACCGGAGTTTATCCAACGGAGATTTTCCCCGTCGATCTGAGAATCGGGGACACCCTGAGTCGCCATATTGAAGCGTAACGGCCAAGCATCGAAACCACCTGCTGTATTATTTAGGAATAAGGTTAACGCGCCAAAATCGCCAGCGGCTAAGGGGTCATCGGAAAAATCCAAGTCAATTTCGTAGGCCGAGGCGATGAAGTCCGGATATCCGTCACCGTTAAAATCTCCTGTATTTCCCTCATGCTGTGCCATGTAGGGACCAAAGGTATTTGCACCGAAAGTGCCGCCACCTTGATTTAGGTAAAGCACATTCTCCGTGTCAACAAAAGGCACCTCGTTGTGCCCTGCCACTAGAACATCCTCCAGTCCATCTAGATTAAAATCAGCGACGCGGATAAAAGCGGTGCCATCGGTTGTGCTGCGACCAAACATCTGCTCGGTCGGCAGCTGCACTGTGGCATCGGGTCGGGCCTCGAAACCAACAAAAATTGACTTGGGTGGTAGGCCTGTTTCGTCCGGCCCATGATTGGTCCATCCGCTAATATAAATTTCCGGGTTGCCATCGGCGTCGGTGTCGCCAGCGCCGTGGTACCAGATTGCAGAATAAGTGTCATGAACCTGTGCAATCTCAGAGACTGTAAAAAGGGAGCTGTCAATTAAGATACTATCGGGCAGGGGGTTGAGTGTGTAGTCATAGCGTCGCGTGGAGGTATCCCCGGCAACTGCTCTTGTCATAGGGGTATCAGACGCCTCTACTGCTGCAAATATGGCGGTCTTCATTGTTCCCAGATCTGCACCGGAAATAATCGCGCCGGTCAACATGGCAAGTTCTTCAGCGGTCCCCAAGTATTTATCCATATTAAGCGTGCGGCTCCATTCCAGCACGTCGTCGTAATCCACGTCATCATCTTCGTCGACCTGACTGACCATTAATTTTGCTGCATTGTTCAAGGCGGCCTGGATTGACCAATAAGGCAGGCTAAGTTCGGGCTGATAATAGCGATAGAGTGCCTCAGTGAGTACGGACACATTCACTGCGCCGTCCATAAGGCGTTGACCTTGCACCAGCGCGTGCCAATCACCGTTCACGGTTTCGGGCTGTTCATCCAATTGCAAATCGAGATTATTATCGCTGTCCTGACCACCACTTACGGTGACCAAATAGAATTCGTTAGGATCTAGCTGGCTTAAATTGGCAGGATCGATACCCACCAGAGAGAGCTGCAAAGAAGCACTATAGCCATTCCAGCTTTGTGCGCCGACGATGTCCAGCCAGTCTTGAACACCCCAGGATTGACCTTCATATACTACATTGTCGGGATCTGCCAGGAGGCTGACCTGGATGTTCGCGGCGGCGACCGAGCCGTTAAGCTGAATATGCAAGCAACCGCTGAGAGTATCGTCGCAGCTGGTTGCTGCAGCGATGACTTGCGCTCTTTCGGCTGGAACGGTTTTGCCCACAACCCATTGCATGATAGAGGTGCTTCCATCGGTCAAAGCATCTACAGAGGAGTTTACAGAGGCGATTATTGCCCGGGCAGCAGGTATATCCGCTCCTTCGTAGACAATCCCATCAGCCTCTATTTGGTTGGTGAATGCATTTGCGACTGCAATTTTGTTATTGAGGGTCAACAGGTCGTCCCCCACAGAACCGTCGGCGATTTGCTTGGCGATGGACGCCAACGTTGCCGCTCCACTTTCCAACCTACCTACATAAAAAGCTAGGCCTGCAGAATCGGAATCTCGATTGAACATTTGCTGGAAAAGCCCGCTGACCAATTGCTCGTTGTTTAGCGTACCAAAGTTGTCACTGTATTCCAGAGAGTCGCCAAACGCAGACAGCACCGAATTCAGGTCGCTAGACTGGTCGAACTTTCCAGCCCAGAAGGCCGTGCCGCCCGGGTCGCCTGGTCTGCCGTAATAGGCCACAAACATCTGTTGAGCCAGATCAATGGAACCCTGTGATTGGGCGAGTGACGCAGTAGAATGGATGCCGAGAAAGGCCATTACAAGACAAGACTTTAACAAAAACAGGTAGTAACGAATTGATTTTGAACCGCTATCCATGCAAGTGAAAAGAGACATTCCGATTTCCTTTTGACTGTAGTTGAGGCCATCTTCCGTATAGGTGACCCTAAATCAATGAGCGTAAGCAAAATCAAAAGAGCGACTGAACTTTATCGTCTGAGTTCGGATGGGTCAATTGGTGGGCGCTTAGTTAGCGAGGAAATGTCCGCTGTGGGTCAGCTTCGACAACTCAAGGGAAACAGACCCTATGTCTGCTCTAGGCTTGGCTTCAGACAATTTCTACCGCTCCTGTCTATGAATCCCGAATTCGTCCGCTACAGGGCTCACTACGCCCTCCGCGCCACCCTGTTCTCTGCAACCTGAAACCGGTGCTTCGCGCCAAGATCGGTCGTTACAACGACGGCCCCCCAATAATCAGGGCCACGTCAAAGTGTTCATCGTCGCGATGACGCTTTCGTCGTAGTCGCTCTTGAATGTTATGTACCGCCGGGGCTCATTTGCCAATATTCGCACGTACTGCTCTTCTGTGACCTCAAGGTATCAGCGCGGTGAATCCTTGTGGTACATAGCTCACTCTCTTAACGGAAATACTTCTTCAATATGCAGCCTACTTGCCCCTGCCGTCGGTATCAGGCCACCTGAAATGAGGCGATGAAACCTAGCGTCAACCCTGAATGAACAGGAAGAGATTTTTTGAGGGATATTCGCCTGCGTTCTTATAAGATCGATTGCGTCTGAACTGGGTCGCGCTCCCAAATCATTAGTCGCAATAGTAGTCATGATGACTGCCGGGCAACAACCGCTGACCATGCTGGTCAACGACCACTATAGCAGTCAGAGAGTATTATCTACGGCAGATCTAGATTTGGGCCGCAGCTACGCTGCCAATTATCACCAGGTGTGTGCGCGGTGTCTGATGCGGAAACTGAGAACGACACACAACTCGGAATTGTGATGTTACTCCCACTAGGCAAACCTGGTTTAACTTCGCGAAGCAGCCAAGCCGAGAAATTTTCATCTAATCTCTAGTTTTTCTGATCCACATATTCGATTGTCTTTCGATGCAGAAATATTCATGGTGTTTCTCAATGAGAGTATCAGAATTTCCACAATACTTGGCAGATATTCCATTGACATGACCAACTGAAGAATGATGGAACAGGCACTGACTTGCCCATCCTGAACAACCAACATTTATCTGTATTTTCTTTTACTTGAAGAATTTAAGTAAAATATTTCCCCTAAATAGAATAGCCATGTTTTATTTTCACGCGGCCAATCACGAAGAAACGCGCCTTCTTACCGTGGGACCCGCCAGCTTTCTTCTATCGAAATATCGTCAGTTGCTAATATTTCTATTTTTAATATTTACGGCGTCTAATAAAATTCATTAATTTACAAAATATTGTAAAAAAATCTATTTATTTCTACCGAATTTTTTATATGGAACTATATTCATGGGAACATCAACACAGCGTGGCACTCACGCTGGAATAAAGAGCTATATTCCCATGACATTGCTGACTCAAAAAGATTTACAAAGATGGAGTGGCTACGAGCAAAAATCAAAGCTTGAGAAATGGCTTAAAGACAACCGCATTACTTATACGTACGGCAAAGGGAACACATTAATTACGACTCAGAAAGCAGTCGACTCTGCCTTATTTGGAAGATCAAGTAACGACAACTGGAATGGAGAATTTTGATGAGTAGACCAAGAGACAGAGCAAATGACAATAAGCTACCCTCTTGCGTATACCGCAGAAAAGAGAGAAATTGCTTTATATATCGAAAAGGAAAAGATAAACCTGTTCGATTATGCTCTCTTGACGCTTCAATATCAGAAGTGTGGGCGGCCTACGACAACCTCAATATTGACTTAAGCACTAACGACACTCTTCGATGGATGTTAGACGAGTACAACAGCAGTTCCACTAACAAGAAGAACCCCAAAACATCCCAGGATCAGAACCATGGCTACAGAAAAGCACTGGTTTTGTACAAAGGCAAAACAGGAAAGTTGTTTGGTGATATTCCACTCAACAAAATCAAGCGAAGAATGATACGTACTTATCTTGTCGATGCTGAACACCCGATTGGGGCCAACCGGCAGATCCAATATCTTAAGGCTGTCTGGAACTGGGCAAGCCAGCTCTATGACAAAGTTCCCGACACCAATCCATGCCAGGGGGTAACATTCAATAAAGAAAAGGCCCGCACTCGCTACATAGAAGACTGGGAATATGAATTGGTCAAGGAAGTAATCTTGCGTACAACGCGTTCCCATTACCTCGCCGTGCTGATGGAACTGGCTTACCTTTGCAGGCTTCGATGTTCAGAAGCTAGAGGGCTTAAAATCACTGACATCGAGTTTAAAGAAGGGCATATCAAAGTCATACGCAAGAAAGGATCGATGGGTGAGCTAACACACATAAGTCCTCGGTTGCAGACCGCAATTGACGATGCAAGAAGACAGTATCCCAACGCTCCATCTCCGATAGCAGGAGGATACTTATTACACAATGCCAAAGGGCTAGCAATTGGCAAAAACAAATTTGATTCTGCGTGGAAGCGGGCTATGCACAGCGCCAAAACGGTAGGACTGACCATCGAAGGAAAAACCATTAAGCTAGAAGAGCACTTCACCTTCCACGACATTAAAGCCAAAGGTGTTTCCGACCACACTGAACACGAATCAGGCCACAAATCAGATAAAGCAAAGCAAGTCTACATTCGGAGAATACTAGAGGTAGATGCTACAAAATAGCCGAGAGTTCTCACCCAGAATTCTCACCCAGGCAAAAAAAATGACCTAGCCATTACAGCTAAGTCATTGATCTATATGGTGCACTCGGAAGGATTCGAACCTTCGACCGCTCGGTTCGTAGCCGAGTACTCTATCCAGCTGAGCTACGAGTGCGTTGTTGAGGCGCGTATATTATGGATTCATGCGCTTTGAGTCAAGCAATTCTAATGAAGTTTTTAACAAATTTATCAAGCACTTAGAGCCCGCTGAAATTTCGACCAAGAAGGTACGAAAAACACTCAAAAAGCTCGTTTTAGCCGCTACTCCCCAAGCCATTCGCGAAGCCAATACCCCCGTACCTTGTGTTTAAGGCCAACATAGAATAATGTGACATCACATTGATATCATATTGCCTCGCCTAATTCGAGGAACCATCATCCAATTACTGCTCCATGGAGATATACATGATTAAGGAAATCCCCCACAAAGCCATCACTGGCTTCACAGCCATTCCCTTTCTGGTTGTGGCACAAATTGCTTCGGCCTTTGCCCTATATCTGGCGTTGTCGAACTACCGCTTTGCCTTGGCGGCACTACTGCTATTGTGCTTCGTGGTGATATTTGTCGGTTGGTTTGGTTTCTTTATGGTGCAACCTAAAACCGGTCGTGTGCTGCAGCTATTTGGCACATATGTGGGCACAGTCACTGCGCCTGGCTTGCGGTGGGCAATTCCTTTTTACACAAAAAAAGCTGTGTCACTTAGAGTGCGTAACTTTGAAAGCAGCCAACTAAAAGTGAACGATAGCTCCGGCAGCCCAATTGAAATTGCCGCGGTGGTTGTCTGGGAGGTGGTCGACACCGCAGAAGCAACCTTTGAAGTTGACGATTATGAAGATTACGTCAATATACAAAGCGAGGCGGCACTGAGAAACATGGCCATAAGCTATCCTTACGATCAGCACGATGAGGGGGCAATTTCTCTGCGCAGCCACCCACAAGAAATTTCCGACGCCCTGAAAGGTGAAGTACAAGAGCGCCTGGGCAAAGCTGGGGTTCGAGTCATTGAAGCGCGCATCTCACATTTGGCCTATGCACCCGAAATAGCCAGTGCTATGCTCCGTCGCCAACAAGCCACCGCGGTGATTGCCGCTCGCGCCAAAGTTGTTGAAGGCGCGGTGGGCATGGTGGAGATGGCACTGACGCAACTGTCTGAACGTCGTATTGTTGACTTAGACGATGAACGCAGAGCGGCCATGGTGAGCAATTTGCTCGTGGTGCTCTGCTCTGACGACAGCGCACAACCCATTGTCAACGCTGGCAGCATTTACTAACACGAGCACTCAATTATGGCGCGGCGCAAAGCCTTCCCATTAAGAATTAACGAAGACATTCTCGCCGCCATGCAAGGCTGGGCCGACGATGAGCTGCGCAGCGTAAACGCACAAATTGAATATGTGCTGCGCCAGTCTTTGCGGCAAGCTGGACGTATTAAAAAGCCCGGCGAAACCGAAGCCATCCTTGTTGCCGATGATAAAAAACTATAAAAAAAGGGAGGCCATTGGCCTCCCTTTTTACTTTAAAACCTTAGCGGTTTTTTAAGTATTACTTGTATTTCTTCAACTCATCGCGGCCCACTACCATGCGGTGAACCTCGTCTGGACCGTCGGCCAAACGCAGTGTGCGGTTACCCACATACATTTGTGCCAAAGGCGTGTCTTGGGAAACCCCCGAAGCGCCATACATTTGAATGGCGGCATCAATAATGCCTTCCGTGACATTCGGTGCAATCACTTTAATTTTTGATACCCAAATGCGAGCTTCTTTCACACTCACCGTGTCCATCATGTGCGCCGCTTTCAGAGTCAACAAACGCGCCATATCTAGGTCCATTCGTGCATTAGCGATAATGTCTACGTTGCCGCCCAAATTCGCCAAAGGCTTACCAAAGGCACTGCGCCCAAGTGAGCGTTCACACAACATTTTCAAGGCTTTCTCGCCCATACCCAGAGCACGCATACAGTGGTGTATACGGCCTGGCCCTAAGCGGCCCTGTGAAATTTCAAATCCGCGGCCAACACCCAGAATAACGTTCTCTTTAGGCACTCTCACATTGTTGAAACGCATGTGCATGTGACCATGTGGTGCGTCGTCTAGATTAAACACCTTCATTGGGCGAATGATTTCAACACCTGCGGTATCCATAGGCACCAATATTTGCGATTGCTGTTGATGGCGTGCCGCATCGGGGTCGGTTTTAACCATTACGATCATTATCTTACAGCGAGGGTCACCGGCACCGGAGATGTAATGCTTGTCGCCGTTAATCACCCACTCGTCACCATCCAGTTCGGCGGTGGTACACACGTTGGTTGCATCAGAGCTGGCCACATCAGGTTCGGTCATTGCGAAAGCCGAGCGAATTTTGCCGTCTAGAAGCGGCTCTAGCCACTCTTTCTTTTGTGCTTCAGTGCCATACTTGTGCAGCACTTCCATATTACCGGTATCAGGTGCTGCGCAGTTAAACACCTCAGCCGCCAAGTGAGCGCCGCCCATGGCTTCGGCCAAATAAGCGTATTCTACAGTGGTCAAACCAGGGCCTTCGGGGCTATTGGTCAAAAAGAAATTCCACAAACCCTCGGCGCGTGCCTTGGCTTTCAAGCTTTCAAGTATTTCTGTTTGACGGTCGGTATACGTCCAACGATCACCAATATCAACCTGCGCCCAATACTCTTTTTCTACCGGTTCAATTTGCTCTTTAATAAAGGCGTTCACCTGGTCCAACAAAGGCTGCACTCGTTCACTGATACCTAGATCCATTGACATAAAATTGCTCTCTTATTTTTTAGTTTCTGGTGAAATGTTAATTTACTGCTTGCGCTAAAAACTCTTCTTTCAACTGCCGTTTGGAAATTTTTCCAGAAGCCACTCTCGGGAGTTTCTCTGGGTGCTGAATGATAATCTTAGGGATTTTAAATCCGGCCAAACGTCCCTTTAAAAACTCTCGCAATACCGATTCGGTAAAAACCTCACCCGGCTTTGGCATGACAACCGCCACCACCACTTCGCCTAAACGCTCATCAGGAACACCAAACACAGCGGCTTCTTGAACGCTTGGGCAGCTAAACAACACTGACTCCACATCAATACAGCTGATATTTTCACCCCCACGAATAATGATGTCTTTCTTTCTATCGACGATATACAAAAACCCTTCAGCATCAAACTCACCAATATCGCCGGTGGCCAACCAACCATTTTGCAGCGTTTGCTTTGTAGCCTCGGGCTTATTCCAGTAACCTTGAATATTCGCGGCACTTTTGATCATGATTTCGCCGCGCTCGCCTTGAGGAACATCACCACCCTCTTCGTCTAGCAGCTTAATACTAACCATTGGCGCGGTAGGAAAGCCCACGCTCGAAGGCCTCTGCAGATAATCGGTATCGCCCAGCAGGGCACCCAAGCCATTGGTTTCAGTAAGCCCATATCCCGTCGTCGGTTTCGCGTCGGCAAAGGTTTTGCTTAAGGCCGCAACCTGCTCCGGCGGGCGCGCTGCACCGCCAGCCTGAATGTCCTTTAAACTGCTCAGATCTCTATCGCTTTGAGCGGCGGCTTGCATCAACTCAAGAGACATTGTGGGCACACCAAAAAAGGAGCTTACTTGCTCACGCTCAATTAATTCTAGCGCATCTTCTGCCAACCACTTGTGCATAATCACAACTTTGCGGCCGGCAATCATTGAAAGCAAAAATAGGCTGTTACAACCGGTCACATGAAATAGAGGGATGGTTAACAGAGTGGCGGCTTGGTGGTCTAGCACTATGGCGTTCTCACCCTGAACAACCGTCACAGCCTCTCCCACAGCCGCCCATTGTAATATTGTTGTGAGCACACCTCGGTGACTGGACAGCGCGCCTTTTGGGTGCCCCGTAGAGCCTGAGGTATAAAGAATGGATGCACTGTCATCAGGACAAACATCAACACTGGGCATAGGCTCGCCATCGAAAGCGGCCATAAGCCGCTCCCAAGAGCTCAGTGTTTCTTGCAGTTCGGGGTGTGAGGTATCGCCTAAGCGAACCCCAATAAGCGGCAAACCTTCGCTCGCCAGATGCCCGGCCACTCGCGCAATACGCGGCTCATCGGCAATGAATACGCTCGCGCCGCAATCCTCCAAACCATAGGCCAGCTCATCCGCCTCCCACCAAGCATTCAAAGGCACACAAATAGCGCCAATGGAAGTGACAGCCATATAGCTAATCATCCACTCTGGATAATTGCGCATGGCGAGCGCGACACGCTCGCCCTTTTTCACTTTATATTGCTGAACCAGTGCGGCCGCTAAGGCGCTGGCTTGGCGATATACTTCGGCAAAACTCAGACGCTCCTGCTCATAAACGATGAAGGGAAGCTCATCGTGTAGGAGACAGCATTGAAACATCTCGCCTAGGTTGTTGGGGGCATTGACAAAAACGGTGTGAGCTACGCCCGCTATAGACTCTTGAGCAGTACGAAAGCTCCCCTCCTCATTGCCAAAACGAGTCAGGGTGTCCATGAGTTGCTGAGAAAAGGTCATAGGCTAGGCACATCTAGGTGAGTGACATTTTTAATTTGAACTTATAGTATGTTCAAGCATGCTCCCAGCGCAAGCACTACTGCATCATTCCATTATTAATGCGACTCTGAACGCCTAATAATTAACTCCCCTACCACCAGAGTGATGACCACGCCAATGAACACAGGCCACTGCATGCCTGTGCCAGGCACATAGATGAGCAGCACAATACTTGAGATTAGAATGAGCATGCATAGATAGGCCAAAAGCTTCGCCACCCACACACCTCCGGGAATCTTGAAGGGCCTGGGATGATCAGCATCAACACGACGCATTTTCACAAAGGCCAGTAACATGCCCTGGTAAGGTAGTAGAAAAATCACCGCGCTAAACGCGAATAAGGACCAAAATAATTCTTCGTTTGAGCCCGACATAAATCCGTACAGCAGTAAGGTCACCGTACTGACCACACCCGTGGCCACGGCGGCGCCCACTGGCGTGCCTCTGCTTGGATGCTCAATTCCGAAGAGAGCCGGCAATTCTCCATCCAGTGCCGCCTGAGCCGCGGCACGGTTGCAACCCAAAGACCAAGTCACGGCATTAGAGAAGAAGGTGTACAGCGCCGCTACCCCTAGTATGAGCACCGCTGCTTTGCCGAGCTCTGAATCCCCGAGAAAGAGTGCCAAGGTGTCCATCAAACCTTCAACCAAATTTACCTCACCAGAAGGAATGGCGGCCAGCACCGCTATAGTGCCAAGAATGTACAGCGCGGTCATGATCAAGCTCGAAATCAAAATGGCGCGGGGCACGTCTCTCCCCGGATTGTTCATTTCTTCACTGCTGGCACTCACCAGCTCAAAACCCAACATGCCGTAAATAATGTAGGGCACGTATTGCAGGCTAATGGTGAAGTCTGGCTTCATGGTGTCAAAGGTGAGTGGGTTCGCCATCCCATGATCTTGGGTATAAAAGTAAGCGCCAAGGATGATAACCAAGAAAATAATAATCTTAAGAATGGCACCGATATTTGGCACCCATTTGCCAATATTTAGCGTAATGACATTCACGAATACCGACACCCAAGTGAGCAGCACACAAATCAATATTTGACCGTTTAAGGACAATTCGGGGTAAAAGAGTTGTTTAAATATGGCGGCAAACAGAATGAATATAGCGGGCATCCACACCGCGGTATTCACCCAGTAACCCCACGTGGCTCTGGACGCCCAGCGCCCGCCAAAGGCGTTTTTTACCCAGGCGTATATACCGCCCTGCTCCGGATACGCACAACCCATTTCCGCGCAAATTAGCGCAAACGGGGCGAGAAAACACACACTGAGAAATACCCACCAAAATATACTGGAAGCCCCCAATGACGCTGCGGCCGCGAGAGTGTCTAGCAGCAAAATGGCCGACACGGTAAACAGCACCATGTCTTTAGAACCCAGGGCTTTCAGGTGTTTAACAGGTTCAGTCGTCGCTGTGCTCATGGCTATTCTCGTTATTATTAGCAGGTAGAATTTAGCCATACTATAAACTAAAAAACGCTACAACCAAGGGCTGCAGCGCAATTAATTGATTAATTATTCAGTTTTTACCGGTTTTTTGATAGCTCTCCCCTGACCTTGAGGCGCCCCTAATAAACGCCCAATGGGAGTGCTGGCCACGCTCGCGACATTAGCCTCATGCTTTATTGGTTTTGATTGCCTTCACATCCAACTGATAACGTGCAATTTTACGGTCTAAGGCGGGCCTGGAAATTTTCAATATTTCGCAAGATTTCCCTTTGTGTCCAGCGCAATAATCCAATACCAATTGTATATGCCCAGCTTCAAGCTCGTCCAATGACTGTAATGGGCCTGTATTAGTGGCGGGGCCAGACCCTCCATGCGCCATCAATATATCAGCCGGCAAACTCAAATGCTGTGCAGTTATCGGCGCACCCCGGCCGCGAATCAGGGCCTGAGTCAGGACGTTCTCAAGCTCCCGAATATTGCCCGGCCAGTTGTATTGTTTGATCAGTGCGTTTGCCCCTTCTGTAACCGAGACCAGAGGCAGGCCCTCATTGCGGCAGATACGCTCCAAGAGCCCATCAACTAACATGGGAATGTCCTCTTTGCGGTCTCGCAGTGGCGGCAGTGCAATCTGAATGGTGTTCAGACGATAAAACAAGTCTTCCCGAAAACGCCCCTCCTCTACTTCCACAGCCAAATCTCGGTTAGTCGCGGCAATGACACGGGCATTACTTTCAAGAACCTGACTTCCCCCTAAACGCTCAAAAGTGCCCTCTTGCAATACACGCAGGAGTTTCGCCTGTAAAGGCAATGCCATCTCGCCTATTTCATCTAAAAACAAAATCCCGTTGGCCGCGAGTTCAAATTTGCCGCTTTTACGGTTGTTCGCGCCGGTAAACGCGCCTCGCTCGTGACCAAACAATTCACTTTCCAATAAATTGTCGACTAGAGCCGCGCAATTTAGTGCCAGGAAAACTCCTGCACAGCGGCTGTGGTTATAGATCGCTCTGGCAATTAATTCTTTCCCTGTGCCGCTCTCTCCGGTAATTAATACGCGAGTTTGGCTCTGGGCCACCAAAGCAATATCTTTGCTGATACTGAGCATAGCTTCGCTGCGACCCAATAACTTAGGTAAATCATTCACCCCCGCTTGTGAGGTGCTAAGCACCTCAACTTGTCGTGTGAGTCGTCGATGCTCAAGCGCAATTTTAACCGTGTGTTCCAGCTCTTCAGTGGTAATAGGTTTATGAACAAAATCGAAAGCCCCTGCCTGAATCGCCGCAATAGCCAGATCCAAGTCGTGTTGAGCGGTCATCATAACCACCGCCATATCGAGGCCATCACGCTCTAGTGAAAGCAGGAAATCAATGCCTTTTCCATCGGGAAGGCCCTGATCTAAAATAACCAAATCGGGTTGTTTCTCGGCGATCAACTGCCGCGCCAGCTTAAGTGTCGGAGCGTGAAACACTTCATGCCCACCCTCTTCAAAATGCAGCGTCAATATCTGCGCCAAGGCACTGTCGTCTTCAACTAAAAGAATGCGCGCGTTCATAAAGGGGCCAATGGAAGATCAATTTCAACAACAGTACCGTCACTCACGCTGGATTTAAAAGACACATTTCCTCCTTGAGATTTTTGTAAAGATTCAACGATAGCCAAACCCAAGCCGGAACCATTTGCCTTACAACTAACAAAAGGTTCTGTAATGATAGACAACTTATCTTCCGGTATCGTATTACCAAAATTGTGAATGCTGACTCGACCCACCTGGTCAGTTTTCCCAAGCCGTAAGGTGATCGTATCCTCTGGATCGGCGGCTTCACAGGCATTTCGAACAAGATTCAAAACGACTTGAGTCAATTTGTCTCTATCGGCCATCACCGTCACGGAAGTATCGGCAAGTAACTTCAATGTTTGGCGTCGCTCTTTAGCGATTGAGTCGAAGGTAGAAATGAAATCTCGACAGAAACCCGCCAATTCCAAAGGGCCAGCATTGACCTCTATTGGCTTGGCGTACAACAAAAGCTCGTTGAGAAGTCTTTCAAGCCTTGACACTTCACCAATGCCCAATTCAAGTCGTTTCTCCGGATTCCTTTCTGGATTTTTCATGATGTATTCTAGGGTCAGGCGAATGGTTGTTAAGGGGTTTCTAATTTCGTGGGTGATGTGTGAGGCAAATTCACCCAGAGCCGCCAACTTCTCTTTATGGGCTAATTCTTCATGCGCCTTTAACAGCTGCTCTGAACGTTCCTGAACTTGTACTTCCAGTGAATTAGAATATTCTCCCAGCTTCTGAAATAAATCGTAGTTGTCCAAAGCGATGGCAATACGCTCTGCAAACAATTCTGCGGTCTGCTCCTCGCGGTCAGTATACTGCCTTGCCTTTTTATCAAAATAACACAAGGTGCCAACCACCTCGCCTCCAGGAGAGCGAAGAGGAACCCCCATGTAAGAGCAAAAGCCTTCAGGCGGGCTTCCATATTGGGTATTGTTCAAGGCGTTCTCCACGGTCAATATCGCATTAGTATTCAATACGTGTGTAGACAGCTCCCCATGAACGTCCATTGACCCACAAGACAGGCAATCAGACTCAGGTTTAGTGGCCAGGACCTTCTTGGTGCCATATCGATACAATGTAATGGCCGACAGACCCGTCCCCATTAACTCCAATAAAGCTTCACACACATTGTCTAAATAGGACTGTAGCTCTCCCGCTCGATAGCTAACGGTTGTCAGCGTAGCAAGAATTTTTTCCGCAGGATGCAAGGCTGACGGCTCATCGTCGAAATTGATATCTAAATGCTTGCCGGTATCATTTTCTTTGGGCACTTCACCCATAATATTCTCCCGCGAAGCTGGACGTATCGGAACTCAGTAAACCCATGTCATTGAGTTGAGAGATAACTTCTAGCCCCTGCGCTATAAACTCATCAAGGTTTTCAATTTGCCAAAACTCTGCGATAGCGAACAAACACTCAGTAACCCCTAGTGCACAGCGCTTATCCGAGGCCATGCGCAGCGCCAGCACCAAAGTATAAACGGGTGGGAGTAATTCAAGGAAGGAAACTTTACCAGCAGGTGTTCTATACAACAGAAGAAAGGTTAGTCTGGGGCTGCCCGAGTCAAGCTCTTGCTCTTGCTCCCGCCTCTGTATCGCGTAATCGTAAACCTGGGGAAGCGCATGACTAGAAAGTATAAGGGGTTTATCCGCAAGATCTTCAGCTTTGAGCTGTGGTGCCCCTTTAATGTGCTCAGCACCTGGCGGCATGGTGGACAAGCGGAGTTTACATAACTCAAATGAAACCAAAACCTGGCTGAATGGCAGTATCGGGCGAAGCAAATCTGTCGTAGAACAACGCTGTAGCGGTGCAGCATATGCGGTAGACGCCGTGGTGCTCTCATTTAGCCACTGGCTGCTAGCCTGAACGGATGTGATAGCTCGTTTCACATAGGGGTTTAAAGACTGAATTTCTTTCTTATTATTCGTTTCCATAAAGCGAGCCAATCAGTCCATGTTGCGCCCATTTTGACAGGACATTTACTGCACAAGCACTAAGTTCATCATCAGGTACAACGTTTAACAGTGCCTCACACACCTGAGCAAAGCTTGAGCCTTGTCGAAACTCTCGGAACATACACAATTCAGGCAAATTTAAATGAACGAATTCCGTCATCCTCTGCTGGTTGCGCCACAGTAGACATGCTTCGCTACTGGGTAAACTATTTGGCGGTGGCAAATCGTCTTTAATGGCCTGCCAGACAGAAACCACATTCCATGGGCTTTCAAACACTCTTACACTAGGATGAAACTGTATTTTCATATTTGGCCAATCAGGAGCTTTCAGCCCGCTTAATTCACGCAAACCAATAACGGGGGCATCGGAGGCATCAAATACCGTCAATAATAGGCGTTCAAATCGAGCCAATTCAGCAATTTGCGGATGCTCACTAAATGGCTCTTGATCAGCCAGGAAGCTTGGCAGTTCATCACAGAAGTGCCTTAGAGAGCGGTAACTCGAAGGATAAGAAATTGTGTATTGTTGCACCAATTGATCAAAAAGTTCATCGCCTATATACACGCCCGTAACAGGGTGGTCAGTATCAATGGTTTCACGCAATCGCTGCTGATAAGCGTTGCGATAGATGTGCAGACGGGTATCAACCGTGATGGCACCCTGTTGCACAATGTGATCTTTGATCGTCGGCTTACCTTGCAGCAAATAGTTCATCATTTGCTGTTGACGCTCAAACAAGGTTTCTTTCATCCTCTAGCCCGCCGCTGAGTTAGGTCAATATCATTACCAAAAACCCTATGCGAAATTCCCCGAGCAATGTCCAGCTCGGCGATCAGGTCCCCTAAAGGAGGGATGTTGTCGTCTCGCTCTATCATTGTGCTGGTGGCACCAAAGCGCACTAAGGCCTTTTCATAAAGATCCCAAACAGGATCAGCAATGTCTTGGTCGTGTGTGTCTATCACGTAATCTCCGTAGTCGGAATGACCGGCCAAGTGAAACTGTTTAACCCGCGCTGGGTCAATGGCGTTGATATAATCAAGTGGATCAAAGCCGTGGTTGCGCGCACTGACATAAATATTATTTATGTCTAGGAGAATATGACAATCGGCTTTCTTGACAATCTCTGAAATAAATTCCCACTCACTGCATTGAGAATCGGTATATGTGAGATAGCTAGACACGTTTTCCAGCAGAATTTGTCTTCCTAAGAAATCTTGCACCTGAATAATTCTATCTGCTACATGGTTAATAGCCTCTTCACTATAAGGCAGGGGCAGTAAGTCGTGGCTGTTTATTTTTCCCATTCCGGTAAAACACAAGTGATCTGAAATCCACAGAGGTTCAACTTCGTCGGCCAATTTTTTGAGTTCAGATAAATAGGCGGTGTCGAGCGGGTCGACTGAGCCAATAGACAGAGAGACACCGTGCATAAAGATAGGATAATCCCGTCGTATCTGATGCAGAAAGTTTTTCGGTTTTCCTCCAGCCACCATGAAGTTTTCAGTCACCACTTCAAACCAATCAACATTGGGCTGAGTTTCAATCACATCCACAAAATGGTCTGTGCGCAAACCCAAGCCAAAACCATAATTTTTCTTAGTCATAAAATCATTCCATATGGGCCTCCGGTGTCAGGTTTTACCAACCTGAACCGGAGGTGCAGGATTACGCGCCGATTTTTCCTGCAACATCGCCACAAGCTTTTTCAGACATTGCAACAAAACCATGTCCCTTACATGCGGCCTTGCCCGCACAAGCATTTTCAGCTGTTTTACAGTCATTATGACCTTTGCATTTATTCACGTCATAACAATGCGACAGAGATGTCACCGCGACCTTACCTTTCCATTCGTCCTGGATCGTACCGCCGATATCAGCACAACTTTTCGACGGCATGGCCACAAAACCGTGGCCTTTACATATTGCATGGCCGGCACAAGCGTTCTCGGCAGTCTTGCAATCGTTGTGGCCTTTGCAAGTGTTTACCCCGTAACAGTGCACCAAATCGGTAGTAGTTGATGCGGCCGATACACCCGCGGAGGCCGCGGCCGTAGACGTGCTAGTGCCTGCATTTGCACACCCCATTAATCCCGCCGCCGCAAGCGCCAAAGCTGTACCAGATAGAGTAGGTTTAAATTTGCGTTCCATGATGCATTCCTTAATAAGGTTAAGAGTAATTTGATGTGGCCGCACAAATATTAGCGACGCAAACAAAATTGCAAAGCGCGTGCCAACTCATAAGCCATTGATTTTATTGACATTTATATGAATCGACATGAGCAGTGTTAACGGAACGTTGCGTTGCTCGGCTGCTCCTTGTAACGGTTCGTTCAATTCACTATTAAGCAAACGTAACGTGCCGTTCAAGTCCACAGCCCTACAAATAAAATTTATGCCTTTAAAATCAATCAGATACAACTTGGCACGGGAATTGTAATGAACCCGAGCAAACCCTAAGACGCTGAGAGGAAATACCTAATGATCGATCGGATAAAAAAACTACAAGACGCCTTTAACCTTAGTCGAAAGGTCGATTTCGTCGCACCACTATTATTGCGTATCTATCTGGTGCCCATTTTTTGGATGGCCGGTTCGCAGAAACTTGGGCATTTCAGCGACACTGTAGAATGGTTTGGAAATAGCGACTGGGGTTTAGGTTTGCCTTTCCCACTTGTCATGGCATCAATGGCAGTTGCTACAGAAATTGGCGGTGCCCTTTTACTCACCCTGGGTTTAGCCACTCGCTGGATCAGCATTCCCTTAATTTTCACTATGTTAGTTGCGGCCGTCAGCGTGCATCTAAAAAACGGTTGGTTGGCTATTGCCTCGGCGAGCGGTCCTTTTGCTACAGAGCAATCCATCGGCGCGATTGATCGTCTGGACCGCGCAAAATCAATTTTACAGGAACACGGAAATTATGAATGGCTGACCGAAAACGGCCCCTTAGTAATTCTCAACAATGGCGTTGAATTTGCGGCGACCTATTTGATCATGTTACTTGCGCTTTTATTCCTGGGCGGCGGCCGCTACGTCAGCGCAGACTACTGGGTCGCAAGACGCTTTCAATACCAATCCAGCTTTCCTCGGCCGACCAGTTTCGACGCTAACGGCCAATGAATACAGGGCCTTTGGAACATAAAGAATGCCCTACAAGCCCTAATAAATTCACAACCCGAGGTATCAACAATGGAATCATCTAAGATGGACTCAATCAGCCAGCTCAGCATGAATGTACTCAACATCAGCGTACTGGCCTTTGTCTTTTTTCTTGGCGTGGCGTGTCTGGTGCTGCTTTACATGTATCTATCGGACATTTCACAGACCAAACAAGCGATACGAAGAAATTACCCAATCGTTGGTCGATTCCGTTATTTTTTTGAACATTTAGGCGAGTTTTTTCGCCAGTATTTTTTTGCACAAGACCGGGAAGAACTCCCCTTCAATCGGGCTCAGCGCTCTTGGGTTTATCGTGCGGCAAAGAATATTGATTCCACCATCGCCTTCGGCTCCTCTCGACCGCTGAATCAATCCGGCGACGTGATTTTCATGAACTGCTTCTTTCCGACATTGAGCGATGACACTGTGCCCGCCTCGGCACTCACTTTTGGTGAAGGCTACGCAAAAATTCCTTACAGCACTAACTCGCTATTTAATATCTCGGCTATGAGTTTTGGTGCTTTATCGGTGCCAGCTGTTAGGGCTTTGTCTAAGGGGGCGAAAAAAGCAGGTATCTGGATGAACACCGGTGAAGGTGCGCTGTCGCCCTACCACCTTGAAGGCGGCTGCGATTTGATCTATCAGATTGGTACAGCGAAATACGGTGTCAGAAATACCGACGGTTCTCTGTCGGACAAAAAACTTCAGGAGATAGCGGCTCACAAACAAGTGAGAATGTTTGAAATAAAAATGAGCCAAGGCGCCAAACCAGGCAAAGGAGGTATTTTACCAGGCGCCAAGGTCACGCCTATAATCGCCGAAATTAGGGGTATTGAAGAGGGACAGGATTCCATCAGTCCCAACGGCCATACCGAAATACGCGAAGTGAATGATCTTTTGGACATGATTGTAAGGATTCGCAAGGTAAGCGGAAAACCTGTCGGATTTAAGGCTGTGATTGGCAGCATCGAATGGATTGATGATTTGTGCCTGGCTATTCATGAGCGAGGTATGGACTGCGCTCCTGACTTTATCACCATCGACAGTGCCGACGGTGGTACGGGGGCTGCGCCTCAAAGTTTGATGGACTACATGGGTTTGCCCATAAGACGAAGCCTGCCATTGATGGTCGACAAGCTCACTGAGTATGGATTACGAAAAAGGATTAAGGTGATGACCTCAGGAAAGCTGGTTAATCCCAGCGATGTCGCCTGGGCGCTTTGCATGGGCGCTGACGCTGTCAATTCTGCCCGAGGGTTTCTGTTTTCGCTCGGCTGTATTCAAGCTCTCCAGTGCAATAAAAATACTTGCCCAACGGGCATAACTACACACGATACAGACCTGCAAAAGGGCTTGGTTGTACAGGACAAAGCAGAACGTGTTGGCAACTACGCCCGCAATCTCGCTTACGAAGTTGGCATCATTGCCCATTCATGTGGCGTGAAAGAACCCCGGGAGTTAACTCGCAACCACGTCCATATTATTAACGCCGACGGCTTCCCCAGCCCCAGCAGTGAGCAGTTTCCAAATGTAGCTACTCAAGAGAAATATCTCATCTCCACTGATCGACAGATCAGTGCGTAAACTCATTCTTTAACGAGAGGCAAGGTATGGACATTCAAATAATCATGGGCCAAATGTTATTCCTGTCAGCCGTGGTGATCAGCGGGCTCATCATAACCCGACTGTGTCGCTTGGAACTCAGTCTCTCGTGCCTTTGTAGCGGAGTGTTAGCAGGTTTACTCCTGCCTTGGCTGGAAATAGATACTGGAATTCGCGCATCGAATATTCATGACTTGGTATTTTATATCATCTTGCCTGTGCTTATCTTCGAAGCGGCATGGCATCTTAAACCTTCACTACTGAAACGCTGGCTATCTCCGATCTTGCTATTGTCGACGCTAGGAATGCTGATCAGCTGTGCCGTGGTAGCCACGGCCCTCTATTTTGCGATGGCGGAACCCGCTGGGTTTCCCTGGATCGCAGCACTCTTAGCGGCTGCAATTTTGGCGGCAACCGACCCTATTGCGGTGGTGTCCTCGCTGAAAAACCTCAATGCACCCGATGAACTGACCACCTTAGTTGAAGGTGAAAGTCTGTTTAACGACGCCAGCGCTCTTGTGCTCTTTGGTGTGATTTTGAGTTTCTCCATAAATTCAAACGCGCACCTAGACTCAACATTTCTAAGTTTATTTTTGGTCACTTTTTTAGGTGGACTGTTGGTTGGTGGCCTACTTGGCTTGGCCGCGGCTATACTCACCCTACTAATAAACCAGAGTTCCGCCTCAAATATTCTACTGGTGTTGCTCGCATTCTCCAGCTTCTTTGTGGCTGAACATCTTTTCCATGTATCGGGCATTATGTCGGTGGTAAGCGCCGCCATAGTTTCGAAAACCCTATTGCGGGAACATGAACAGCAGCTACTAAGTGATGTTCTCAGCACTTGGAATTGGCTAGCGCAATTTTTTAATGCCTTGATATTTGTCCTGATGGGCTTGGTTATTACCTTTGATATGTTCAGCCAGCAATGGTTGGCGATTGCCATTGCCATTCCCGCGGCGCTTCTTGGCCGATTGCTTGCGGTATTTGGATGCAACCTTCTAAGTGGTCGTTTTATCCGCCCCATCCCTTTGGGGTGGCGTTACATTCTGGTATGGGGAGGTTTACGCGGTGCTATCGCCATCGTTTTGGTTTTGAGCCTACCCATAGAGTTACCCTATTGGTGGACAATTCAGTCAATGGTATTTGGCGTGGTTTTATTCTCTATGCTGGTACAGGGAAATACCACTCAAATGTTGATTAAGCGATATGCCTCAAGCGATCACTCTAAAAGTGAAACAAGAATACAGCAGTAGAACCTCTCAAATAAACACCAGCAATAGCTTTACAAAATGTCAGGAGTTAGCCATGCAGTCTATAGAGAAGCGACAGAGACCCGCTCGCCCAGAGACCCGCTTCAGGGTGAGCGAAAAGAATGCACTGGGTGCCAAATCTGAATTTTTAGCGCAAATGAGCCATGAAATTCGAACCCCCATGAACGGCATTATTGCGATGGCGGATCTTCTCCTGACAAGTGCTCAAAACGACACAAATCTAGAGATGATCCGCATCATAAAGCAATCTGGAAGCGACCTTTTGAAGATAGTCAACAGCATCTTAGATCTATCAAAATTGGAGGCTGGCAAGGTCATTTTGGACAATCATAATTGGAGGCTTCGCGATATTATTGCCGACTGCTTTTCTTTGTTGAGCAGCGGCGTCGGTCACAAGCAACTGGAGCTTCAGTGCAAGGTGGACGAAAATATTCCAGAGTACGTTATCTGTGACTCAACTCGTCTGCGCCAAATCTTGTTTAATTTGCTGGGTAATGCGATAAAATTCAGCCCGGCAGACGGTGAAATTCATTTACTCGTCAGTAAAATGGGGATAGACACAGACAAGCGAGCCGATGGCGATATGTATCTGCATTTCAAGGTAATAGACCATGGTATTGGCATGTCGGATAAACAACAGGAAAATATTTTTGAAGCTTACACTCAAGCACACAAAAGCACCACCCGAACCCACGGTGGCACTGGTCTAGGACTAAAAATTTGCCGGGAACTTTGTCACATTATGGGCGGTGAGATACACATAGAAAGTAAGGAAGGAATCGGTACAAATGCAAGTTTCTACATTCCGGCTGCCTTAGGCCAAACCAACAATGAAACACCTAAGAAAATCTCTACCGACAGCCTGCGCCCGGCTCAGGACGTCAAGGTTTTGGTGGTAGAAGACAATCCGGTCAGCCAGAAAGTCGCGTCAGCTGTATTAACAAAGTTAGGTTACACCGCAAGCTTGGTCAGCAATGGAAAAGCGGCAATCGAAACACTCTCTTCGCAGCACTACGACCTAATATTAATGGATTGCCAAATGCCGATTATGGACGGCTACGAGGCGACTCGAAAACTGCGCACAGACAAACGATTTTCTCATTTAACGATTATCGCTATGACCGCCAGCACCACAATCGAAGAGCAGAATAAATGCCGGGATGCCGGCATGAATGACTTCATCGCTAAACCTTTTGATCTTGAATCCGTCAGAGCAATACTTGCGCATCATCACTAAATTGACTTATTCGGCCGAGCCAAATGTAGTTTCCTACATCAAGCTTCAGGAGCGTGAGAACTCAGCAGGCGAAAAGACTCGACAACCTAGGGGCTCTGCCCTTCTTGGCCTGCAGAGATCGTGGCCTGGCCTCTAGTAAAGCTTCTGAAAGTTTCGCAGGTAGTATTTTTTCTTGTCACTGCAGTCACGCATTTTTATTACTTTCTTCGCCATGCGCATCAAAAAAGGGACGCGGGTATTGAATGCTTTCCCAATGCTTAACTTGGCGGACACGCAAATAAGCTTCTTGAAAGGTTTAATGATTGATTTTATCGAGCAGAGTGTAGCTCTGATGACAGTTGCCACTGTTCGACATTTCACCAATACGAAAGAAGAAGCGCTGCGACTCTACGGCTGAATAGACCTGTTCAATCAAAGCCTTTGACTCGGGGTGAGCCATGGCAGACCAGGGGGCTTCCTCTCTTTTATACCACCCCCAGTCTTGAGTCTCTGCCGTGAGCTTCGCGGCCATAGCTTCCGAGCACTGATAGCGAAACACCACGTAAATTTGGTCTATGGGCACAACCGAACTCACGCTCATGGGAATCATGGCTTTTGAGGGAATATCGATACCGGTCTCTTCCCGCAATTCTCTGGCGGCGGCCTGCTGTAAAGACTCGCCGCACTCGGCGAAACCTGCTGGAAAGGCCCAGAGTCCCTTAAAGGGTTCAATGCCGCGCTGAGTCCAAAGCATAGTATCTTCATAATGCAAAAAAGCTGCGACAAGTACTGTAGGGTTTTTATAGTGTGCCACGCTACAGGCAGAGCACCACAAACGCTCGACATCCTCTTCCTGCAGGCGTTTGAGAGATAAAGCCGACCCACAATAACAACAAAAATTCATACTTTTTGCATCGCTCATAGATCAACTCCGTGAATAGGCAGAACCTACTCGTCTATTTTTTCAATGAGTTCATCAAGAAGTTCGTATAGCAACTCCAACTTCCCGGGTCCAAATTTCTCAGTGATATATTGATAGCGTTCTGCCGATTTTGGGGAAATTTCAGCAAACAACCTCTTGCCTTCAGCGGTCAAAAATATGGCACTTCGGCGCTGATCACTGGTGACAGGCTTGCGGTTCACAAGGCCACGCTGATCTAGGTTTTGGATAATTCGCGACAAGCTGGGCATCAACAAATAACAGCGCTCTGACAACAAAGTCATTTCTAGGCCATTTTCATCCTCAAGCGCACGAATCACACGCCACTGCTGTGGCGAAATGTTATGCTCTTTAAGCGCCGGAGAAAACTTTTTCATTACGGCTTCCCGCGCCCGCAACAGCGACATGGGTAGAGACCGGTTAAAACCCCGAAGACTACTGTTCTTCATTCCTGCAACTCACTGATCATTCGACAAAACGCAATCCTACACTCATTACCCTCAATCCAACAGGGCCGCCGTTAGCCTACGACTCCTGAGCCATCAAGCCATATTTTCCGGCGTGAAATAACAAAGGCGCCTTTTCGGGCCTGCTTGTGATCTCAAGCACTTCACCCACCAAAATGGTATGATCGCCACCAGGGTATCGAGCCCACACGCGGCATTCAAAACTGGAGGCCACGTTGTGCAGTACAGGGGTTCCTGACTTGCCTAGTTGGAATATTTCCGAATCGAGTACATGATCACCTTTTTTTGCACAACTGTTTGAGAGGGCCTGCTGGTCATCGGCCAGTATGTTGATACAAAACGTTTCAGACTCTTCAAACCAAGCCAAGCAATCGGAGTCATTTTGCAAGCTCCACAATACCAGAGCTGGCTCCAATGATACTGACGCAAAGGAATTCACGGTCATGCCAAAAGGCTTGTGGCTTTTAGGGTTCGCAGTAATGACACAAACACCTGTTGCAAAGCTGCCCAGTGCGTTGCGAAGTTCAATAGGATCGATTTTCATAATTACTCTCTTTATTCAATAATATACATACAATGGCACAGTTTTTCTCAGTATTGCCTCTCACTGCTTGAGATATTTTGCTCAATGCCACCTAAGCAGAGATATTTTATCTCTAAATAGTCATCCAAACCGTATTTCGATCCCTCTCGCCCCATACCCGATTCTTTTACCCCGCCAAAAGGTGCCGCTGGATTAGAAATGGCCGCTTCATTTATACCAACCATACCGTATTCCAGAGCCTCTGAAACTCGCCAGATACGAGACAGGTTCTGTGTATAAAAATAAGCCGCCAAGCCCGCTCGTGTAGCGTTCGCCATGGCAATGGCCTCGCCCTCGGTTTCAAACCTAAGCACCGCGGTAACTGGGCCAAATATTTCTTCCTGCGCGATGGCCATGTGTGACTCCACCTCACTTAAAACACTTGGCGGGTAAAAACACTCGCCCAAGGAAGACATCGACCCACCGCTCAGCAGTTTTGCGCCCTGCTCGACCGCCTGCTCCACTTTCCGATTAACCGTTTTTACCGCTTTGGCGTTAATCAAAGGACCTATGTCAGTCTGCGCTGCGTCACCCGCCCCAACTTCAAGTTTATTAACGGCCAGCACCAATTTTTCAAGGAAAGTATCGTAAATACCCGCCTGTACCAGCACCCGATTGGTGCAGACACAGGTTTGCCCCGCGTTGCGATATTTAGACAGCATCAGCCCGGCCACAGCTTGATCGATATCGGCATCGTCAAACACTATGAAGGGTGCGTTTCCGCCCAGTTCCATCGAAGTTTTCTTCACTGTGTCGGCCGTTTTCTTCAGCAATATTTTACCCACTGCTGTAGAGCCAGTGAAAGAAAATTTACCAATTCTAGGATCTGTGACCAACACTTCGCCAACTTCAACTGATTGCTCACTGACCAGAACATTGAACACACCAGCGGGGATACCCGCCTCGCCGGCAAGCTCGGCTAAGGCCAGTGCCGACAAAGGAGTTTCCTCTGAAGCCTTAACAACAAAGGTACAACCCGCGGCCAAAGCTGGCGCCGCTTTTCGAGTAATCATGGCAAGCGGAAAATTCCACGGCGTAATGGCTGATACCACACCTACGGCTTGTTTGATAACAATAACTCGCTTGTCGTTTGCGGGGCTGGGAATGGTATCGCCATAAACACGTTTTGCCTCTTCGGCAAACCATTCGATGTAGCTTGCGGCATAATCCACTTCACTTTTAGCTTCGGCCAAAGGCTTGCCTTGCTCGGCCGTTAAAAGTTCAGCCAGCTGATCTCGATTATTCACAATGAGCTTAAACCAAACCATCAGCAGTTCAGCGCGCTGCTTCGCCGTTTTAGCACGCCAACTCGGCAGCGCCTGATCCGCAGCGTCGACCGCCAAAACTGCGTCAGCTGGGCTCGCCGAAGCGACCTCAGCCACACAACTTTGATTGGCCGGGTTTAATACTGCAAAGGCATTTAAGCCCTCGTAATTTATCCAGTCGCCATTAACATAGCTGCTTTTTTTGATCAGCCTATTACTCACCGGCTTTACACGGCAGCACTTCATCAATAATGCCGTTGGAGAGTGTACCCACCCCTTCAACTTCAACTTCAACCACATCGCCTGGAACTAAGTACACAGGTGGCTCAAATCGGGCGCCGGCGCCATTAGGCGTACCGGTGGCAATCACATCGCCGGGCTTGAGATGGAAAAATTGCGAGAAATAGCTAATGATGTATTTGAATGGAAACATCATGCTCGCGGTTGTATCGTTCTGGCGCACTTCGCCATTGACCCGAGTAGTCACGCGCAGGTCTTCAAGCTGCGCTTCAGTGAACTCATCCCGAGTCACCATCCAGGGGCCAATAGAGCCAGAATGCACAAAGTTTTTGCCCTGCGTCACATTGAACTTGGCATGGCGAACCCAATCTCGCAAAGTGCCCTCGTTCATAATTGTCAGGCCTGCAATGTGGCTGTAGGCATCTTCCTCAGCAATGCGTCGACCACCTTTACCAATGATCAAAACAATCTCACCTTCATAATCTAACTGGTGCGATTCTGGTGGGCGAACCAATGGCTGATCGTGGCCGGTTAATGAATCAGGCGTGCGAATAAACAAACTGGGAAATTTTGGCGCTTCTGAGCCGTCTTTATACTCAGCATTCCTATTCGCGTAGTTCACTCCCACGCAGGCAATTTTCTCGGGCGAAGTGATGGGGGCTAGGTAAACAACGCCTTCATCTGAGAAGTCCGCGTCCAAGTCCGCAGCAAGTGCCTGTATTTCCGCTAGGCGATCTTGCTTCAAGATCTCATGTAAATCACCCCCTATACGGCGGCCCAAGTCGACAATACCCGCGCTCTTTACTACGCCCCAGGATTGCTTCCCTTCTCTCTCAAATGTCACAAATTTCATAAAGCCCCTACCCTCTCAGCATTCACTGTTGATCTAAAAGAACAAATATATTTAACGTGTTATGCAATATACTCTAAGATTATCTTGATTTCCAGCTATAAATACAGACAAATAACCATATTCGTTGTTTACAACGGGCTTTTTTGAACATATTATACTTAACACGTTATACAAATTAGCCGACACGGAGGCTGCCATGCCGAGTTTTAAAGAGAACCAAACCCATGCCAATCATTTTTTGGCGCGATTTAAAAAATCGGTTACGGGCCATTTTATTAGTGGTGCGCCCCATTTGCCGAGTGAATTTGAGACTTACAGCAACACCACCCCAGTCGACAATTCCAGCCTCGGGGATGTTGTGATTGGCTCCGCTGCCGATGTTGATAAAGCCTGTGAGGCGGCCCAAAATGCCTTTCCGGCATGGCGCGACATGCCAGGCGCCGAGCGTAAAAAGCTGCTGAATCACTTTGCCGACAAAATTGTAGAGCGCGCCGACGAAATTGCTCTGGTGGAGTCAATGGATTGTGGCCAGCCCATCCGCTTTATGAAGCAAGCCGCCATTCGCGGCGCCGCAAACTTCCGCTTTTTTGCCGACAAGGCCCCGGAAGCTCAAAATGGCCAGGCCCTGCATCAAGCGGAACACACTAACTACACACTGCGCAGCCCAATCGGCCCTGTAGGCATTATCACGCCGTGGAATACCCCCTTCATGCTGGCCACTTGGAAAATTGCCCCCGCACTGGCCTCGGGTTGCACCATTGTTCACAAGCCCGCTGAACTCACTCCACTCACCGCCATGCTACTGGCCGAGATTGCACGCGACGCCGGCATACCCGACGGCGTTTGGAATACCGTCAACGGTTTTGGCGAGGTGGCTGGCAAACGTTTAACCGAGCACCCCGCGATAAAAGCAATTGCGCTCGTGGGCGAAGGCGCAACGGGCAGCCATATCATGCGTCAGGGTGCGGAAACGCTGAAGCGTGTGCATTTTGAATTGGGCGGCAAAAACCCAGTCATCGTCTTTGATGATGCCGACTTTGATCGCGCACTCGACGCAGTGGTATTTATGATTTACAGCTTGAACGGCCAGCGCTGTACGTCCTCTAGCCGGTTACTGGTGCAAAGTGGCATCAGGGACCGGTTTATTGCGGCTCTGGAAGCCAGGGTTAAAAACCTGAAAGTAGGTCACCCCTTAGACCCCGACACTGAAGTGGGGCCACTGGTGCACACCGGCCACTTTGAAAAGGTGATGAGCTACATGGATATCGCCAACGAAGATGGTGCAACCACAGCCGTGGGCGGTAAGCGAATGCCAGAACTCGGCACTGGCAATTACGTTACGCCAACCCTGTTTACCGACGCCAATAACTCAATGCGCATTGCCCAAGAAGAAATATTTGGCCCGGTGCTCACCAGCATGAGTTTCGATACGGAAGATGAAGCCATTGCCATGGCCAACGATACTATTTATGGCTTGTCGGGCTACATCTGGACCAACGATACTGGGCGAGCTATGCGCATGGCAAAACATGTAGAAGCGGGTATGTTATGGGTTAACTCCGAAAATAACCGCAACTTACCTTCGCCCTTTGGCGGCGTTAAGATGTCAGGGATTGGCCGAGATGGTGGCGACTACAGTTTTGATTTCTATATGGAGACCAAAAACGTTTGTATCGCCCACGGCACCCATAAAGTACCTGTATTAGGCCGCTAGACTATAGTCACAAGAGGATTGAATGATGGGAGAAATTGCACTCGCGGCAAAAGTCACACATGTACCGTCCATGTACATCTCAGAACAGCCTGGACCACATCAGGGCTGTCGTGAACAAGCCATTGAAGGGCACAGGGAACTAAGCCGGCGCGCTCGAGCCTTGGGCGTAGATACCATTGTGGTTTTTGACGTCCATTGGCTGGTGAATGCGGGCTACCACATTAACTGTAACGGTTCCTTTCAAGGCACCTACACCAGTAATGAACTGCCGCACTTCATCAAAGACATGGAGTACAAATATTCCGGCAACCCAGAACTTGGGCAACTGATAGCCCAGTGTGCCAACGAGCGCGGGGTAAATACTTTAGCCCACGAGGTAGACTCGCTGGAACTCGAATATGGCACCCTAGTACCCTGCCGATACATGAACGATGACAACCATTTCAAAGTGATTTCTATCGCGGGATGGTGCGCTTGGCACAGCCATGAAGACTCAAAAATGTTTGGCGAAGCCGTTAAAGAGGCTATTGAGAAAAGTGACAGCAAAGTCATGGTTTTAGCCAGTGGCTCCCTGTCCCATCGCTTCAATGACAATCGCTCTGGCAAAGACAGTATGTTTGAGATCAGCAACGAGTTTTATCGTCAGGTTGATTTGCGAGTATTGGAACTCTGGCAGCAAGGGCAGTGGAAAACTTTCACTGACATGCTCGGCGTATACAATGAGACTTGCCACGGCGAGGGCGGTATGCACGACACCGCTATGCTGCTGGGCATGCTTGGTTGGGACCAGTACAAGGGCAAAGTTGAAATTTTAGGCGAATACTTCCCCAGTTCTGGCACGGGTCAAGTAAACGCACTGTTCCCCATCGTATAAACGGGTTAAATATGCCGCATTTTATTCTTGAATATTCCGCCAACCTCGACGAGTCTCTGTTGGCGCTGGATTCTCTGTTTGAGAAACTGCATCACGCAGCACTCTCAACTGAGCTCTTCCCTCTAGCGGGCATTCGCAGTCGCGCCCACCGCTGCACTGACTTTAGGGTGGCCAACGGCAACCCCGACTATGCTTTTGTTCACCTGCAAGTGAAAATTGGCGGCGGCCGAAGTGCCGAAGAACAAAACCTTTCGGCTGAGCTTTTTTTCAAGGTACTCGGCGATCACTTGAAGGTCATTCAAGACAATAAAGGTTTAGGTATATCCTTCGAAATGACGGAGCTGCCGCCTGTTCTTAAATTTAATCTAAACAATTTACGCCAGCACTTGGCTAAAGAGTAAAGTATGTTAACTGAATCTGAAATTAAAGCCGCGGCTGAAGACCTCTATAAAGCCGAAGTAAATCGACAGGCCATTGACCCAGTGTCCTTAACACACCCTGACATGACAATGGATGACGCCTACGCCATTCAAAAGAGTTGGGTGGACAAAAAAATTGATGACGGCCGCAAAGTGATTGGCTACAAAATTGGCTTAACTTCCCGCGCTATGCAAAATGCGATGAAAATTAACGAGCCCGACTACGGCGTGTTGTTAGACGACATGGTTTTCCCCGACGGCACCGATATCGACATCTCTCAATTCTGCGACCCAAAAATTGAAGTGGAATTGGCCTTTGTATTGAAGGAGCGCCTTGAGGGTGAAAACATCACCATGTTCGATGTGCTCAACGCTACGGACTATGTGGTACCTGCACTGGAAATTATTGCCGCGCGCAGCCACCGTGTTCACCCAGAAACAGGCTACACCCGCAACGTCAAGGACACCATTTCTGACAACGCCGCCAACGCTGGTATTATCATGGGTGGCCGCCCCATCAAACCTAATGACATGGATTTACGCTGGTGCGGTTCGCTGTTTTATTTAAACGGTGTGCTTGAAGAGACGGGCTTGGCAGCGGGCGTGCTCAATCACCCCGCGAACGGCATTTGCTGGGTAGCCAAACGCTTTGCACCCCACGGTGTAGCGCTGGAACCTGGACAGGTGATTTTATCGGGCTCCTTCACGCGGCCTGTGGCCATTAAAGCGGGCGATACCGTTCACGCCGACTACGGCCCACTTGGCGGCATTGCCTGTCGATTTGTGTAAGCGGGAAAATATTTATGAACGTACTCATCAATCACTTCAAACACGCGCTCAATAAAGGCAAAGCCCAATATGGTCTTTGGCTGGGCTTGCCCGATTCTATCTGCGCAGAAATAGCCGCGGGCGCCGGGTTTGATTGGCTGCTAATAGACGCCGAGCACGCGCCTTACAGTGTTCGCGATATTCAAAACCACTTACAGGCCATTGAGCCCTACAAGGTGCCCGCGATTGTCAGGCCGGCGGAAGGCCGCACGGCACTGCTCAAACAACTGCTGGATGTGGGTGCACAAACTCTGCTCATCCCCATGGTAGACACCGCCGAGCAAGCAAGACAGTTAGTGCAAGCGGTTCGCTACCCTCCCGAGGGGATACGGGGTTTGGGCACGTCCATGGCCAGAGCCGCCCGTTGGAACGGAATTCCTGGGTATTTGGACAATGCCAATAAGGAAATTTGCTTGATTGTACAAGCCGAAACCGCCACGGCGATGGAAAACCTAGCAGAGATTGTAGCGGTAGAGGGTGTTGATGCGGTGTTTATCGGGCCGTCTGATTTGTCGGCGTCTATGGGCTATATTGGCCAACCCGGTCACCCCGAGGTAGTGAAGGCAATTGAAGCCGGCTTTGAAACTATTTTGGCCGCAGGAAAAGCCGCAGGGGTATTGGCCGTTGATGAAAAGCTCGCCCACGCTTACGCAAAAAAAGGCGCTAGCTTTATCGGCGTCGGTGTAGACGCTGCGCTGCTGAGTAATGCCACTCGTCAACTGGCGAATCGATTTATCAGCTCAGAAGACGAAGCACCTTTAGCGGGCTACTAAGCGGTCGACTCAGTGCCCGACACGTCTTCTCCAAGTAGAATTCTGCGCCGGAATTCTCTTGGAGAGCATCCCACTTTGCGGGTAAAGAAACGGCAAAAATACGCGGCGTCTTTGTAACCCAATTCATCTGAAATACTATTAATGGCCCTCGCAGTATAAATCAATTGCCACTTCGCCTCTTCTATTTGCCGCTCATACACTAAGCTCTTTGATGACGAACCCGACAAGCGGCGACAAATGTCGGCCAAACGGCTCGGTGAAACATTTAGCTCAAGAGCAAAGGTGGCCAGTGGCCAGTGTTTTTTATAATTCAATTCTATTAATTTGTTAAAGGACTGGAAGATTTTCATTTCTTCTTGGCCAAAGGGTATGGTTCTCTCTGGCAGATGCGACAACCTAAAAACACTCACCAAAATCAGGTTCACAAGCGCCGGCAATGTGTGTTTTTGCCCTGGTCGCAGCGCAAAAAATTCGTCGGCCAACAACTCCATCAGCATGGGCAATTTTTCCGCCTCCCGAGATAAAGCGCCGCCCACAGAGTGCAGCTCATTAAACACAGGATACGAAAAACGTTTTTCCAAGGCGCCTTCTTCACTGCCCGCCACGAGTCGGTGCACCACTTCCCTGCGCACCGTCAGCACTAAACCAGCTGAGGCTTTGTCCATTTTAAAGGAATGGGGTATGGCGGGCGGTGTAAAAAAAAACAACGGCGCAACGCCTCGATATGAGTGATCCCCTAGCTGCACATCCACGCCACCCGATTTAAGCCAGTGGATTTGATAAAAGCGGTCGTGGCGGTGCACGGGCATGTCCCGGCCAAAAAAATCGGACAACTTGCTCAAGGCATCAATGTGGATATCCGCATCTTTATAACGCTGATCATAGGTTTTACCAATATCAATATTCGGTATAAGCACCCAATTCCACCCACTTTTAGCGCCCACAACTGAGCCTTTCAATCTACAGAAAGTACAAGTTTTCTATCGCTTTGTCTATGGCTTTGTACCTCTTTGAGGAGGACTATAGAGCCTCACATAAGCCTTTGCATAGACAGCAAAATAACTCGAAAGGAACATTGCATGAGCCCGAATTCTGCCAGCGCTGCACACGCACCCACCACAGAGCCCAGTCACTCCACTGTTCTCAATGCATCCTCTTTGCTTGAAAAAGTGAAAGAAATTCTCCCCACTATTGCCGCCAATGCGATTCAGGCTGAAGAAGAGCGTCAAGTGCCCGAGGAGAATATTAAAATTCTGAAGGAAATCGGTTTTACTCGAGCCTTCCAGCCAAAAGCCTACGGCGGTTTAGAAGTATCATTGTCCGAATTTGCCGAGTGTGTTGCCACCCTCGCCGGCGCCTGCGCCAGCACCGCCTGGGCCTCTAGTTTACTAGCCACTCACAGCCACCAACTGGCACTATTCTCCGCTGAAGTACAAAAAGATGTTTGGGGTGAAGATCCACAAGCCACTCTGAGCAGCAGCGTTGCCCCAATGGGTAAGATTGAGGAAGTGGAAGGCGGCATTATGCTCAGTGGCGACCTAACCTGGAGCAGCGGTTGCGACCATGCTGAGTGGGCCATTATGGGCTTTATTCGCAAAGGCAATGAACACTTCCCAGAACCGCACACACACTTCGCGGTAGTGCCAAGAAAAGATTATTCGATCATAGACAACTGGTATGCCTGTGCCATGAAAGGCAGCGGTACAAAGACTCTGGAAGTGCGCAATGTATTTGTCCCCAACAGCCGCATTGAATCATCAAAAGCTTTGATGAACGGCAAGTCTAGCGGTTACGGTTTGTACCCTGATAGCGAGGTATTCTTTGCACCTTACCGCCCTTACTTTGCCTGTGGGTTTGCGGCCATTAGCTTAGGCGTGGCTGAGAGAATGCTAGAGTGGTTCATTGTGCGCAGCAAGTCTCGTGTACGTGCCTACACCGGCGCCGAAGTTGGGCAAGACGTTCCGGCCATTATGCGTTTAGCCGAGTCTAAGCATCAGGTGAATGCGGCTAGAGCCTTACTCGAAAAAGATTGGGCCGACTTGACTCAACAAAGTAAAACCCAAGTATTACCCTCGACGGATCAAGTGGCTAACTGGCGCACTAATCAAGCCTATGCCGTGAAATTATGCATAGCCGCGGTTGACCGCTTGTTTGAATCCAGTGGCGCCAACGCTTGGTTTAACCACAATGAAGCCCAGCGCTTATTCAGAGACTCTCACATGACCGGCGCCCACGCCTATACAGACTACGATGTGTGTGCGCAGATCATGGGTCGGCACATGGTCGGTCTAGAGCCAGATCCAAAAACGGCCTAAACTCAAGCGAAAGCTCCTAAGCGTTTCGACGCCTTGCTAGCCCTCACGGTGACACAGCTTAAGTCACCGTGAGACTCTCAGTTCTGTTATCATTCATGCAATGAAAACAAATACCCAACTGAGAGGCCGTCTAAGGCTAACATGAGTAATACAGCGCTCAAAAGCTTCCCCAATCAGTTCCAGCAAGAATGCCTCAAGCTGATCAACAGCTTGTTAAAATTAAGTTCGTCAATTTTTTATCTGGTTAAGCCGGACATGTCGCACCTGGGCACGGCCTTTGACAATATGTCCCCAAGCGTGCAAAAAAATTACCAAAAAAATTATCAAACTCTCGACCCCCTCAACCCTGCCAAGTTTGCCGAAACCGATGATATTTTATTGACCATCGATTCGCAGATGCCCCCACATTTATTGCGTCGCTCGGTCTACTATCTGGAGTTTATGAAGCCCAACAATCAGCACTATGTGGTGGACATGTTTTTCCGGCGCGAAGGTGAGATTGTGGCCGTATTGAGTATGCTGCGAGACGATTCATTGGGAAATTTCACTCAAGAAGAACTTAGCTTACTAAGGAAACAACAGCCTTTTCTACAGTACGCATTGAACGCGGTGTACCTACCCAAACGTCTTGAAGAACGCCGCTCTATGGAAGATAAGTATGGCCTCACGAAACGGGAATTGGATGTATTAGAGCACTTGATCGCCGGCGCAAGTAATAAACTTATTGGCGAAACACTGGGACTGGGTTTGCCCACGGTAAAAACCCACATTCAACATATATACCAAAAAACCGGTGTTTCTTCACGCATTGAATTACTGTCGGGCGCAGCTGCCCACTTGAATCAATAACGCTTGTGCGGAAAATCAAAACGGCGGCGAAATCAGCCTCAATCTAATCCCTACGGTTGATACTCACCGCGGCCCCCACTGCCTAGAATACCCCTGAACCCATTCAACTTGGCTCAGGAATTCAGCACATGATCAGCGGCACAAACACTTCACTCTTACAACGACGCCATAAAGTACTGGGTCAACACTCTCCCCTGTTCTATGACGAGCCCTTGAACATTGTTCGAGGCGAGAATGTCTGGCTTTTTGACGTCGACGGCAAGCGCTACTTGGACGTGTACAACAACGTCCCTCACGTGGGTCACAGCCACCCACATGTGGTTGAGGCTTTAAGCCTACAAGCTAGTACCCTCTGCACACATACCCGCTATCTCCACGACAATGTTGTTCGCTACGCCGAGCGGTTAACGGCCACGTTTGATGACTCTCTGTCTATGGCTATGTTTACCTGTACCGGCAGTGAAGCGAATGAGCTGGCACTGCGTATGGCCCGTCACGTCACAGGTGGCAGCGGCATCATCGTCACTGACTTTGCCTACCATGGCAACACAGAGGCTGTGGCAGAGCTTGGCACAGCCTTTATGGCCGAAGCTAAGGCAACACGTCGAGTACGTTCAATCCCTATACCAGACTCATACCGAGCGATGGGCGGGCTCACCGGCGAAGCCTTAGGTGAAGCCTATGCCAACTGTGTCAAAAACGAGATTGCAGCCTTTGAGGCCGACGGCATTAAATTTGCGGGTATTCTACTGTGCCCAGACTTTGCCAATGAAGGCTTGTTGAATGTTCCCTCTGGCTTTCTCGAAAAAGCCGTAGCTCATGTCCGCGAGGCCGGCGGTGTATTTATTGCCGATGAAGTTCAGGCGGGCTTTGGGCGCAGTGGTCGGCACATGTGGGCACACCAGCAGTATAATGTGACTCCGGATATCGTCACTTTAGGCAAGCCTATGGGGAATGGTCACCCATTGGCCGGCGTAGTGGCAAGGGCAGATATTATTGAATCCTTTGGCGCTTCGTCCATGTACTTCAATACCTTTGGCGGCAACCCAGTATCCTGCGCCGTAGGGATGGCGGTACTCGATGTCTTGGAACAAGAAAATTTATTGCAAAATGCCATTGATACAGGCGCCTATGTCAGTAAAGGTTTGCGCGCACTACAAAACAAATATGAATTGATCGGCGAAGTGCGTGATCTAGGAATGTTCTTTGCGCTGGAGTTAGTAAGCGATCGTATCCTAAAAGAACCCGCCTCCGAGGCCAGTCATAAGATTGTCAATACGCTGCGCAGGGAAGGTGTACTGATCAGTAAAATCGGTCGTTATGACAACATATTAAAACTTCGCCCTCCCATGCCCTTTAAGCCCGAGCACGCCGATATTCTGCTCGCCGCACTGGATAAAGCATTTTCGCAGATCCAGGAGGAGCAATAATCATGTCATCTTGCGACGCTCTAAATTCGCCAAGCCTCTCAGAAAAGACCTCAGCTCTCGGCATTGAGCATTTCCGTACCCTCGCCAAAAATGCTCTGCTCGCCTGGAACATCAGTGATGCCGAGCTCACACTGATCAAGCACAGGGAAAATGCTGTGTTTAAGGTCGTCACCGAGAACGGCGACAAATTCGCTATGCGCATTCATCGCCTAGGCTATCACAGCGATGCAGCCCTACAGTCTGAACTCCAGTGGATTCATGCCCTCGCGAAAAGTGGAATCGAGCTGCCTGAAGTTATTCCGACAGCGGATGGACGCTTTTTTGTTAGCGCCCGCGCCAACGCAAACTCTTCGCCCCAGCAGGTCGACCTGCTGGCTTGGGTAGAAGGAGAGCAGCTTGGGGCAGTAAATAAGGAGCTTTGCGAAGACCCAAATGCGGTGCAAGCAATTTACCGAATTATTGGTAACATGGCGGCTCGCCTGCACAATCAAGCCAGTGAATGGCAGCTTCCTGAAGGTTTTCAGCGCCATGCCTGGGACGCTGAGGGCCTGGTTGGCGAACAACCTTTTTGGGGCCCTTTTTGGGCACTAGCCTCGCTGACGGACGAGCAACGAGAACTACTACAATCCGCACGAAGCTCGGTCAGACAGGCTCTGGAACGCTACGGACAAGACCCCCAGCGCTACAGCATGATTCACGCTGACTTTGTCCCGGAAAATTTGCTGCTTGAGGGCAACACTGTACGACTTATTGACTTTGACGACGCAGGCTTTGGCTGGCACATGTTCGAGATCGCCACGGCCCTGTATTTCATCCAAGACGCCCCCCATTACTCTATCGCCAGAACCGCGTTAATAGAAGGCTATCGCGAGCATCGCGCCCTGCCAGAGCGCGATCTGGAAACGCTTCCCATGTTCCTAGCGGCTCGCGGCTTTACTTATCTGGGATGGGTACAAGACAGACAAGAAACAGAAACCGCACAGAAAATGACCCCTGAGCTTGTGACCATGGCGTGTAAAACGGCGGCCAAATATTTAGCGGTGGCGTCACAACTGAAATCTTCCTAAACTCAGCATTGAGTTGAAAGAAAATTTAACTTTGTCTATTTCAATTAATTGGCATCAGGTGTTAAATACGGCTCTTGCACATACACACTGGAGGTTGAGTGGAATTTCCCAACGAATTCCAAAAGCAATGTATCGCGATGGTACAAAATCTCATTGAGATCAAAGCCGCCCGCTTTCTGATTACAGATCCTCACATGCATAAAAAAGGTTTTGTCGGGCTCAATGTCGAAAATGAAATGGAAGCGAAATATCATGGCGGGCTAGAACGTTTAGACCCCATGCACCCCTCCAATTTTGAAAACTCCAACGAAACGGTGATTAGCAGCAACACGGTAATGCCTCATAATAATTGGTTGAAAACCATTTTTTATCAGGACTTCATAAAACCCTATGGCTACTTACATCTGGCGGATATGTTTTTTCGAAACCACGGCAAGATTATTGCGATACTAACGGTATTGCGCGATGAAAGCCTGCCGGAATATAGCAGTGATGATCTGAAGATGTTAAGAAAAGTGCAGCCCTTTCTGGAGTATTCACTCAACAGCATCTACATGCCCGCCCGTATTTCAGAGCGAGAATATGTGCGCGAAACTTACGAACTGACCAATCGAGAACTGGACGTACTGGAATATGCACTCACTGGTGCAGACAACAAAACCATGTCTAAGCACCTGAATATCAGCATGCCTACACTGCGAACACATCTACAGCACATCTATCCCAAAGTAGGCGTGCACTCAACCAGTGAGCTCATCGCAAAGATATTGCGTGAGCTCAAACACGGATAAATACCCTTGCGCTATACCCGCTAAGCTAGAGATTTCTCAGCGGGTTTAAAGTGATTACGTGCTTGCGCACGTAGACCTGGGGTTAACAATACGGCCGAAAATACAAACAGACCAATGGCGATTGAGTTAATCATGTCGTAACCGCCCGCGCCTAATAAAGAAGCGGCCACGGCAGGCCCAAGAGCGTAGCCTAACATTTGCAAAGCAACTCCCATGGCAACCACTTTGCCTTTAGAATCGTAACCCGCGAGGGTTGCCATCAGGTAAGGCATAGTCAGATTCCAAAGGAAGTTAAACAGGCAAACGCCCGCGGTATAGAGCAATAGCGTCGGGGTTCCAAGAATGAAGGCGATTCCTAGAGCGCCGCCAAAAATCCCTATCATCATAGGTAAAATTCGCCCGAAGCGCACCTCAAAAATAACCGCGGTCATTGCCCCTGCTATGCCCAAAAATTGCGAAACCGTCAACGCGTTGGCCACAGATTGTTCGCTGATGCCCGCTTCGATACCCACTAAAAACATATAAACCCAGACAATGCCAATAGCTAAGTTGTAGGCAAGCACACCAGACAGAGCAACAAATTTTGTCACTTTTGGGTATTCAGGGCTCGTATCCAAGGCACTTTCATCGTACTGATGTGAAACCGGAAGGTGCACCACAAAAAGAAGGCCAAGCGCCGAGAAGAGGCCAAAGAATATTTGCACGCCTTCAAGCCCAGCCCAGTGAAATGCGCTTGGCATCACCAACAGGCCCAAAGCACCGTAGGTAAGAACAGCCGTAATAATGTAACCCATATTACGCTCAGCGCGCTGAGTGAGCCCCATCATGATAAAGGTTATGGCAATTAGGCCACCAGAACCTAAACCCGTAAAAAAGCGCACTGCCATCAAGGAATTTGCGTCAGCGACGCCCACGGATAAAAAATTACCAGCAGCCGACACTAGCAAAAATACCACCGTCATTAAGCGCCAGTTAAATCGTCCTAAAATAAAATTCAAAAACACTGCCATTGCGGCCAGGCCAAACATTTCAGCCGCAGCAATTAAACCGGCTTGCTCCTCAGAATAACTCATGTATTCCACCAAGCCTTGCACATAGGCTGGCTGGAGAATAAACATACAGGGGCCAATAACGGCTAATACAATAACGGCAACGATTGATTTCGTCGCATCAACATCAACAACAGTAGATTGATCGCCTAGATATCCTGACATATACGCCCCTTCTTTTGGTGACTTAATTATAGGTATATTTATAAAATTATGGGATTAATTATTTCTCAACGGTATCAACCCCAATGAACCGTACTTTCGGAATAGAATACTTGGCGCTAAAAAAAAGCCACCTCTGAGAACAGAAGTGGCTTTATGCTTAGCGATCGATTTTAGTAAAAGCCTTTTCTAGGGCATCCACCAATTGGTCACAGTGTTGCTCTTGGAAAACCAAGGGCGGCGAGAGAATAATCTTAGTGCCAACCGGACGTACCAACACCCCTTCTGCTCTAGCGGCCGCCGCAATATTGTTGGCGAAGGCATCGTTAGGGTCAACAGGTTCACGGGTTTCTTTGTCCACCACCAAATCTAGGGCGATCATTAAGCCTTTACCGCGAACTTCACCCACCGATTTGAATTTCTCGGCAAAAGGTAGAAGCTTGCTCTTAAGGTATTCACCCTGAACCTTGGCATTTTCTGGTAGGTTTTCTTTTTCTACAATATCGAGCGAAGCCAAGCCCGCAGCACAAGCTACCGGATGTCCGGAATAGGTATAGCCTGCGAAAATTGCGCCATTAAAATCGGCATTATTGTCCCATGCCTGCTCAATTCGTTCGTTTATCATCACAGCGCCCATGGGGATATAACCCGAGGTTAAACCCTTTGCCAAGCACATCATATCTGGCGCAACGCCCCAGCCACGACTGCCAAACATATTGCCGGAGCGACCAAAACCAGTAACCACCTCATCGGCAATCAACAGCACGCCATATTTGTCGCAGATATCGCGCACTAGCGGCCAGTACTTTTCAGGAGGAACAATAACTCCACCGGCGCCCATAACTGGCTCGGCAATAAAGGCTGCCACTGTGTCAGGCATCTGGAACAAAATTTCTTGTTCAAGTTGGTTTGCACAGTGCTGCGCCAGTTGATCGGGGTCTTCACAGTTCCAAGGGTTGCGATACGACCAGGGTGCATCGATATGTGAGCAACCAGACAGAAGAGGTTCGTAAATTCGACGGTTTACATTGATGCCATTCACGGAGCCACTGCCGAAGTGAACACCATGGTAGCCATTTTTCAGAGAGATAAACTTTTTCCGCTCTGGCTGACCACTAATAACATGGTATTGCCGCGCCAGCTTCATAGACACTTCTACGGAGTCTGAACCACCAGAGGTGAAGAACGCACGCTTCATGTTTTCTTGCTGGGTCATACCAACCAATTTAGCGGCCATTTCAGTAGCGCGAGGGTGGGTGATGCCGTCGAAGAGCTGAAAATATTCCAACTCGTCCAATTGTTTGGTAATAGCTTGTTTCATCTCAGGACGATTATGGCCAACGTTGACGCACCACAAGCCCGCTACACCATCGAGTAGCTGATTGCCTTTATCATCTTTAATATAAACACCGTCGCCGCTGACAATGTGAATGGGCTCGCGTTGCTTGGCTTCGTTAGGGTGTAGCATTGGATGCCAAAGGTCTTTGGAAAATTCCGACATGTCTCTCTCCGTTTATTAGATTCGTTCTGGTGATCCTGAAAAACTTAAAAGCTTCACTCACCCAGCTGACATTGAGCGTAAAAGTTTCTCGCTCTAAGTTGTATCATTCAAAGTGATGATATTGTGGAGAAATCGTCGCACATTGGGTGCCGATCTTCGCCCAAAACAGCATTATCTTGTAAATGTTCCGCAGGGTGAAAAACCTGCGGAAAACACGGTGTAAAATAGCCGCAGAGGCACATAAAGCTTACGCTGCCAGGGCAATTAAAATTGGTATCTGTTTCTTGTTACTTCGGGATATGCATCGACTGGGTAGTGGTGTATTCCTCCAGCCCTTCGATACCAAATTCCACTCCCACACCAGAGCTTTTTACTCCGCCAAACGGTACGTGTGGCAATACCTCACCGTGACCGTTGATCCATACACTGCCACTCTCAATCTGTGCCGCCACTTCTTTCGCCCGCTCAATATCGGTGGACCACACAGAACCACCCAAACCAAACTCAGAGGCATTGGCTCGTTCAATGGCATTAGATACATCAGAATATTTAATAATCGGTAAAACCGGACCAAACTGCTCTTCGTCCACAACGCGCATACCGTCGGTGACATCAGCCAATACGGTTAAGGGATAAAAGAAACCTTTTCCTTCTATTGCCTTGCCACCACAGAGGACTCGACCGCCCTGGGCTTTAG
>Ga0209184_1000447_pt1 | contig 43789 bp, 30 predicted proteins | sample EN8Hudsemesocosm_2_FD_184627 | JGI IMG/M metagenome (GOLD analysis project Ga0209184, IMG submission 184627) | Methane-oxidizing microbial communities from mesocosms in the Hudson Canyon - EN8C Hudson Canyon (SPAdes) (version 2) | ecosystem: Environmental > Aquatic > Marine > Cold seeps | place... | reverse complement strand
AATTACGCGCCTTCTTGCAGATCCTTCTAGTATTTGTACTGAAATAGGACCATAGCTCAGTTGGTTAGAGCACTACCTTGACATGGTAGGGGTCGGCGATTCGAATTCGCCTGGTCCTACCAATTCCTCTTTTAAATTCAATAGGTTAGCATGTATTCTTCTTTTAATTAAATCCTTTTTATATTTCTAGGTAGCAAATAGGTAGCAAACTTTTCCTAGTAATTCTGATTTATATAAAATAAAAATAGTATTGAATATATATAATTCTAATTATGTATAAAATTTTTCAATTACCACTGAAATTTATAATCCTTCCTAGAAACGATATTATTGAGTGTTATCATGAGTTTTAATGAAATGTTTGGGTATGTTGATCTTGAATCTTTTATTAATATCGTTAAAGCAAAGACTGGCTTAAGGTTGAATATAGCCGCAATAGAAAGGCATCGATCTAGCGGTTTTTTTGTGGTTGGTTTGATGTATGAAACATACTTTTCGCCTTTGCCCTCACACGTAAAAATTACAGATACTGAGACTAAAGTACTCTATACGGATTGGCGATTATTAACAGCGAAAGATGATGAAAGATATAGCTATATTGTTAATGATGAGTTTTCATTGGATGTTGGAGATGAGAGGAGGCCATACAGCTTTATAGAAGATGACTTGGTGATACTTGTTTCTCACGTTGATACTTTTGTAAGTTGGCTTTTAAGTAAAAAATCAGCAGATGAAAAAGATGTCAAACAGGCCTCAGCCAATCCCGTACAAGACAATAAGCTAGATGAAAGTGAAGTTACTAACCCGTCTCTTAGTCCGCAAAAAGAAAATGAAACAGATGAAAAAGATGTAAAACAGGCCTCAGCCATTTCCGCACAAGAAAATAAGCAAGATGAAAACGAAGTTACTAACCCGCCTCATAGTCCGCAAAAAGAAAATGAAACAGATGAAAAAGGTGTCAAACAGGCCTCAGCCAATCCCGTACAAGACAATAAGCTAGATGAAAATGAAGTTATTAACCCGTCTCTTATTCCGCAAAAAGAAAATAAAACAGATGAAAAAGATGTCAAACAGGCCTCAGCCAGTTCCGCACAAGAAAATAAGCAAGATGAAAACGAAGTTACTAACCCGGCTCTTAGTCCGCAAAAAGAAAATGAAACAGATGGGCTAATAAATCCCAATCAACTATTTGCAGGGCAAAGGAAAGGTGAACTTTCAGAAATATTACGGCCTATAGCTATTGCCTATTACCGTGCAAACGCATGTCTTCTAAGCAAGTCAAACTTAATTTTAGAATTAGGCAAACAAGAATATATAGACAGATATGGCTACATTTTGCATGCAAATACGCGGGAGCTTGAGTTCGCTGTAAGTGGAAAAAAAATTAAATTTACAGATGTAATTAAAAGTTATAAATTGCTTTTGAGAAAAGCAGAGATAGAGTTAGCAAAAAGTTAAGAGGCTGCTTTCATATATTACCTCTGCTGTCGCAGGTTTAAGGTGGTCATTAAATGAATGTGGTCTTGCTAGCTAAGAAACCTGTTATGTAGCGTGCTATATTTCCCCCTTGCCTCAATGAATGAACTTCAAGTATATATTGGCATCCGCTCGATTTTAAGCCTCTAAAGAACCGCTCCATCTACACTTTACCACTGCAATTTCCTCGGTGACTCATGCTTTGAGAAAACTGAAAACACCAATGTGCTTGTCTAGATTTAACGCTTGTATGGTTACAGCCTAGGCTAGAGAGGGATATCACGTGTTTGGTTAATAACGGGGTCCATAAGCTAGATGTAAATCTTTAAAATAAGCGTCTAAGAAACTAGGGGCTTGCTACCTACTTAGTACGCGACCAAATTATCTGTGCCATTTCATTAAGGTATTTAAGGTATTTAAGGTATTTAAGGTATTTAAGGTATTTAAGGTATTTAAGGTATTTAAGGTATTTAGGGTATTTAAGGAACCCCAATTTTTTTTCAAAATATACTCCTCACAACTCGAGACAAACCTAATTTATCCTCGAGTAATTTGGAGTGATTTATGAATCCGATTAAATTTTTACCAGTAGATTTTAAACCTGCAGAGGCCCTCTCCTCTTCGAACTTGCAAAAACCAAAGACCATTTTGACTTCGTGTCAGCATGAAAATGAGTACCTCTTGAAAAATAATTCTGCCGCTGATCTTGTTAATTGCGCGCACACAACGCTCAAATTATCCCGTTGTACTGGACAGCTTTTTGGTGTTAAAGCCCCTGAGTACATTAAGCGAGGGCGTAGTGTCGTTTATCGTAAAAGTACGCTTGAAAAATGGCTTGCTCAATTTGTCGAACGTCCAAATACCTCAGCTTAAGGAGCAGAAGCTATGAATTATTTAGTGTTTATATCTCTACTCGAAAAAATTGTTCTTTCATTCTTTGAAGAAAATCCTTTGGCTAATAGCTATCTAATCAAGCTAGAAGGCTTAACTGTTTGTGAATACCTAGAAGTAAAATTTTCACCAATTAAAGTTGATGACAAGTCTGTGGATTTTATTCATGCAGAAGTAAATAGCTTGAATGGTGAGTTGATAGCCAGCTGGGATATTAAATTTTAAGGGAACAATTTCGGTTAATAATGATTCTGAGTTTGTTGCCTCATAATTATTAGATGGATCATCCATACCACCCATGCTCGTGGTTATTTCAGTAGAAAAGAAGGGTTACGTTTCAACTCTGTAATTCAATATTTCTACTGGGAAGTTATCAAAGTTTTCAAGTGGATCTAGTCATAACCAATGCCATGACTAGGTCTTATGTTCAGGCTAAGTTTATATGAAGAAAGTAATAACAGGGCCCGTGGTCGTAGTAAATAATCACACTCTAAATTTACCGAATAGCAAGAAGGGCTTAGGTCATTACTTACCCTTGTTAGAAAAAACGGTTGAGCAATTAGATGCGATGCTTTCTTATCATTGCCAAGTGATGGTGTTGAGAATTGATCTACGACTTTATGTTGGTACAACTGACAATAAACCGATGTCAGATTTTATTCGTCGCTTGAGAAAGAGATTGACATCCAAAGGGTATAAGCGAGTTGGTTATGTATGGTGTAGAGAGCAACAGTCTAGCGCTGCTCAGCACTATCATTTAGCTGTTATCGTTGATGCAAATAAAAGTCGTCACCCACATAATTTGATTGAGTTAATTCAATATCTTTGGGAAACATGGGGGCATGTTAAGCCTTATACTCCAAAAAATTGCTATGGCGTAATTAAGCGTGGTGATGATGTTGCGTACGAGAAGCAATTTTGCAGACTATCATATTTAGCAAAAGTAGCAACGAAGGAAAATCGTGAAAAAACCACTAACGATTATTCAGCAAGCAGAATTAAGCCTAAGAAAAATAATGGCAATACAAAAAGTAATTTTGGAGAAAATATGAAAAAAGAAGCAAGCAATAATATTACAAACGAAATTAAATCTCCTAAATTTGTAGTTAAAGAAGGAGGAGGAATACAGCTGAATTGTAGTAAAGAGGAGCAGAAAGAATACTACAAGAGAGTAACCGGTAGTAAAGATGTTGGGTTGGCAATACACCTGGTCGGGCAAGCAGCAAATTCATTCCCGAAGAAACAGGATATGAGTGTTGATTATACTTGCGATGCTTTCAATAACGCAGCTAAGTTAATTGAAGGTATAGGACCTAAAGATACCATTGAAGGGATGATTGCAGTGCAAATGGTGGCAATACATGGGCTTACAATGGAAAATTCAAAGAAGGCGTCTTGTGGTAATGTTTCGGCTGAAGTTGGGCAGAAATATATAAATAATACCATGAAATTATCACGAACTTTCGCGGCTCAAATGGATGCGTTAAAGAAGTATCGCTCGGGCGGTGCGCAAAAAATAACGGTAGAACATGTGACTGTTGAATCAGGTGGGCAGGCAATAGTTGGTAGTGAAATTACAAACTAAGCAAGAGGGGGGTGGGGTTGAAAAATAAAACTAATAATGAACCCCATGAACCGAGGCTGAAAAATGGTACGGCAGCATTTAATTTATCAACGTTACCGTTATGCGGCGCGCTAACAAGAGCGGGACAGCCCTGTAAACGTTATGGTAATTTAAAGAATGGTCGCTGTAGATTACACGGAGGGTTAAGCCAGGGACCTAGCACTGAAAAAGGTTTAAAAAAATCACAGCGTGCAAATTATAAGCACGGGTATTACTCGCTTGAAACTAGAGCAGAGATGCTCGAACTAAAACAATTAATAAAAGAAAGTAAGAGGCTTATTAAGTCATTAACAGGTAAATAAAGTCAGTAAAAAAGTTGGCTAAATTGATAACTTTTCTACTATGCTGTCAACTATGTTTATTAAAATCAAATATAGTTTTGTGAGTTAAATACAAATGTTAAGCAAAAAAGAGCAGGCCTGTTTTAAGTGCGTTATTCAGTACCGAGAACTTAAACTACTTTCTCAACTCCGTAAATTAACGGCAGCCAACATAATAAGAAAGAGCCCACTAAGGTACGTTTTTGACGTAGATAAACCAATAGTCACTTCAGTGAAAACAAAAAATGAAAAGTTGTTGTTTCCTTTTGTGATAGCACTTAAGTTATTTATTATAATAAGCTTTCCATTATATTTTTCACTGGCTTTTGTAAGTGAGCTCTTTTACAAAATAAGGTTGAAAACTCAAATTAAAAAAGTACGGTCTCAGTTCTCGTACAACCAGTCATTCAAAAAGAAAGACTTGGAATCTCTATGGAGGATAAATAGCCTCGAGCGAAATGAGTGCTCTGAAGAAGAGCAAATGTCTATTTTAAAAGCGTGGGTTCAAACACTATATGGCGAGGCAACATTTAATGAACTTGGTCTTGATAATAGGTTGAATGAAGTGAAAAGTAGCCACGTTAGATTTATAGTTGGTTGTGCTAAAATTGGGGCTCGAGTCAGGTTATCAAAGCCAGTTGATGCGCTGGTGCGTAGGCTTTCTACTGAATTGCCAGCCTATGAATGACATTCAGTCGAATTTCAATTCCTTTGTGGGAAGTTGATGATGAAACTACAAAAGCGACACCTTTCATACTTAGCTTTTCACTAGCATAAATCGATAATATTGTTTCAATTAATGGCAATTTTAGCTTGTCAAAGTTTGGTTAACGTGGCCTAACTGTTTTGTTTTTGACAGCTTCTAAGTGTTTTGAATAATACGCTGGCGTTGAGGTTGAATTTTAAAATTCACGTTCAATATTTGCATTAATGATCGAATACTAAGAGGCTTGCTTCGAAACGAATAAGACGCTCGAGTATCTTTGTCATGTACTGGGATTAGAAAATAACGATAATCATGTTGGTGTCATTTCAAGGGGCTTGGGGCCGCTATTTCGTCGCATTGGTTACCCACTTGCTAAACATACCTCTGAAGGTTTGCTGTAGTGCTACGGTGGGTTATGCTCTTAACCAGAAAAGTTCGATATTGTAGTGGCGAACCTGAATTGGCCTCTATAAAGCACTTTTATAGATATAACTAGATTCGCGAAGTACGATTTTCACTAACAGCCACTCTTCAATCACAGCATCAACGCATCCAGCAGGCATTGCTCCCAATTCAACCTACTTTGGCTGCACTAGGTAAAGTGGCATAGTTAATTTGGTCACATACTAAAAAATTCTGAAAGCATGTAGCGAGTAGATACTTGTCCTCTAACTGTCCCGTTAAAAAATAACCAGAAAACAAAATAATAGCTTAAGTGTTTCAAAGTAAATCTTGGAATGCATTGAAAAATATTATTTTAATTAAGGATCGTATTGTTATGGGTATATTTAAGAAAGTGAGTGTCATTTTATTTGTAGTATTTTCCGTTCTGGGTTCAAAAGCCTTTGCCGGCCAAATAATTCAAGACTTCGAAAATTCATGGACAGTAAACTTAGGAGACTATTGGCAGAGTGGTGATGCAATAGCCTGGTCATATCAAGACTATTTCTTAGCGCCAAGTAATGTCACCTCGGTAGAGTTAGATATCTTCTTTACAGTGAGTGATTATGTTGAAGGCGACGATCTAAACTTCAGAACATCATTAGTCACGGGTTGGAATCCGACAGATTACCAACTGTACGTTGACCGTACATTGAGCGATCTAACTGGAAGTCGAACTTCATTAGGCCTTTATTATAATCTTGATGAGCACACAGCACTTGAAAACTGGACTACTTCATTGTTTGGTAATGAAGGGCATTACTATTTTGAATCGACTACTTTTGCTGGGTCACATACTATCGATGTTCAAACTCGCTTAACTTACAACGTAACAGAGGTACCTGAACCAGGTACTTCAGCGTTGTTACTATTGGGCTTAAGCGGTCTGTTATATACTCGGCGCAAATGATTTTTAAGTAATTAAACTCCCCCAAATAAACATGCCAGAGAGAAATTATGTGTCATGTTTGTTTAAATTTATAGATCAAAAAAACAATCTAAAATCGATAGTCTGTAAATGCTAAGGCTTGGCTTATTCATACCTAACCTGATTTTCTTCTTCACTACAGAGCTCGCTTCAAATGACATTTATACTCTTATATTAGATATAGTTCTTATTCCAGTCCTTTTTGCTTTGTTTATAGGTGGCTTCTTAAAGGTTCATTTGTTATAACCTTAAGTATCATAGGGTTAAACCTATTAAGTGAATTTGTCCGTCACTTGTCCCTATTAAAGAATAAATAAAAAAGAAACAATAGCTCGAAAGGTTTCAGGGTAGAAACCAAAAGCCAAAGTCGTGTTAATTCAGGATGAATAAATACAATTTTTGAAATAAGAAGAACGAGCCAAATGAAAGACTTAGGGATAACTAATACCCTCAAAATAATCTACGACTTGCTTCCTTTACATGCTGAAGAGGGTGGTGAAGCATTTTCTGTTAACGTACGAGACAGTCTTTCGAAGGTAGGTTCCGATAACACCGAAACCTCTACTGCTTTATCTTTAGTGGAGCAGCTTTTCATTAGTCTTGGATTATTGGATGAGACCTTATTAGAGCATGGTGTTTGGAGATTCAAATCATTCCCCGCTTCTTTAATGGCACGATCGGTTCTCTCATCGTTGGCTGATAAAAATCAGAGTTTGTTCTCCAAAGGTTTCTGGGGAGCGCAAAGTGATCTTTCTGACTCATCTGAAGGTCAACGTAAAGTTCTTGACTATTTAGAAGGTCATCGGCAAAAGCATCATCAAGCGTCTGCGAAACCCATCCGGTACGTGCATGTCGCTTGGGGACTAATTTGCGTTGATGGAAAGTTTCTTCTTCATCACCGCGAAGACAAAAATCGGACGAATGAAAGTAACTACGTTTTAGTAGGCGGCAAAGTTTCTCAGAATGATTTGATGGTTGCGGACAATGCCCTAAACGCTAATGATGCGATTAAACAGCTACAAAGCCCCGATGCATCAAGCAGCCTAAAGTGTATTCAAGTCGGCCTTGATCGTGAGATGTCTGAGGAAACCGGGCTCGAGCAAGAAACACATTACGGTTACTCACATTGGCGCACCTTAAAACCTTATACAAATGTAGGTGGTGTCGGAGCTGTTCGAGCAATAACTGAATACCATATCCATGTTTACCATATTGAGCTTAACCAGGATGGCATGCTAGCACTGTCCAAGAAAATTCAAGAAGATGAAAAGCTTGTTTGGTTTACGGCAGAAGAATTGATCAACGCAAAATCTCAAGATGGGAAAATGGCATATATTCCTGCTTTGATCGAAGATTTTGAAACGGCGAAAGACTGGGGAGCTGCAATTTCTGATTTCCCCCCAAGTTACGATACATCCGTAAACAATCTTTCAGATTCTTATTCCGTCACCATTCCTTTGGACAGCAAAGATGATGTTCATATTGGTAAGACTGGTAAAGAGAAGCCTCTTAGTTGTGACTTAACTAAAGAAGAACATAAACTCCTACTAAGCTTAAGTCTTTATGCTAAGGACCCTGATGTTAGGGCCAAGTCTGAGTCAATTCATCTGCTCAACAGCAGTTGGGTTGAAATAGAGGATGAAGAACTCAATGCCGTAGCCAGAGAACTTACGATCAAACTCCGTAAAGCAGAGGCACCGCTTATCGACGGTTATAAAGAGCGCTACTATCGCCTCGCACTACCAGCAGACTATGTGTACTTTCAAAACGACGCATTCACATACCGTGTCGAAGACAGTCCAGAGAAGAAGACTCAGCTAATTGTTGCCAGAGAGACTATTTCGACAGATCTTGTCGAGTCGAGCTCTATTGCTTATACAAAGGAGATAGCAGGAGCATTAAAAGTCGGCCTGAATGAGTTAATGAATGGAAAGGAGGTAAGCGGGGATACTCAGAAAGACCTCGATACCTTTAAAAAGAATGTTCAGCGCTTGTCTTCATTGAACCAAACGATCGGCCTCCGAGGTCTGATTCGTTCAGTTGATTCAAACTTTCAGCTTTTAAAGATGCGGAATAAAACAAATTGAGTTTAAGGAAACTAATTTATAGTTTCCCTAGCGAAAACATGCAAAAGATAACAATTGCCTCGTCAACACAGAGCGTGGCATTAATGAAACAACAGGAACAAAAATGTTAACAGGTAAAATACGTAATCAAATCGACCAAGTATGGGAAATGTTTTGGACGGGCGGGGTATCTAACCCTATTGCGGTTATTGAGCAAATCTCTTTTCTGTTGTTCATTCGCCGTTTGGATGAACTGCAACGCACAGCCGAGCGTCGTTCACAAGCTACGGGGCTAGCTTTGGATAACCCAACCTTTGGTCCGGATGAGCAAGCCTTACGCTGGAATAACTTTAAAGATAAAGACCCTGACCAAATGCTGGAGATCGTACGCGATAAGGTCTTCCCCAAGATCAAAACCCTACACGACCAAGGCAGTTTCGCTGAGCATATGAAAGACGCCATCTTTGGGGTTCCCTCGGCCAAATTACTCGACCAAGTGGTGCAGCTGTTAAGTGCCATTAACATGGATGACAAAGACACCAAGGGCGACCTATACGAATACCTATTAAGCAAACTGCAACAGTCTGGGGTGAATGGCCAGTTCCGTACTCCGCGTAACCTCATTCAAATGATGGTCGAACTCATGCAGCCCAAACCTGGCGATACCATCTGTGACCCATCGTCGGGTACCTGTGGCTTTTTAATGGCAGCGGTCGAACATGTTGAAAGCCAACACCAAAAAGAAATTAACAAACAGGCTAACCGCAAACACTTCAATAATGAGATGTTTACCGGTTATGACTTCGACAAACACATGCTTCGCATTGGTGCTATGAATATGTTGTTGCACGGCATCGAAAACCCTAGTGTGCATTACCGTGATAGTCTGCAAGACCATGGGGATGACAACATCAGTGAAGCCTACAACTTGATACTGGCCAACCCCCCGTTCAAAGGTGCAGTCGATTTTGACATCGTCGCCCCCGACTTACTGCGTGCCCTCGGTAAAACTCCCGCAGATAAAAAGAAACAGCAAAAGCCGACTTACAAAACCGAAATCGACGAAGACGGCAATGAAATCCAAGTCGAGGTTAAAAAGAAGAAACCGACCGAAAAGTCTGAGCTGTTATTTTTAGCGCTGATCTTACGTATGTTAAAAGTAGGTGGCCGTGCTGCTGTGATCGTGCCGGACGGTGTGTTGTTTAGTGCAACCAAGGCCCACAAACAAATCCGTGAAAAAATCGTCAAGGGCCAAAAACTTGAAGCGGTAATCTCATTGCCGTCTGGTGTATTTAAACCCTATGCAGGTGTGAGTACCGCCATTTTAATCTTCACCAAAACCAACAGCGGTGGCACTGATAAGGTTTGGTTCTACGACATGCAGGCTGATGGTTATTCGTTAGATGATAAACGCACAAAACTGACTAAAGAGGGCGAACTGTCCACCCACGAGCAAAGCAATATCGCCGATATCGTCGCCCGTTATAAAACTCTCACCAATGGAGATGGTACAGCCAATACCAACAGCGAAGAATATGCACGAGGGAAAACTGAACAAAGCTTTATGGTGAAAGCTGAAGATATCATCGGTAATGACTTTGACCTCAGCCTCAACCGCTACAAAGAAGTAGTCTACGAAGAGATCAAATACGACACCCCTAAAGATATACTTCAGCGCATTAAAACCTTGCAGGATAAAATGGTCAAGGGCGTGGAAGAGTTGGAGGGGTTGTTGTGAGTTGGCCCATGGTAGCAATTAAAGACTGTTGCACTGTGATTGGTGGTGCGACTCCAAAGCGAGAAGTCGAAGAGTATTGGGATAACAATGATGTGCCCTGGATAACACCAAAAGATATTTCTAAAATCAATGGTATGTATTTGGACGATGCGCCTGAATATATTTCGAATAAAGGTTTTAAAAGCTGTGCAGCTCACAAGTTGCCTGCAGGTAGTTTGCTTCTAACTTCAAGAGCGCCTATTGGTAATGTAGCTATATCAAATAAAGAGATGGCTACAAATCAGGGTTTTAAAAGTTTAATTCCCTCGGAAAGAGTAGATGTTAAGTATCTTTATTTCTGCATGTTGTTTTCAGCGAAAAGACTGGATAACGCAGGAAATGGGGCAACCTTCAAGGAAGTGTCAAAGAAAATTGTTGAAGAGTTTAAAATTCCACTTCCCCTGCTAGAAACCCAAAAACAAATCGCGACGGTCTTAGAAAAATCCGATCAACTGCGTAAAGACTGCCAGCTAATGGAGCAAGAACTCAACAGCCTCGCCCAGTCTGTGTTTATTGATATGTTTGGTGATCCGGTGACTAATCCGAAGGGGTGGGAGAAGGGGCAACTTGGTCAAGAGGCCGAACTGCTAGCAGGCTTTGCCTTCAAGAGTAAGGAATACTCAAAAAATCCTGAACATGTAAAGTTGTGTAGAGGTATTAATATATTTCCCGGTAAAACCAGCTGGAGTAATGCTGAGTATTGGGATTATAAAAATGAACCATCTCTTAAAAAATATGAACTTGAAGAAAATGACATCGTCATTGCAATGGATCGTCCATGGGTTTCCGGTGGTTTTAAAATAGCCACACTTAAGAAAAGTGATCTGCCTTCGCTACTTTTGCAGCGTGTTATGAGAGTGCGTGGAAAAACACAGGAGAAAGCTAAATTTCTTTATCATGCATTACGCCAGCCAGCCTTTCTAAATCACTCAAATATGACGGAGACGACAGTACCTCACATTTCTCCGAAAGATGTATCTTCCTATAAGATTCCAGTTCCGTCACCACAGGAACTTTCTAAATTTTACGAGTTGACCAACAGAATCAATGAAAATATTAGATTCACTCTCTCAAAAGCTATTGAGTCAGAGAGTATTTTTAATTCTCTCATGCAAAAAGCCTTTAAAGGTGAGCTAAATCTAAGTAAACAAGCGGTGTAAAAGGAAGTCAGCATGTCAGATGACAAGAATCAACCCACTAGCAACTTCGCTTTTTTTGACGTTGCGCTAACAGCACAAACCAAGGGCAGTGATGCCTTTGCTGCTTGCTGTGCTGAAATGCTCGCTCGCGCCCAAAATGCCGAAGCGAATATTAAAAGCGACCCACGTATTGCCGGCTTTTATGCCCGTAATGCCTTGGAACTTATGGTTGAAACGGTCTTTGATTTAGACAAATGGCTCAGCCGCCCCCGCCATGATGTCACGCTGATGAGCTTGATTCATGATAAAGACTTTAAGCAAAACCTAAACGCCGGTTTGTTCCCTAAATTAAAGCTCATTATCAAAATCGGTAACGAAGCGGTACACGGTAAAAGCGCTTTAGCGCAACGCGATGCCTTGCAAGCCGTTAAAGAACTGCATCATGTACTGTATTGGTTTGTTCGCACTTATACTCCCGACCTTGATCGCGCCAAGTTTGTGGTCGCACCCTTTGATGAAGCCTTAGTTCCGCAAAAAGTCGCCATGGATCTGGGAATCGCAGAAAAAGCCTTAAGCAGCATTAAGAAGCTTAAAGAGCTTGAGAAACAGCTGGCGAAAGATGATAAAGAAAAACGCGAAGACGCACAAAAGCAGTTAAAAGAGAACGAAGACCTTCGCGCAGAAAACCTGGCTTTGTTAGAACAAATCGAACAGGCGAAGCAAGCTGCAGGCAAAGCACAAGATAGCCACAACTATGACGAGAAAGAAACCCGTGATTATCTGATCGATGCATTGCTGCACGAAGCCGGTTGGCCGTTAAAAGATAAACGAGACCGTGAATACCCAGTGAAAGGCATGCCCTTTTCAACCGTTAACCCCAATGGCAATGGGTCTGTTGATTATGTGTTGTGGGGTGACGATGGTACCGCCTTAGCCGTCGTAGAAGCCAAACGGATCAGTATCAGCCCTGAAGCGGGCCAGCAACAAGCCAAGCTCTATGCCGATTGTTTAGAAAAAGAATGCGGTGTGCGCCCGGTAATTTTTTACAGCAACGGTTACGAAACCCGACTATGGGATGACCATTATTACCCGCCGCGCCCCGTGCAAGGTTTTTACACCAAGGCTGAATTAGCCCTAATGATCAAGCGACGTGCAGATCGACAATTATTTTTTAGTGATGACGCAGGCAAGGGAAAGAGTCTCACCGCAGAGATTAGCGATGCAATCACTAACCGTTACTATCAAAAAGCCGCGATTACGCACATCTTGCAGCACTTCGAATTAGAGCATGAGCGTAAAGCCTTATTGGTGATGGCCACGGGGACAGGTAAAACCCGTACTGTTATCAGCTTGGTGGATTTATTGGTTAAAAATGATTGGGTCAAAAATGTCTTATTTCTGGCTGATCGAAATGCCTTATTAACTCAAGCCAAAAAGAATTTTGTAAAACTGGCGCCACGCATCAGTTGCTCGCTATTGGACTCTAGCCAAAGCAAAGACAAAATCGACAGCCGTTTGTATTTTTCTACCTACCCAACCATGAAAAACCTGCTTGATCGCAGTGCAGACGAACGCCCCTTTGGTGTAGGCCATTTTGATTTAATAATCGTTGATGAAGCTCACCGATCGGTCTATTCCAAATATCGACAGATATTCGAATACTTTGATGGTTTGCTAGTAGGGTTAACGGCCACGCCTAAAGATGAAGTGGAGAAGAACACCTACGACATTTTTGATCTGCAAGATGGCATGCCCACCTATGCCTATGAAGATACCAGAGCTTATAATGAGAAATACCTTGTGCCACCGACGAAAATATCCGTCGCAACTAAGTTTATTCGTGAAGGCATTAAATACAGTCAGCTTTCAGAAGAAGAACAAAAAGAGTGGGAAGAAAAAGAAGCGCTAGAAGGTCGTGATGAAGTCTTGCCGTCTGAAGTGAATCAATTTTTATACAATGAAGATACCGCCGAAAAGATGTTCGCCCAGTTAATGAGCAAAGACGAGCACGGTGGCATTCACGTTGAAGGCGGTGATGTGATTGGTAAAACCATTATCTTTGCCGCCAATAATGACCACGCAGACTTCCTACAAAAGGTATTCGATAAAAACTACCCAAAATGGGCGGGGAAGTTAGCCCGAACCATCACCTATAAAGAAACTTATGCCCAAAGTTTGATTGATGAGTTTTCACCCGAGCCAGAAAGCCGAAAGGACTTTGACCCTAAGAACCCCACCTGCCATATAGCGATTTCGGTGGATATGCTCGATACCGGTATCGATGCGCCTGAAGTGGTTAATCTTGTTTTCTATAAAGTATTGCGTTCAAAAGTAAAGTTCACCCAGATGATTGGTCGTGGTACCCGTTTATGTGAAAACCTATTTGGGCCTGCTCGTGATAAAAGCGATGATAAAACCACGTTCAAAGTATTCGACTATTGCCAAAACTTTGAATACTTCGACGCCAACCCCGATGGCATGCCCGTAGGTGTGGCCAAACCCGTTACCCAGCAAATATTCGAAAAACGGGTCATGCTCAGCACTTTACTCAATAGCCGTTTGCAAGATGAAGTGTATAAAGATGAGTTCCCGGAAGACCACAAACGTCTAGGCGAACTAAACACTTATCAACTTGACATGCTGCACCACCAAGTAACAGGCATGAACCTCGATAACTTTATCGTAAGACCAAAGCGCCAAGAGGTAGAACCCTTCTTAGCGCGTGAGCACTGGAACAACATCGACGATACCAAATTCACCGAGTTAGAAAACCAAATATCAAAACTGCCCACCGAAGCCGATGCATTCAATGCCGATGAGCAAGTGAATAATTTATCCAACCGTTTCGATAACCTGTTGCTCAACATGCAACTAGGCCTAATACAAAAAGGCACTGTGCCCGATGACGGTCGCTTACGCATCATGGAGTTTGCTCAACTGCTAGAAGCTAAAACCACCATTCCCGCAGTGCAAGCACAATTACCATTAATACAAGACATACAAACCATGGAGTTCTGGTTAGACATTCACCTCGTCACACTCGAAGATGTGCGTAGACGTTTACGTAACTTGATGTTCGCCCTGGATAAAGACAAAAAAGAAGTGGTTTACACCAACTTCGAAGATGAAGTGCAGGGCATAAAAGATGTGACTGCGGTTTACCAAGTGCCAGGCTTAGATCTAGCTCAATACCGCAAGAAAACCGAGCTGTATATTCAAGACCATCAAGATCAAATCACCATACAAAAGCTTAAACGAAATAAAGCCATTACCCAGGCTGACTTAGACGTACTGGAAGGTTTATTGCTCGACGCCAGCGGCATGAGCGACGTCGATGAATACCGCGAGAAAATTCTAGAAGACAAACCCCTCGGCACATTCATACGCGAACTTGTCGGCCTAGACTTGAATGCCGCAAAAGAAGCCTTTAGCGACTTTCTAGATGAAGGTATCTACAACGCTGAACAAATAAATTTCGTCAATAAAGTCATCGACTACCTGATGGATAACGGCATATTAGAAATGGGCCAGATATTTGAACCACCTTTTACTGACGACCATGGTGAGAGTGCTTATGGCTTTTTTGAAGAGGGTAAGGTGGTTGAGTTGTTTAAGCGGATTAGAGCTGTGAATGCTAATGCGGGTGTTGTTAAGCCTGAGGATGGCGAGGTGGCTTAGTTGTACTTATGAGAAAAATTGAAATTAATTAAGGAAGAATAATTGTGTCAAATATTAACTCGTACTGTTCTTGGTGTTATGAAAAAACCAATCATAAATTGAATGAACAAAATTATTTAAGAAGAAATACCTACACTTGTAGTAAATGTAGTAATGGAACTGTCCAATGCCGTTGCTGTGATCATATGGCTAAAGGCCAGCCAAATGAGCAAAAACTAGCTCAATTGAAGTTAAGTGGTATTAAAAAGCTAAGTCAATCATGGGATAATGAACTATGTGCCGAACATGATGGGTCAATTGCCTCATTTAAAAAATTGACGATGCAGTTAGATGATATTACTCAGTACGAGAAGATTTTTGATAGAGATGTTTTGAACCTTGCAAAAGCTGGTAAATATGCTGGCTATGGTGCTCTTGGGGCTGCTAGTGCAGCTTCACTTGCATTGAGTGGGGGCTCCAGTTCACCTGCTGTTGCAGCAGTATTAGGAAATATGGGGCTATTAGGTACTGCTGGCACAGGAGTTGCGATTTCTTCATTATCTGGAGCAGCATTAACCAGCGCATCGCTTGCTGCAATAGGTGGCTCTATGGCAACGGGTGCAGCCATCATATCTGCAAGTGGGCTAGCGCTTGGTGGATCTTTAGGTGGTGTTGTAGCAAATAGATATCACGGTGAAGATAAGAGTTTTGCTATACGAAAGTTGCGTGAAAGATCATCCCAGGTCAAAACTATATTTATTAATGGTTTTACCCAGAAGAATGAAACTGATTTCTTTGATTGGCAGGCTGGTCAGTTAGCTTTTGACTCTACTCCTACTATGTATTCAGTTAATTGGGATTCAAAAAGTAATGCTACTTTAGGGGCGGCATTTGTACGAGGTGTCGGTACTCCAGCCGCAAAATCTGTCTTAGTCGCAATGGCTGCTGTTGGTGGGAAACAAGCAGCAAAAAGGATAAATCCCTTAGCATATTTAACAATGCTACCAGATATAATTTCCAATCCATGGCATGGTGCGATGGTTAGGGCTGCGCAAACAGGTGTGAAAGTAGCGGAAGCTATTTCAAGAACAAAAGGGCAGAAGTTTAATTTAGTTGGTCATTCATTAGGTTGTCGCGTTATTTATTATGTTTTAGTGGCCTTAGGTTCTAAGGCGGATACATATATTAATGATGTCATACTTCTTGGTGGGGCTGTAGGCCGTGATGATGTAGAAGGCTGGACAACCGCAGTTAGTGCAGTAGATGGCAAAATTTATAACTGCCACAGTAATCAAGACATGGTTTTGAGCAAAATCTATAAAATTGCCAATGCTGGGTTAAGTGATCCTATTGGTATAAATCCTATAAAAATAGACAACTCTAAAATTGAAAATATAAAGTGTGATGATTTTGTTGAAAGTCATATGACCTGGAAAAAACATTACGAAAAAATATTAGGCATTATTTATCCTAAGTAGCTATTTGATGGAACAGGTATACACATAAAAACTTGACGTCATTCACCTATGATCAAAGGGCAAGCGACTATGTTTTTTTAATGAAGTTAACGTGGTTGAGTTGTTTAAACACATTTGGGAAGTGAACGCGAATGCGGGGGTTGCCGAGCCTTACGATGGGGGAGTTGCTTGATAAAAACAGGTCTGCTTAAACTTTTAATGGTAACACTCACGGACAAGGACATAAGAGATGACCAGTGAAATAGAAAAACAAGATTTTATTGATAAGATCAAAAGTAAAATACACCGTGAGTTGCTGGATATCGAAGAGCGCACAGATTTAAGTACCGAGCAGAAAACCAGCCAGGTGATTCATATCTTTTGTGCGACCTGTGCGGGGGTGGCCATTCAGCCGATTCCCTTTGCGGATATTTTTATTCTCACGCCGCTGCAAGCCTATATGGGCTCTCGCATTGCCTCCATTCAAGGTGTACCGATATCCGAATCAAAAGCAACAACTATCGTGGCGGACCTTGCCAAGGCCATCGGCCTGGGTTTGCTGGCACAGCAGCTGGCTATCGGAGCCTACAAAACCTTTATTCCCTTTCTGGGTGCCGTCACGACCGTACCGATGGTCTACGGCCTGACCTATGGTATGGGCAAAGTCATGGAGGCCTATTTCGAATCCAAAGCCAAAGGACAGAAAGTCGACCCGAACCAGTTAAAAGATATCTGGAAAAAAGCCAAAAAAGAAGGGGAGAAAGAAGGCAAGGCTAAGCAGTCAGAGATAGAGGAAGACAGTAAGGTTAGTAAGGTGAGCGATTAAATGTCGACCAAGGTTCATTTCCTAAAGAAGAATCTTGACGAGCTAGCGATTATGGCCTGTCTGACCAAACTTGCCTTTGATACCGAACCTAGTTTCAGTGACACCGATTTCGCGGTCATGGATGCGATGCGTCGTTCCAAAAATGAATTGTCGGTCGCCTCTCCAGAAGACTTAGGCAAATGGTTAGCTGGTATGGATGAAAGTCAGATCGGTGGGGTGGTGAGTAATGTCAAAGGTATCTACCACGAAATGGAGTTTGTTCGCCTCGAAAACGAAGATGGTGACTCGGTGTATGCCTCTTTACATGGCTCCACGAATCACCAAGGCACCGATGTACTGTTTACCGATATTGATACGGGCGCAACCTGGGACAGCCAACTCAAAGCCACTAACGATACTAGCTACGTACAAGATTGGATAGATGAGCACCCCGATGGAGAAATTCTCGTCACAGAAGAACTCGCCGAGAAAATGGATCTGCCATCTTCCGGCCTAAGTAACGAACAAATAACCACAGACACCGAAAACGTCGTCGACAAACTGGTCGACGTGTCTGAACAAGACGAACTCTGGGACTACTTTCCCGCCTTGTCGGTCGCATCTGTTTCACTACTCGTTTGGGAGCTTTGGCAACGCCACCAAAAAGGTGAAATTAGTTTGCAACGATTCAAATGGATGGCCGCCACGCTAACAGGTGTCAAAGTCGGCAAGTTGGTCGCGATTTTTTCACTACTGGCGATACCTGGTGTCAGTGTTGTTACCGGTGCTGCCTTAGCGGCGAACCTGATTTACAGTGCTCGCAAGGCTGTAGGTGGCTATGAGAATAAACCTATATTTTAAAGGATATGCCCGTGACGACAGTTGAAATTTTGAATGAAACGTCTCTTTGGCGTTCACGAGAAGTAAAATACTTGTCTGGTTCTTGGTTGGATATCAAGGAACAAATGCCTGAGTTTGCCTTAAAGGACTTTGGTGATAGTGAGGTAGAGGGTGAGGGTGTTAACCCTTTTTATAAAACAGTCTATCGCTTACCTCGAAACCGTATTGAGAAAGAAGTGCCGATAGGCTTGGTGTCTCAAAGTTATACACTTGCACAGCATCAAGAAGTCGGCCAGTTGTGTATGGAAGGCTTTGAGAAGGCAGACATTGATATTTCTACCTTGCGCTGTGAATTAGGCTTATCAGAGTTTGGAGAGTGGATGAACTTTAGGGTCTATTTCCCTGATACATACAATTACCGGGCAAGTGATAGAGAAGACCTAAATCTGCGTTTAGAATGCTTCAACTCGGTGGATGGCAGTAGTCGACTTGTGATTGTTTTAGGCTGGCTTCGATTTGTCTGCAGCAACGGCATGATTATTAGTGAAACAATGGAACAGCTTCGTGATGTACATAATAAGCATATGAACCTAGATCGCATTCCTATAATGATTGGGAAGGCCATGCAAAAAATCAAGAAAGAAAAAGCCAGACTCGAGCGTTGGGGTAAGGAAGAGGTCACCGAGAGTCAAATTACGCAATGGGTGGATGAAGTGCTTGCAGACAAATGGGGTAAAAAGGCCGCTTGTCGGGCATACCATATTTGTTTATCCGGCAGAGATGTTGAGTCGGCTGACCTGTTTGAAGGCGGGCCATCTACGAAAAAAAGTGTCATTAAACTCGATCCTGTACCGGGTTCACCGAGCACCTCAAAAAACCTATACGATGTCTGCCAGGCGCTATCTTGGTTGGCGACGCAGCGTAATAGCGCAGAACAAAAAGTTGAATGGCAAACTCAAGTCCCTTCTTTACTCGATAAACTCTCAAAAACGGACGGCGCCATAAAAGATCCAAAACTTGGTCAGGTTGACCTGTTTAGTCTTTAGGTCTCACTAGAAAGCTCTTGGTGGTATTTGTCCGTCAATGGTCCGCTGACGCAAAAATAATAAGGCTGCATGATTAGCGTTCATATAAAAATGAGAAGTGTGAAAATAAAAGTTACCTACATAAAAGTGCTGAGAGGGTTATTTATGTTTATTTTTGAAGGTCCAAACGTCGAATCAATAAGAAAAAAGTATGGCTTCACAGAGGCTAATTATTTCACTGCCGGTAGTAGTGCCGAACTTTATTGCAATGGCCAGACGGTTTTTAGATTATCGTCAGATTGTTCATCACATTGTTTGACGGTTATCGGTAATCAGAAAGGTTGGGCGGTGCCTAAATTATTTGCTGACTATGGTGCCCATATAGAAACCGATGAATCACCAGAATGGAATCATTACTGGTTAGGTGAGTTTGAAAAAATGATCGATTTATCGACAAACCCAGAATTGGAAAAATCTTTGACAGAATGGCTTTCACAGACATTTAAAGAGGCCGGAATAGATGACAGTTTAATCTATGGTGAAGACTTTCCAGCTTTACGAGAAGCTTTAAACCAACGTGTTAAAGAAGGTCGGTTTGCTGAGCTGGCAAATACATTGATCGCAATGACAAAAGAATGCGACGGGGAAATGGATATTGGTGTGGGTAATTTTATGTTTCGAGCAAGCACCGGTGAGGTTGTCGTAGTCGATCCAGCGCATGGCATGGAACCTTTCCCAGAGTCCTGGGAAGCGAGAGGAGTGATTTCAGAATTTCGCGCAGTTGTCAGTGGCCTATAAACGTAGTCTTTTTACATTAAAGTGTACGAATAGAGCTAGTATCTATATGACGGCATAATTGATTGTGCCACTAGAGTTAAGCCTAAAAACAAAAAGAGGTCGAACCATGGAAGCAGTCATTAAAAGAATAGACTCGCCTGAGAAGTGCGAAATATTTGCTAAGAATGCCTTGAATAAAGGTCGTGAAGATATGGCTAAGCTCGCAAAGCAGCGAGCGATTCAATTAAGAGCTGAAGTTCATGGCGCTACCACAGAGGCGGAAAAAGAAGCATTAGAAGCTGTTTATGCTTATGAACAGGTGCTGAGTGCTAGAAATGGTAAAAAAACACGCGCATCTAGAACGTGGCCAATGATCGAAAGGCACGGAATAATAAATGCAGTTGAGCGCGCTGTTAATCGAACGGCAGAGACTCAAGGCTACACTGCATTAGTAGAAATGGGCTTGGAAGAATACGCATTTGAAGCTGTAATACTTCGCTACCCAGATCAATTCTCAGAAAGTGCAGTAGAAATTTCTCAACAAAGAATTGATGAATGGAAAAGTGCATAACAAGCGTGTCAAACAACCATCAAAGTCGATAAATGAGTCGACTAAAGTCACGCTTCTACTAAAGCATGCCTAGTTCGCTCTTGGTACAGGTCTGCCGTACCGTAACAATTATGGCCTATTCACAATAGGCCATATTCTTGACTCATTATTGGAAAGACTTGAGATAGTTTATACCTCGCAATAAGTATAGATAGATCTAGATCTAGATCTAAAACCTAAGATGAAAGTAGTTCACATTCCAGTCCTTTTCTTTGTCGATTATTACAATTAACTTTGATATAACCTTAAGTTGTATAAGGGTAATTGTCTGTTATAGAACGGTAGCTATATGGCCGCTTTTATAAAGCATATAAACAGCTAAAACAATTACTTAATCGGTCACACGGAAGAGACTGAAATTAATATTGTTTTGATCCGGAAGATCAACTCAACCTTTGCTATAAAAAGAATAATAAAAATGATTTTAGTTTTTGATCTCTCCATGAAATTTGGCAGTAAACTACTGCCTGCCTTTGATGGCAAGTTTAACTCTTACTTGCTTAATTTAGCTGTTTTAGGCCATTCCTATCTATATACCTTAAACCCTTTTTTCAGTGGATCTGCTGAATACAAGCCTCTCTATGAAAGAGTCATAAAATTGTCCGGGAACTGTCCTGTGACAAAACTTCCTATGAGGCTCATTATTTAACCCGTTAATAGAACCCTGTACGAGAAGATTTTGCAGCTCAAAATATATGATTATAAATTTGGAGTAATAAGGAAATTTAATGCCGTCAACTTTAATTGAAAACTTAATGCGAAGCATAAATGCTGCTTTTTTAACCGATGTGTTCTTGGTTTTATTACTGGTTATATTTGCACTTGCTGTCTATTGGAAGCAGAAGCATCAGCACGCACAATTTACAGCTTATGCACCAACCTTGCTCACATCGATAGGCATCTTGGGAACCTTTGCCGGGATCATCTCTGGACTGTTAGATTTTGATACGGCAGATATTGATAAAAGTATTGGCCCATTATTGGAAGGGCTAAAAACGGCGTTTATCTCAAGTTTGGCCGGTATGCTCTTATCAATATTGTACAAAGGAATCGTAACCACGGGGTTTTTAATACCAAAGCAAACTGAAGTGATTGATGAAGATTCCATTGACTCAATAGATTTTTATTCGGTGATGAAACAACAAGTAGAAAGCATCGAGCAGTTGAAGAATGCGATTGCTGGGGATGAAGATAGCAGTTTAGTGAGCCTCATAAAGCTTCAGCGTGCAGATTCAAATGACCACCATAAAACACAAGATGCTCATATGAAAGGTATGGCGGAATTGATGTCGGGCGTTCTTAATATTGCCGTTGCTCAACAAACTGAATTTAAAGAATTCCAAGAACGTTTATGGCGTAACTTGCAAGATTTTGCCGATATGCTTTCAAAATCAGCAACCCAGCAAGTGATTGAAGCCCTAAAGCAAGTTATTCAAGACTTTAATAATAATTTGATAGAACAGTTCGGTAGTAACTTTGAGCAGCTTAATTTAGCGGTAGTTAAGTTAGTGGAGTGGCAAGAAAACTATAAGCATCAATTGCAAGATATGGGGCAACAGTATGCAAAAGGTGTAGAGGCAATTACTGCAACTGAAGTTTCTGTCGCGAATATTAGTGAAGATGCAAAATCGATTCCGTCAACAATGAGGGACTTAAAAGAAATTATTGATGTGAACCAGCATCAGATAACGGAATTAGATCGTCACTTAGGTGCTTTTAAAGATGTTCGCGATAAAGCTGTTGAGGCCGTTCCTGAAATACGAGGGCAGATTGATAAAGCAATTGAAGGTGCTAAGCAAGCGAACGATGAACTAGCTAAAGGCATCCTCCAAAGTGCTGATAAATTCCAAATAGTCATGTCTGAAGGGGCAGAAAACTATCGAGATGCAGTAGATCAAACTAGAGCAGCATTGACTGAGTCAGCGCAAACAACAGCAAGCTCAAGTGAGCAAATTAAGGATCAATTTTCAACGGCGCTTGAAGATATTAATAGCCATATGCGTAATCTTATTATGGAGCTTCAATCAGGCGGCGGGGAATTAAGCAGAAGTTACAAAGAAGCAAGCAGGGAGCTAATAGCGGGTACAAGCGAAGTTCAAAGTGCATTTACTCAAAGCGTTGAACAAATGCAACGTTCTTTAGCAGGCACGATCGAGGAACAGGCTGCTGAGCATCGTCGACAGGCAGATAAAGTCTTTGCTGGTTTAGAAAGTAGTATCGAAACGGCATTATCGAATACGGGTGAGTCTATTGAGAAACAAGTCGATATGATTGATAAAACCATGGGGCAGGAAATAGAAAAAGTGATGCAATCTATGGGCAGTGCTTTAGCTTCCATTAGCGGTAAGTTTACGGATGATTATCAACAGCTGGTAGATAAGATGCATCAGATTGCTCGCCAAAATAAGGAGAGCCATTGATGATGAATATGCTGTTGAAAAGTAAACATGATGAGCAAGAAGAGTCTCATTGGTTATCCGTATCCGACCTAATGGCAGGTTTGATGATGGTGTTCTTATTCATCTCTATCGCATTGATGCGAAATGCTTTTATCGAACGAGACAAAATTAAACAAGTTGCAGTTGCTTATCAAGAGAATCAAATAGCGATTTTCCAAGCTTTAACAGATGAATTTGCGATAAATTTAGATAAATGGGATGCAGAAATAGACGAAGTAACGCTTACCTTTACATTTAAATCACCAGACGTACTTTTTAAGAGTGGTAAATACGATTTAAGTTCACAATATAAAGAGCTTCTGCATAACTTTTTTCCAAGATATATGCAGGTACTTGAGCCCTTTAAAAGCTCTATCAATGAGGTACGTATTGAAGGGCATACCAGTAGTCCATTTGGGAAAGCAACTGAGGATGATGCTTATTTTGGGAATATGGCGCTATCTCAAGGGCGTACTCGATCTGTATTGAACTACATCTATTTATTGCCTGCGATTACTGATCATAAAGATTGGGTCAAACAACATTTAGCGGCTGTAGGTTTGTCGTCATCGCGCTTAATTTATAAAGACAATGGAAAAGAAAATTACAAGGCCTCTCGACGCGTCAGCTTTCGAGTCATTACGAATGCTGACATTCAAATTAAACGAATTCTTCAGGAGGGCTAATGAAACTCAATGTTGAATTCGAAGCGCTTTGGAGTAACGCTAGAAAAATGGGTGCTGAACCTGTTGATATCGATCTTGATTATGAATGGGACGATGGTTCTCTAGAACTTGATACCTTGTTGAGCTCAACTGGTATTGAAATAGATCTATCTGAAATAAGTGGGGAGGAAGGGCTTTTAAATTATAAAGGTAGGCAGGTACTTCTCTATATTCCAGATCATGGCTCTAGTGTAGAGCGTGCAATATCGAAACCTGATAAAGGAAATAAATTTCATGTGGCTGAATGCAATACACTTGAAGACATGCGCCAAAGGAATCGATTTGATCGTTATAAAGTCACGAATAATATAGAAGGTGTATTCGACGTTTATGGGACATCAAAACACAATGGATTTTTAGAAGGACGGGCAGCTCTAAATGTCTGTAAGTTTTGTATTAATAAATTAAATTATAAGAATGCGGCAAATACAACCGTACAAGGCCGAAACAATATTGTAGCAAATTTTGGACTTGATGAATTTTTCTCTACCTATAGCTCTATCTTTAAATACTACCCTAAAACTAATGTAAAGGATGCAAAAAGAGGCTATAGCAACGATTGGGATAATATTTCACGTAACGTCAGAAAAGATGCTGGTTATCATTGTGGTCACTGTAAGGTTTCTTTGAATAGTAATAAAAACTTGCTTCATACACATCACCTTAATGGTGAAAAATCAGATAACAGAGTTGAAAACTTAATTCCGCTTTGTGCTGATTGTCATCGTAAACAACCATTCCATCAACATATGCATGTTAAACATTCTGAAGTAAAACTAATTAATCACCTGAGAAGAGAGCAAGGTCTTCTCGTTACAGAGGATTGGGCGGATGTGTTCAAGTTTGCAGACCCCGCCTGTCACGGAGTTTTGTCTCATTGCCAAAAAAATGGTTACTCTTTTCCAGAAATAGCTTTTGAGGCTAAAGATGATAACGGGAAAAAACTTGCTGATGTTGAATTAGCTTGGCCGCATAAAAAGACTGCCATGGTTTTAGATAACACAACTAAAATTGAGGGTTGGCGTTTGTTTGGGCTCGAGAAAGCAACTGAGTTTTTTGGGTAAATGACTATGAAAAAGTTAACTGGAAATAATTATATGTCGTCGGAACAGTTATGAGACTCGATGAACAGGTAAGACTAATTATTGCTATAAATCATGCTTGGAAGCGACAACGGCAAATATGGGGAGCGGAAAGTGCTTGTGCAAAAATTCTTCAGGGGCGTAAATCCTCATTACAAACGCAGTTATTGACGACTTTTCCTACAGATACTTATTTGAAATTAGATACTGAAAATAATGAAGGTGAACCGCTTTACAGTGTAAGACTCCGTCAGCCCATATTATTGGATAAGTTGGTTCGAACAAACGCTGAGCACATTCCACAACGCATTGCTGAAGAACTTCTTACCAGCAAACAGATAGCACAGAGACTTGAAGTATGACTTTACTAAATTTAGTTACCTATACACTGATTACAGCGATTGCCTTTGCATTGATTGTATTTCTTTTGCGCGATACCGCATTAAATAGAAAGTTCAATAAAACTATTTCAACTTATATGGATCTGGTTGCAGCACTCTCGGGTAAATTGTCGACGATAGACTTATCAAGCCTTCCTAAAAATACTCAAGCACTAGCCCGTTTCTTATATGTAGTCAAACAAGAAGAAGGTATTGAAACGCTTTCTATTCGGTCAAATAAGTTGCTACTGAAGACCCCTCTGTCGCAAGCACTTCCTGCTAGCCCAGCATCTCCATATCGGTTTGTACCGGCGATGTTAACGACCATTGGTATTCTTGGTACGTTCGCAGGCATATCGATAGGTTTGATGGACTTGGATTATGGTAGTCGCCAATCGTCAGCAGAATTATTAGTTTCAGCTAAAGAGCTATTAGGCGGTATGAAAACAGCATTTATCACTTCTTTAGTCGGTATGTTTTCAGCGTTAGTTTTTATGTTGCAACTGGGGATGGGCGCGATTCGTAATGATAAAACACGAGAACAGACTGAGTTAGCATTAGCTGCTATATCGACTTATATCACAGCAAACGAGCTGCTTCATGGCCTGTCTACAGAGGGGCAGCAGGAACTTATTAAAGTTCAGATAGAAGCATCAAAACTATCTATGCAGTCACAACAGGCAATGCAGCAATCCATTGGCGTGTTATCAGATAATCTTAAAAACCTAAATGCTGACAACATGGCTCAGGCTGTAGGTGAAGCCGTTGGAAATGCGACTAGAGAGGAGTTGAAGCCAACACTTGCTAAAATTTCTGAAGAGTTAAAAACGCTTCATGAAATAAAGAAAGAAAATGGCAAGGAAGTTATGGAGATGGTGCTCAATAGTATGAAGAAAGATATTGTTGAACCCTTGGCAACGCAGATTAGTGCGGTTATAGAGGGTGTAGAGAGAAATAATAATACTACAAGAGAGTTGAGTTCAACCCTTGAAAATGTAGCGGAGCGCTTATCTGCAACTTCAGAAGTTTTACGTCGTTTCCAAGAAGATACCATGCAGAAATTGCAAGATTTTGCAGGCTCCCTTTCAAGTATCTTGAATGAATTCCAAAGTGGCGCAACTAATGTCCTAGAAACAATCGCCCTTGAAATCAAAAATTCTATGCTAGCGGCAAAAGAAGGCATGGAAATGCAAAGAGAAGCATTTGCACAGAGTGCTGAAAAAGCCGCTGATGCTTTTGCTGATCAAAATAATCAGTTGAAAAGTGTCGGCGAAGAAGCAAAACAGCTTATGGATAGCGCTCGTGAAAACCTAACTGAAGGTTTGTCTGATATTGATGCCAAAGTGAAGTCTATGTCAGACGTAGTACAACTAGAGTTAGAACAGTTTAGGGTTGAGTACCAAAATAATCTTCAATCATTCTTTGAGCGTCAATCAAACCTTTTGGAAACTACTTTAAGCGAACAGCGTGACGGCCTGGCGAAGGTTGTAGGCGACTTTAGAGAAGTATTTGTCGATGATCAAAATGTACGACTCAAACAGCGCCAGGAACTTGATAGTGGAGAAAAAGTTTTAAGAGAGCTTAATGAGGCTATTCAATCTACTCGAGCCAGCACCTTATCTCAGTTGGATGAGTTAGCGACAACGCTTGGTAAACAAGTAGGTTTACTTAGAAAATCTTATGAGGAAGCAAGCGGGCGTTATGTTGATATGACAGAAGCCATGCCTAAAGCCATGAGTGAATGGTTTTCTAAAGCTAAAGCTACTCAAGAGAGCTTCTTCGGTGATTTCGATGAAGCCGCAGCATCAGTTCATCGTAATTTGGCAGAAGTAGCTGAAATTTTATTGGTCTCTGCAACTGCAAGCCATCAGCTACCTGCTTCTAATGAGGATAGTTCACAGAATCCAAGGGATTTGATAGGAGCTTAATGTATGTCGATTGAGTATTCAGATCATGTGCCTGATAACAAAGAGATAGACGAAACCGGCGCCTGGCTCAGTATTGGTGATTTGATGAGTGGCCTGCTTTTAATTTTTGCTTTGCTTTTAATTGTAACGCTTCTTCAGTTAACTGAGCAGGCTGAGCAATCCGAGAAGAGTCGAGTAGTCATTATACATAGCTTAAAACAAGCGCTAGATGCAAAGGGAATAAATGCTGAGGTGAATGAGAAAACGGGAGATATAAGTATTTTGGACTCTGTGTTGTTTGATTCAAATAGCTCAGAATTAAAGTCAGAAGGAAAAGATTTTTTATTAGAATTTATTCCTCTTTATGCAAAAGTATTATTGGACGATGGTGAGATTTCGGACGAGATTACTTTTTTAGTAATAGAAGGCCACACAAGTTCAAGTGGAAGCTGGGGGCATAATATGAATCTTAGTATGTTAAGAGCCGGTGCCGTTTATGACGTAGTTGATAAAATGGACTTTCCAAATAAATACCAGATGTTAGAAAAGCTAATGGTAGCGGGGCGGGGTAAAGCGGCTGCAAACAAATCTATAGAAAAGAGCAATGATAGAAAGGTTGTTTTTAGAATTCAGTTTAGAGGGGATGAATTTAGTGACTGGTTTCTGAAAAGGAATGGAGAGCAATCTTGATGTTGAAATTTATACCCCCTGAGATAACCATGCCGATTAGAATGTCTGAATTAGTTTCAAATTCTACCGGACGGATACTCAAAACCAATATAAGTTATCCACCAAAACAACCGAGAGATATTCTTGAACTGATAAAGTCAGGTAATACTAATGGGATATCTCTTATTGAGTGGAATCGGTTTATAACATACACATCGATTTGGTCTGAGTTGGAAGGTACTTCAGATATTGACGATATCATTATAGGGGTACTTTCAGAGGCGGAAATAAATAAAAATTTTAGACAGTTATTATTGTTTAAAGCTGTTTTATCTATAGAGAATAAAAATCAATTATTGCCAGACCCATTATTCTTAAATTTACAATTACTCGCTGATGGCCTCACTGGTGTTGATAGTAAACGTTTTAATCTTTTAGCTCTTTTAGAAAAAAATGCTCAAGAAGACATAGCTAAACTTTTATTTGAACATTCATTAACACCAAAAGAACTCCTAACACAATATGGCTGGCCTACATACACGCAAGTCCTTGGCTTATTAGAAACAGCTTTATTACTGTTTATAGGAGAATACTTATGGCTGTCAAATTCTTCTTTTTTACTGAAATGTTTAACTGAATTAGATACTAATAAAGTTGTTGTCTTGGTGGAGCTTGTAGTAAGTAAGCTAGAAAAAGAACCGCCTCAAGGTGAGCTTAAGGCTTGGCTAATAAAAAATGTATCTCCTAGGTCTGAATCGACTTTATGGGATCGGATGTCTGCACAGGCAAAAGCAATCCTTGTAAAAATTTTAAAGCTAAACCTATTTATTCAACACCAACGTATTATCAGTCGTATTATAATTGAGTATGGTTTTTTGCTTGATCCTGACGTTGCTAAAAGGGTCCAGAATAGAATTGATTTTTGGTCGAATTATTCTGATCGAATGTTGCGCTCGCGTCTATTAATTACACCTAAACTATTCTCGATACCTGTATTTTCAAATAGTGAAAACATAGGTTGTAGTGAGATAGAGCCTATTGATTTAGCTTACCCATCTGAGGTTTTAATACTTGAATTTAATGGCGTTTGTATAGTCGATCACCTGCGTCCGACCTGGGGAGCTGTTCGGTTTTATAAATCAGAGTATTCGACGTCAAAAGCTTTATTTGATAATAACCTTAAACTTGAGCATGACTTATTAAATCTTCATCAAGACGATATTCATGATCATGCTTTTCTTTGGCAGTGGTCGTTAGAAAAACTACTTCGAGAAAAATATAAATTAAAGCCAAATCCTAGGATAACTCGGTTTAGATCTTTGGGAGCAAGGTTTAATTCTTATGTGCATGGTTCAGGTTTATCAAGACCTGATAAAACCTCACGAGAACAACGTGAAGCTACCCTTGTTGACTGGGAACTAAATTTTATAAAGCGTGAAAAAGGATTTGGCAAGTATCGAAATATCGCTTCTTTAGAACATAATATTTTAGATAATAAACTTCGAAACCTTACTTCAAGTGGGAATTATGCGGAGTATGTTGATGTATTAAAACTCAAAGCTAATGCTGGGTTTTTATGGGCGATGAAAGATCTATCAAAATACCTATTAACAAAACAACCCGCGTCACAACATGATCGAGAAACTGGAACTTATTGGCATGAAAGAGCAATGGCTAGTGAATCATCAGGAGCGGGTTAACAAATACAGTTCATTACTGATTTAAAACGGCAGGCAAAGACCAAATATTAGCGACGTTGTTTTGCCAAGGTGATTATATTCGATCAGCATTAAATGGTGAATTACATGGCCGAGTGTCTTAATACTGTGATAAGTCATTATTGTCAGTTTTCACCATTGGCTATTGCGAGAGAGGCATTATTTAAGCTTCCAGTGACCTTAAGGCAGGCTTTCTTTACGATTGAGATAACAAAACTAAAATTGAGGGCTAGCGTTTGATTAGTCTTGAAGATGCACAGAGTTCTTTGGTAAGGCGTTATAACTAATAGAGTTTTGGTCATATAAAGCACTGATATTAAGATTACAAAGAAATTTGTCCGGTAGATGTCTGCTGACAGAATGTTATTAAAGCCTCAACATTTGAGGGCTTCTACAAATATGAAGAATTATATTAGATTGCCAATTGTTTTTAGGTTATCGATAGAAATAGGGCGGAACCAATGCTTAAGAAGAATAAGGCGTTTTAAATTAAGTACGTTTTTTACTGAAAAGAATTTAAATTACATAAGTATAAGGATACATTAATGAGGCCTTTAGAATGGGTAAGTCAGTTACTGAAACGACATGGCTTAGAAAAACCTGATGGTAGACCTTTGTATCAGTATCGAGTTAGCAAAGACGAGTTTAATGAGCTGACTGAACTGCTTAAACTAAGTGCAATCATGGGTGTGAATAACATCCAACGAATGATCTCTTGGGATGCTGCTTTTGTCATCTATGCCTCTGAATGGTGGCGTTTACACTATAAAGGAGACTGGGGTTGGGAAGGTATATTTAAATCAGTCGGCATTAATTACAACGATTTATCAACTTCTAGAAGAAATGAATTAATTGAAATTGGCCTTAACAGATGGCGGCGTGAAGTTAGGCTTAGCGATGGTTCTAGAAAATTTTTAGGCACTATTGCGACGGAGGGAGGGTTACCGCTTCATCAATTGTCTGAGTCGGGTGGTTGGCTCAAAAACTTGTTACAACCTGTTCTTAGAAGACACGTAATGAAAGGTATTTCAATTGTTGTTTTGATTGAAAGTTACAGTGAGTTTATCCCACGCAGCTATCGTTCAAGTGAGCTGAAATCTGTGTTAGCAGATATCGTTGAAGCGGTTGTAGCACTTCGTTCTGATCAACAATTAATGGATAAAGACTCTCCAGTTGACTGGCTGGATAGTCATTTACTCGGCTGGCGTGAGCAATTCCCAATCCCTGTTGATGATGCTGCTGGTCGTTCTTTGTTGGGTGACTTGATCGATACCGCGTCTAAAGCTAAAAGTGACAATATATCTCGAAATCCATTTGAAGTTGAACGCTATCTTATTCGGGCTGAAAGTTCTGCTCCTGAACTTGTCGTTCAAATAGAAATGCCAACGTTTGTTGGTCTAGATCAGTTGAATATAAATACAGACATAAGGTTATCATCTTCAAGTTTTGATGTAGAGGTGTTTGAGCCTAATGGTACGAGCTGGTCTTGGTGTCGCGGCTTTCAAACGCAATATAAAAGTAAGCAAGCGATTAAGTTTTCTGGACGTACTTTTTTCCTTAAAGGGAACGATGCCACGAAAGAATTGAAGCTACGGTTTAAAGTATTTGGTGAGACAATATTTGAAACGGAAGTAATTAATGGAGATGTGCTCGATTTAAAATTACCCTGGTTATTTAGAAAAATAGATGAACAATGGTTATATTATGGGAGTGCAAGCCAATCAATAAATGATAATTCTGCACTTGTTTATTTACCAGGTACGCTTAGTTGTCGCCCCATGACTGAAGCAACTTCAATATGTGAACTAGGGAATATATTCTCCGGCACTATTATGGAGTTGTCTGGCAGCCTGCAATGCCAAGGTGATGATGAGCAATTCAAATTATCCTCATGTTCTGAAAATTCAATTGTTCAATACCACTTAACAGGTAAACGTTTTGAATATGCTTCTAAGCCTAGTCAAACATTTGTCGGTTTACCTAATTTGGTGGAGACAAATATTGATTCTGGGCGAGTATCACGTTATTCCGGTGCGCTTTTAGTCGCTAAACCTCTAGGCTTACAAACTCAGTGGCGTCACTTTTCACAAATGAGCTCAGGAATTCACGAGGTAAGATTATTAGATGAGCAAGGTAATATTTTATTTCGTCAACGAATAGGAGTGTTGCCAGAAAACTTTTCATTAAAGCTACAAGCTGATAAATATTTACCTTGTGAGGGTCATATCCAGTTTAGTGGTGTTCAAAATTTTGAGATTAAGGTATTTGATCAGGATATTTCAGTAAACAGAGAAAAGAAGAATGAAACAACAATTCTACATGTGAAAGCTGTTGATACGCCGCCAAGATCAATAGAGATTAGCTTTTTAAATTTCAGCAAACATCGCGACTTTAATTTCGTGGTTCCTTTTCCTTCTAAAGGCGCTTTGTTATTTGACGCGTCTGACAAACAGATTCCTTTTTCACTACCTTTATATCTGAGCAATATACGTGGATTCCGAATTAAAGTATTTGATGATAAATTTCATAAAGGCGAGAAGATCAAGCTGACATTGTCACTGTTAGATTCACAGATGAGTCATGAAGACGTTAGAGATATTTTTATTCAAAGAGACTTAACTCTGAGCAAAGAAATGACTGAATTTTCGATTAGTGATTGGCGCTCTTCGATAGAAACTTTGATGGGAGTTAGTACAAGTTTAGATTCCAGAGTAAAAATAACACTGGAATTACATGGCCAAGAACAGTTTAGCGCTAAAGTTTACCGGTATGAAAATCAATTAACTGTAAATTGGGCGGATGGTGTACTTGAGCTAGATGAGGAAACGATGAAACGCCTCAGTTTGGACTCATTAAAACAAACAGCAGTTTCTGCATTGAATTTAAATCAGCCTGAAGAGAAAATTAGTGATTTAGAGCCAATTATTAGTAACGGTGCCCCGATGGGGGGGTGGGATTTTACTTTAAATAATCGTAAAGACGGTTTGTGGATGCTTTATCCAGCGGTTAATTCGGAACTTAAGTTTCGTCCTATTTTATGGGTTGTGGGAGACCATTCTGATGTTGAACAAGAGTCGCTGGATCATATTGACTCTTTACCAAAAGCCGTCAGAATTATTGATCAAAATACACGAAGTCTTGCCATACGTCGTGTACTTAAATGCATGGCAATAGATTTTGACCATAAAAGCTGGGGCTATTTAAATGAACTGTGGGAAAAGACAAGTCATTTACCCTTGGCGACATTTGATGTTTGGTGTCTTGCAAGCAGTGAACCTGCATTTTTAGCATGTCTTTTGGTTAGAGATAAGAGTGGGCTGATTGAAAAGTTTGAAAAAGAGCTGCCTGTTATCTGGGAGTTGGTCAAACTATCTGACTGGAAGGAGGCTCTAATTAGTTACAAACTTGATATCAGCAAAAAGCTAGATGATCGTGATCTGACTAATGAACTTCTGAAAAAACAAATAAACAAGATACAATGTGCTAGTACTTCAATGGTCAGTATCGCTGAAATATTGCGTGTTGATTTGCTGGGTGAGAAATCACCAGAACTGAATATCATGAAGCAGCCGTTCAATGCTTTTTTGCAAAATGCATTGTCTGATCAATTTCAGCAATTGTTAAGAAATCAGTCTGATAATCAATGGCCTAGCTTTCTTCATGGTTTAATTTCTCGTACTAGCCGAACTTTACCTAATACCTACACCTCAATTATCTCACCGAACCATGACTTTCAAACTTCAATTGTTTATTTGCCTTTTCTGTTGGCATGGCGAGTATTGTCAGAGGATAGCGATGATTGGGAAATTAGTTCTGCGGATGTGTTTAAGATCCAGCAGCTAAAAGATTTTGATGACGACTGGTTTAGTGTTGTATTTCAATATTTATCAGGATGGTTATCACAACAGAATACATCGGAGTTAAGTTAAATATGTCTACGTCTAATTATTATAAAAATATCGTTAAACAAATTTCAAATCGTTCTGTTGAAGCGACTGTCAGTATATTGGGAATTACCGATAAGAACCTAAGGCAGCATTTGGTTCAAGAGCTCAAGGGGAATGACAAATCCTCTGGTTTTTTAGCTGATCCAATTTTTGAGTCTATGTTTCCATGGGAAAGCACAGAAAAAGACTTTCAAAGTCTTTCTGGAAATTCAGCTGAGAAATTATTACTACCTTCACTTATTAATGCAATGGATGGTGCAGGAGAGCACCGATTTGGAAAGGATTGGTTTCCGTTTAAACATCAGATTACTGCCTGGTCAACACTTTTGAAACCACCATTAAAATCTCTGATTGTAACGAGTGGTACAGGATCTGGGAAAACGGAATGCTTTATGGTTCCAATTTTGAATGATCTGGCTCAAGAATATGAGCAGAACTTTGACCCGCTTGTTGGGGTGAGAGCTTTATTTATTTATCCACTTAATGCTTTGATAAACTCTCAGCGAGAACGGTTAAGGGCATGGACCCTAGATTATGATGACGGCTTGAAATTTTGTCTTTACAACGGTAATACAAAAGAAAATAAACATAAGGATCAAGGTAAAGTTCCGAATGAAATCCTCACACGAAAAGTGATGAGGGAGTCTCCAGCGCCTATGTTGGTAACCAATTCTACAATGCTTGAATATATGCTGGTTCGACAGGTCGATGAACCAATTATTGAAAAATCTTATGGAAAGCTCAGATGGATAGTTCTAGATGAAGCGCACACATATGTAGGGTCTCAGGCGGCTGAACTATCATTATTATTAAGGCGTGTAATGCATGCGTTTGGGGTCGAAGCCAAGAATGTTCGTTTTGTTGCTACCTCTGCCACCATTGGTGATTCTAATGCGGATAAATCATTGAAAGAATACCTAGCAAATCTTGCTGGAGTTGATGCAGAACAAATTGTTGTCGTTGGAGGTAAACGATCTGTACCGTTATTACCAGAACCTCCAAAGCAGAACTTAACGCTTAAAGAGTTGGCAAGCATTGATGAGTCCGACCCATATTCGCTTAAACGCTATAATGCTTTGTCTGCGAATAAAATTGCACTTAAATTACGCGATCAGTTTACTAAAGGTGAAGGTATTCCTGTAAAACTGTCTCAATTATCAAAACAGCTATTTACAGATGAAACCCGCTTAGAAGAGACATTATCGTGGATAGACCTTTGTTCTAATACTTCTAAACCGGGTCCGATTACAAAGAAACCTGGATTGGAATCCAGTGCGTTTTTGCCACTTAGGGGGCATTTGTTTCATCAAGTTATTAATGGCTTATGGTGTTGTACCGATAAACATTGTACCTCAAAGGAAGGAACGTCACTTGCAATAGATTGGCCATTTGGACATGTCTATACACAACGACGTAACCTTTGTGAATGTGGGGCACCTATATTTGAGTTGGTTTCTTGTAATGATTGTAATGCTCCTCACTTGATGGCAATACAAAGTAACGGTAGCTTGATTCAGCTAAATAGAGAGTCAGTAGATGAGTTTAGTTTGGATTGTGAGCAGGCAGAAGATAATGAAAGTAATGAGGAGGATAATAAGACTGATGAGAGTGACATCGTTCTTATTGCGCCTAAGCCTCACTCAGAATTGACCTATACACTTTCTATGGATAAAGAACGGTCCATTGAGCCACCCGGAATGGCAACTTTTGATCTTGATGTTATTGATCCAGTAAATACCGGTTGTGCTTGCTGTGAGTATACTGGTTATAAATCATCATTCTATCGTCGCAGTTTACTCAGTACACCTTTCTATATTAGTAATACTGTACCAACACTACTGGACTCATGTCAGGAAAGTGAGCATGCGAATGAACGACCTAATAGAGGTCGACGACTAATCACGTTTACAGATAGCAGGCAAGGTACCGCGCGTATATCCACAAAAATACAGCAGGATTCTGAACGAGATAGTATTCGTGGGTTAATTTATGGCTCGACGTCGAATAATGTAGTGCATATTGATGAAGATCAGCATAAAGATAAACAAAAAAAATTAATAGGACTTGTTCAGAAAGCGGATATGCTTAGAAAAGATGGCTACGAGGATATAGCGAAAGATCTTGATGGGTTTGCTAAAATTATTAGCGATGAACTGGATAAAATTGGTGTAGTTAATTCCTTGAACTGGAATGACGCCGTTACAAAACTTCAGGCAAGTCAGGATATCTCTCACTGGATATTAGACTATTATAACGAACTTAATCCATTACTTTTTCCTGATAAAGGTGGGTCTCGGGTATTAACCGAGATGTTACTTTTGAGAGAGTTTTCACGAAGGCCAAAACGACAAAATAGTATGGAAACATTAGGGCTGGTATCTATCCAGTACCCTACGTTAAAGAAAATTTCAAAAGCACCTGAAGAATGGACTTCCTTGAAACTATCTCTTGATGATTGGTCTTCTTTTCTTAAAGTGATTTTAGATTTTCATATACGTGAAAATTCAATTATTGAAATTCCTGAAGACTGGATTGATTGGATGGGAGCCAAGATTTATCCAAAGTCTGTTTTAGGGCCCCAGTCAGAAGAGAATACGAGCTCCAGAATTGTAAAATGGCCTCAAGTTGTATCTGGGAGAAACAATCGGCTGGTAAGAATGCTGTGTATGGCTTGTGAACTCGATCACCGTAAACGCGAAGATAAGGATTTAATTAATGACATTTTAAAGGCCGCATGGCGAGCTTTGACTAAAAAATATTCGATGCAAAATGAGTCTACCGGTCAAGTCGAGGTTCATCAAATTCTGCAAAGTATTCCAGGAAGTGTGCAGTATCAATTGACGCGTGAAGAAATGGCCTTTCAGGCATGTACCAAAGTACAAATCTGTCCGATTACACATCGCTTGTTAGATTCTACCTTTAAAGGTATTAGTCCTTACTTGCCCTTTAATTCAGTTAAGGCTGATGTGATCTGTCGAGCCGCTGACATGTCTGTGTGCCAATTAGATTCATCAGGATTTAATTCTGACTTAGCACGTAAAAATGCAGTAAGAGAGTGGGTTATTCAGCAGGATGAAGTTAGTCAACTGCGCGAAGAGAATCTCTGGACGGACATTAGTGATCGCATTGTAGAGGGTGGGAGGTTCTATCGAACGGCAGAACATTCTGCGCAACAACCCGCCTCAAAACTTGAACGTTATGAGTCCCTTTTTAAGTCTGGTCGACTGAATGTTTTAAATTGTTCTACTACAATGGAAATGGGGGTGGATATTGGTGGTATTTCTGTTGTTGCCATGAATAATGTACCGCCTCATCCTGCTAATTACTTGCAGCGTTCTGGTCGTGCAGGTCGGAGAAGTGAGACTCAGGCTTTGTCTTTTACTATTTGTAAGGATAATCCTCATGAGCGTAGTGTGTTTGATAACCCCTTATGGCCTTTTACGACCACAATAGCTGCTCCTTACATTACACTTAACAGTGAATGTATTGTTCAGCGACATATTAACTCTGCTTTACTTTCATCTTTTTTGAAGAAGGTTCTAACCGTACAGCAAAAGTCCATTACGAGTTTAAATTGTGATTGGTTTTTTTCTAGTGATGATGAACATGTACCTGTTGATAGAATGTTTAGATGGCTTAAGTCATTTGACTTTGAACCAATGCCTGAATCACTTAGGCTTGGTATTATGCAGATCATCAAAGGGAGTGTTCTAGCAAAAGTATCCATACCGCAGATTGTAAATAACTCTGTTAATTCGCTTAATACAGCGAAGATACAATGGTTACCTGCTTATGAAATGCTAAAAGCTGAATTAGTAAAAGTTGCAAATTTAAGTGAAAAAGATCCCTTCCGGCGTAAGGTTGAATATGACTTAAAGTGCATGGGGGAACAATATTTACTATCTGAGCTTGCTTCACGTGCTTTTTTGCCCAGTTACGGTTTTCCAACGGGGATAGTAACCTTTGACCATTTCTCAATTTCAGATTTTAAGCGCGGGAAGTATATAAATAAATCAGGGCGAATTGATAATCAAACACGAATGCGTGAACGACCTAGCAGGGATATGGCTGTGGCAATTCGTGAATACGCCCCAGGATCAAACATCGTATTAGATGGCCTTGTCTATCGGTCCGCAGGTATTCTACTTAATAAATATTCACCAAATGAGGATTTTTCAGAAGCTCAAAAAATGATGGTTGAATGGCGCTGCCATTCTTGTGGTTTTATTGGTAATGAAACCGGAACTACGTTTGAGGCGTGCTGTTGTGAGTGTGGAACTGAACTAAAACAGGATCACATCAAAGAGTATATTGAGCCGATGGGTTTTGCTGTTGATTTCTACAGTTCACCCACTACTGATATTAGCTCTCAGATGTATGTGCCTGTGCAAGAACCATGGGTAACGGCCAATGAAGCATTGAATCCGTTATTTGAACCTAGACTAGGTGATTATCGCAGTAGTTCTCAAGGCCATATATTTAACCATAGTTCAGGTGAGCATGGCCATGGATTTGCAGTTTGTTTACGGTGTGGTAAAGCTGAATCTATGGCTGCGGATGGCGAATACCCTTTCGACCTTCAACCGGGAAAAAGTCACTTAAAGTTACAAGGTAAGCCAGGGCCAGAGGAAAGTGCCAGATGTGAGGGGCCTGAAGAGACCTACGCCATTAAACGTGATGTGCACCTAGGTTCAACAAATCAAACTGATATTTTTGAACTTTATTTAAAGCACCCGGCTGAAAATAGTTATTTCCAGCATCATAGACATGATCCATTACCCTGGACGCTTGCGGTCGTTTTAAGACAGGCTTTGGCTGATATTCATGGTATTAATTCTGATGAAATGGGATATACAATTAAACCTTCCACACTTCCTGGTTGTAGCTATTCTATCGCTGGAATCGTGCTGTTTGATAAGTGCGGTGGCGGTGCAGGGTTTTCGTCGTCAGCTCCAAGATTTATTAAAGATATGTTCGTGAGGGCGCTTAAGCACCTTAATTGTGTTGATGAATGTGATAGTGCTTGTCAATCATGCTTAATGGGATACGACACTCGGTTTCATATGGATGTATTAGATCGTCATATTGCCATTGAATATATTAACTCTATCTTGCCGTACCTGGATACGGCTACTGAAGCTAAGTTGTTTGGAGAAAGTACGCAGTATTGCTTTGAATCCATTAGTGCAGAAATTCTTGCTTTAGGAGTTCAAGGTTCAGCTACTTTGCGTATTTTTACATCAGGCTCATATCAGGATTGGTTGTTAAGTGATTGTGAATTGAAGGATGCTTGTCTTAGTTGGTGTAAGTTGTTTGCTAAGGTTGAATTAGTTCTTCCAAGTCAGAATGTAGGTGATTTGAGTGACGTTCATAAGGAAGATTTAAGCGCCCTTGCTAATCTTGGGGTGTCATTAACCGTACCGATAGGTGGAAGCCATACGTTAAATGGAAATGGCAGCCTCATCGCACAGATATTGTCTGAAACAAATGTCACATCGTTTGCTAGTTGTGCCATAGAGGCAAATGTCCCTGCAGAGCATTGGTGGAATTTTGATGATCATTATTTTGTTAAATCAAATAACATTAAATCCATTGATACAAAGCTGCTAGACCTTGCACATCTAACAACTCAGCAAGGCCCTGGCGATATAGAAGTAGAAATATTGTCAGAATGTGATGGTGCTATGAGTAAATTTGGAGACAAGTTATGGAGCTTGCTCTCCGAAAAAAGTGAAGCACTTAAGGCTTCTTTGGCTGATTCGAACGCTCTTTTGAAAATATCATACTCGGATAGTTATATTTGCTCACCATGGTCGTTAATATTATTTGCAGAAATTATTGATTCCCTAAAACAGAATATCGGTGAGGCTTGGTCATCCCCCTTGATTAGCTTAGTCACAGCAGAAAAACCAGCTAATCCAAAAGCTAAGGGCCTATACTCAGAGTGGGATAGTAGTGATGTACGTGAACAAGTTATCTCTGAGTATTTTGAGCAGATGGGTGAAGAAATAGATGTTGATATAAAACACATGAAAGAGTTGTCTCATGGCCGAATACTGACTCTTTCTTGGAGTGATGGTTCGGAATCACACATACGTTTTGACCATGGTGTTGGTTGCTGGAGTATCGACGGAAAACCTTCTAAGTGGATTAACCTAAACGATGAACCTAAGTTACAGGTTCAGAACCTATATGCAGTTTTAACGACGGTTAAAGTTAAGTATTCCAAACAGCATCCAACTCAGGTTTTTTTGAAGAAAAGATTGAAAACAAATGCTGTTTTTAAAGACCCTGTAATGAGTGTTTGAACCAATGGAGGGCTAGTATTAAATAAACTATGAGGGTGGCGCAGTTTATTTAATGGGCTGGGTTGTCCTTTATTTGTCCATTTAGTTATTTTGTGGATCATATCAGCATAACAAAACTGGGTTATCGCTCATTAGAATTACTTAGAGCTAGCTCTAAGTAATTTATCAAAGAGTAAGGGTGCCTATAACCTCAGCAGTTATCCTTTATAAAAACTACAATTTAGAGAATATACATGAGTAAAATATTATTGGTACGTAGTCCCGAGTCTTTAGCTAAACAAAACCTTGCAGGGTATGGCTGGGGGAAGATTATTTTTTCTGATTTTCAAAAATTTGAAGAGCTTCTTAGTTTTGTCAAAGAGCAAGGTATTAAGATAGGTCGCCATAAAAACCAACTCTCTCGATTTTTTAAAATAGAAATGGGAGACATCATTGTTGTGCCAGTTAGCAAGGCAATTATTATAGGTATTGCAGATGGAGAAAAAAGTTATGGGAAGGGGGTGGCGCTTGGTGAAAATCGTATAAAAGTGAACTTTTTTAAAGATACCGACGAAAATGTCATTAAAATACCACGCTCAAAGTTAAAGCAGAAATTGCAAAGTCGTTTAAAAATAAGAATGTCGGTAACGTCCTTAAATGAATTTAAAGAAGATATTCTAACGTACGTTGAGCAGTTAAAAAATGATAATCAAGTTTGTTTTGATAGTGAGTTTCAACGTAAAAAAGACCAAAAAGAAGAAATCTTTAAAGAAGAGTTACTAGGAAACCTTCGCTCTGGGAATACATATTTAGAAAGTGGAGGTTATGGATTAGAGAAGCTTGTTTTAGAATTAATGGAATTAGAGGGATACACCGCAAGTATTTGTGCTAAAAATCAGTTTTCAGATCATGCAGACATTGATATTGAAGCCAGTCGCACCGATCGAGTTTCATCTAATAAAGTGTATATTCAAGTTAAACATCACACCGGCAACACCAGCAATTGGGGAATAGAACAACTGCGTGCCGTTGCTGAAGATGAACATGTTGATAAATGGCTAATAACAACAGGAGAATTACCACAAAGTGTAAGGGAGTTTGCCAATAGTGAAGATGTTGATGTGAATGTAATGGATGGTTCAGAGTTTGTTGATTGGATATACAATCGTATTCATCAATTATCACCAGCAACCAAAGAAAAGCTTGGAATTAGCTTTATCCCTCAATTAATAATTTAACAAAAATTACTTCGTACGACTTTTTTATGCATTTTTTCGTAATGGATGACGGCAGTGAAACACGCTGTTTGTGTCGTAAACTAAAATATTTCTGAATTGAAGGATAACATTCCGTCTAACGAATTTTACGGCCTAATTTAGTCAATGGCCTGCAGTCTAAACAATGAACTTTGTATTTCTACGAGTGCAAAGTCTTTGAGTGATAGCACTAAATTTTCATTCAAAGCCCTAGACATAAATTGGAACTAAGCAAAGAAGCATAAAATGTATTCCCTAACGTTAAATAGTGACTGTACTGGATTAAAGACACACGCAATTTAATTAAAATAATAAATATCACAATTTTATTTAAAAATTTACACAATAAAACTTGTCGTAGTTTAATACGGAAGAGGTATGTTTGAATAAAACGGAACAGGTAAAGCTAACTCTAATTCGTGGCTTACCGGGTAGTGGTAAATCAACGCTAGCTAGAAAGCTTGACGCAATTCACCTTGAAGCAGATCAGTTTTTTATTCAGGAAAATGGTGTTCACTTGTTCAAACCTAAAAAGTTGAAGGCCGCTCATAAGTGGTGTCAGAATCAATGTGAGTATCATCTGAAGCAAGGGAATAATGTTGTTGTCTCAAATACTTTCGTAAAACGTTGGGAGGTGGAGCCCTATCTTAATTTAGCTAAAAAATATAACGCTAATTTGATCATTAAAACTTGTACTGAAAAATACGCCAGTATTCATGATGTTTCAGAAAAGACTATTCAGAAAATGAGTGACTCTTGGGAGGAGGTTATTTTATAAGAACTAAATCCTTCTATGTAATGGTACTTCGATGTAGATCAACTCTGGCAACGTTATTCAGTTATCTGATAATGACTTTAATGTGAAGTTTACTTAATTTACTCGACCACTAATGAGTTGAAGTTGAAGAGTTTTAAAACAGTTGTCCTCCATCTGTCCGTAACAAAGAACGGGTTATGCTCTTAATATAGGCTGTAATTAATTATACCCATAAGGCGTTTATTTCATGATTTTTGATTCAGTTATACCATTTATACTACTCAGTTTAGTTGCTTGCCTAGTCAGTTATTTCGCTGGCCGTACAATATATAAAAACAAAATAACGCAGTCCTTAGCGCGTTTTACATCACTTACAGAGCGTCTTAAGAATTTAGAACGTGAGAATAAAGAAACTAATGAAAACTCACTAGTTTTGAAAGAACAATTAAACTCATCAGAATGTCAGCTAGGTAAACTGGAAACTGAACTTCGTATGGATGGTGAACGGCGTACAGAGCTAGAGAAAGAACTAGATGGATTAAGTTATCAGCTACAAAAAACGATTGATCTTCAACGATCAGCGGAAGGTTCAGAGCAAACGGCTCGAGCACAATTGGGAGAGCGTACAGAACAGCTTAAAGAGCATAGCGAGTCCATTTCAGAACTCAAGCAAACGCTTTCGTCTAAGAGAGACGAACTTACAGCGGCACATCTTAAAACTGCCGAAGCTGATAAACAGTCTAAAGCCAATGAAGTAAAAGCAAGCGAATTTAGCAAGAACAGTGAAGACTACAAAATCACCTTGGTTAAGCATGATGAACGCTACGAAGCTTTAAATCTTGAGCATAAAAACTTGAGTACAGAGCACGCCGAAATGAAAATAATAATTAAAGAGCGTGAAGATAACCTGAGCAAGCAAGTTGAACAATTTGAAGAGCAGAAAGTTAGTTTGAGCGCTCATTTCAAATCATTGGCCAATGATGTTCTTGATGTTAAGAGTAAGTCTCTTCAGCAAACTAGCCAGCAAAGTATCAGCTCACTTATGAGTCCATTCAAAAATTCAATGGATGAGTTTAAAAAAGAAGTCCAAGATATTCATCATCGTGATGGTCTTCAGCAAGGTGAACTGAAAAAAGAGTTGCAAGGACTCCGTGAGTTAAATCACCAGCTATCAACCGAAGCTCATGAACTATCTACTGCTTTACGAGGACAGTCGAAATTGCAGGGGAATTGGGGTGAGCTCGTACTTGAAAATGTACTAGACCGATCTGGATTGCAAATAGGGAAAGATTACAAACGAGAAGTCTCAATTAATACTGAGGAAGGTCGGTTAAGACCTGATGTTGTGATTTATCTACCGCAAAATAAACACCTTGTGATTGATTCAAAAGTATCGCTCAACGCCTATACACGTTTCGTGAATGCAGAAGATGACGCAGAGCGTGCATTGGCTCTAAAAGAACATGTAAAAGCAGTTGGTGACCGAATCAATGAATTAGCGGATAAAGAGTATGGCAAATTGCCTGGTTTAAATTCACCTGAAATGGTTTTCATGTTTGTTCCAATAGAATCAGCATTTGTTGAAGCATTAAAAGCCGATGAAAGCTTGTTTCAAAGGGCAATTGAAAAGAATGTTCTCGTCGCAACACCTACCACTTTATTGACAAGTCTTAATATCGTTAGGCAGCTATGGCGGTTTGAAGATCAAAATAAGCATACAGCGCTATTAGCAAATAAAGCAGAAGTGGTGTTTAAGAAGCTAAATACCTTTTTAGTGAGTTTCAGTAATGTTAAGAAAGGATTGGACAAGGCAAATGAAGCCTATGTTAAAGCTGAAAATCAGTTGATGAGTGGGCGTGGAAATTTGGTGAAACAAGTAGGGGAGTTTAAGAAACTTGCACCAGCTATACAAGATGAACTGCCTGCGTATTTTATAGAGAAAGCTGATTTGGAGATAGACTTGAACAAGTTAAATGAAGATTCTAGTGCCAATGTTGATGATGAAATAATTAACATTGACGAGAAGAGAACGGCCTAAACAATATTCAAGGAAAGTAAAAAATGAAATGCAATAAAAGCCTTTT
>Ga0209184_1000436_pt1 | contig 44617 bp, 41 predicted proteins | sample EN8Hudsemesocosm_2_FD_184627 | JGI IMG/M metagenome (GOLD analysis project Ga0209184, IMG submission 184627) | Methane-oxidizing microbial communities from mesocosms in the Hudson Canyon - EN8C Hudson Canyon (SPAdes) (version 2) | ecosystem: Environmental > Aquatic > Marine > Cold seeps | place... | reverse complement strand
GGCGATCCCTGAGTATGCGTTTTGAAGCGAGTAGCTCTGTTGGTTCGAACGTCTTGTTAGAAACATTGGATGTTTGCCGTTCAATATTCGTAACCAACAGAGGCATATTCCACTTATCAAATATAGTCAATTAATCGATTGATAAATGGATTGGTCCAACTATAAGCCATTCAGGTAGGACAAATAACAGCTGGCTATTTACTCTTTCCTCGCTATTATAGCCAACCATTTTTTGCCTGTTATTTGGGCGTTATATGTCGAAAAGTGGTCAGGTGTATCATTACAATTTACACACAATTTTAAGGAAATAAATTATGACTTATGTTGATGGATATGTTTTGGCTGTTCCAAGAAAAAATAAATCGAAGTATATTGCACTCGCTAAAGAAATGGCGGTAGTATTTAAAGATCATGGGGCCTCGTCTATAATGGAAAATTGGGCAGACGACGTACCTGAGGGTAATGTTACTTCACTCCCAATGGCAGTTAAGTGTGAGGAAGGTGAGGATGTTGTTTTCTCCTGGATCGTATGGCCGTCTCGAGAAGTTCGCGATTTAGGTAATAAGGCCGCTATGGAAGATCCTAGATTAAAAGATTGGGAGCCTAATTCGATGCCTTTTGATGGAAAGAGAATGATATTCGGTGGATTTACTACTATATTAGAATCTTAATTTAATGGATTCAACCAGACACCTAACAAATAATTTAAGCAGGATTTTTAATCGTGGTCAGGTTCCGCTTGCTTCGCATTTTAACCAACAATTAAAAGCCTCTTAATGTGGCGTTAGGCTTTTCTATAATTTAGGTGAATATGGATATTATGAAGAATAAAATTACAAAATTGGAAATAGTAGGATTAGTATTAGTCGCACTCATAGTTTTGTTACAGGGTTTCTATGGTACTTTTGCTTTCATTGATCCCGCCAAATTTTCTGCCGTTAGAGGCACTGAACTTTTTTCGGTTATGGACGCTGATTGGGTGAAAATCTATGGCTCGCGTACAATTTTTATTTCTTTAATATTTGGTTATCTTTTATATACTCGAAATTATATTGTTTTAATGTGGGGTGCATTATTTGCAGTTGTTATGCCAATTACCGATGGGTTACTTGCATATCAAGCTCAAGCACCATTTAAGGTTGTTGCTAAGCATATAGTCACAATTTTATACTTATTAATTATATTCTTTGTCTTAAAAAAGGTTGCTGACAACAAAGCCTAACAAGCCATTGAAGCAGTACAAATAACATCTGGCTATTTGCTCATTCGTCGCTTATTTTAATAAACTATTTATTTGCCTCTTAATGAGGCGTTAGGCATTCATTGGAGTTTTGAGCAGATAGCATGGAAGAGTTTAACGTAGCAATCTTTCTATTCATCAATCAATATGCAGGAAAAAGTAGCTTTTTGGATGCGGCTCTAATTGGCACCGCGGAAGCTATGCCGTATATTTTTATACTCATAATTATTTACTTATGGTTTGTTGGGAGCATTGAAAGAAAAAGATCTAGCTTCAATTCTGGGCTTTCAGTATTACTTGGCATGTTAACAAGTTATGTTGTTTCACTTTTTTACTACCATTCTCGTCCATTCGTAAATAATTTGGGGACTCAATTGGTCGAACATGCACCTGATTCTTCATTTCCCTCTGATCACACAACTTTTATCTTCTCTATATCTGTTATGTTGCTATTCAATAAATCATCTAGAGTTCTCGGTATTGCTCTATGTTTTCTTAGCCTTATTAGTGGTTTGTCTAGGGTTTTTGTAGGCGTCCATTTCCCTTTAGATATTTTAGGTGCTATTTGGGTTGCAACATTTTCATCATTGGTTGTGTTTAAATTACGACACAAAACCAATGGTTTATTAAACGTTTTGGTAAAAAAAATGCCTAACAAGCCAATCAAGCAGGACTGAAAATAGTTTGCTCGGTTCCGCTTCGCTGCACATTTTAGCAAACGATTTTTAGCCCCTTATTGGGGCGTTATGTTTTTATCGAATGGATGCATATATGAATAAATTGAGGATTAATAAAAGAGTTTTTATGATAGGTTTATTACCTGTTTTAGGTTTACTCATTACATTTATTTTAAATTTTATCGCTGGTCCGGGTTATACGACTTCAGTAAATCAAGGTGCACTTCGTGTCTATTTTATGGGTTCTGTTATGTGGTCGGTATTTGCATTTTTTACAGGTATATTTATGTACTCAAAATGCAGTTCAATGAATCATCTTAAATTTATACTTGGAGTTTCATCTGTAGCTTTAGGTGTCTCAATACCTTGGATTATAGGTATGTCGTAGAAAAAAACAGAGCAAGCCATCAAGCAGGTTAAATAACAGCTGGCTATTTACTCCTTCGTCGCTTATTTTAGCCAACAATTATTTTCCTGTTAATTAGGCGTTATACTATTCAGGCGGCACCATGCTTCATCAGAATTTAATCAATTAAATATTTTTTTAATCCTTCTTCTACAGTTTTTTCTGTCCAAGTAGGTTTATGGTTTTGCTTACGTTTAATTTTTCGAAGCAACGCCATTCTCGCTCTCGATAAAGATATATTAACGGCTGACATCACAGATGTTTGATTATCAGTAATAATAATGTCAGGTATACCTTTTGTATGTATCATGATGCGACAATTTTTGTCTTTACCCCCTTTAGGACCATTAATGTCATCTATCGTTACGTTAATCGCTTTAACGCTGTCACAAATTTTTCCGAACATTCGTCGAGTTTTTTGTCGAATGCGTGATAAATTTTCATTTGAAAGACCTACATTTAAGTCAGTAATCGTTAATTCCATAAAACACCTATATATCAAATAAATTTTTGGTTTAAAATAAACCATTAATATTAATTTTATCCTTACTTAGGACACGGAAAGTCAGCAATCAGGGTTTCAAATAATACTTCTTTTAATGGTTTATTGGTCAGTTGATTAATATCAATTGATTTTGCAATATCTGACGCAACCTTTCTTCTATCGCTATCGAGAGGAATGCAAAATTGGTATTCCTTATGTGTTTTCAAGTACGATGAATAATCAACAACACGAGTTCGGTAAGCTCGTTTTAGAAAGTCACTTTGCTCTCTAGGCTGACGGTCGATCATTGCTTGTGGTTTTACAGCGCCATCTTTTGTTAATAATGAAGAATCTATAAAACCGTCGATATATAACTTACAGGCATTAATTTCTTTTTTATCAAGCTCTTGCTGGTAGGCTGAGCAAGATGCAATTATGTCTGATTTGAAATCGGCTAACACTATAGTGGGTATTAGTAATACACTCGTTACGACAATACTAAGTATTCTATATTTTAATTTTTTCATTGTTTTTTCCTTTATTAGTTATTACTTTTTTTGATGATTTTGTTAGCAGATACGCACCTGCTACCGCTGAAATAATTGAACCTACCAATACGCCTACTTTGACCTGTGTTTGATAAGCAAGCCCTTGTTCTTCAAAAGCTAACGAACCAATAAATAAGCTCATAGTAAAACCAACACCGCACAATAAACACACACCATAAAGCTGTGTCCAAGTAGCACCTTCAGGTAATTTACATAGTTTTAATTTTACTGCGACAAAGCAGGCGACAAAAATTCCAAGTTGCTTTCCTATAAATAATCCACCAATAATGCCTATTGAAACTGGGGTTACCAGTTCATCTATAGTTGCACCTGTTAAACCAACGCCTGCATTAGCAAAGGCAAATAAGGGTAATACAAAAAATGCTATCCAAGGATGTAAACCATGTTCTATTTGATAGGACATAGAATGACTTTTTGAGCGGGCTATAGGTATAAACCAAGCGACAACAAAGCCTGCTAAAGTGGCATGTACACCTGATTTTAATACTGCCGCCCAAACAATAATTGAGACGAGAATAAATGGGGTTTTGTTTTCTAATTTTAATCGATTAAAAATAAACAAAACGACACAACCAATACTTGCAATAATTAAAGAGTTGGTAGCTAATTCTTGCGAGTAGAAAATTGCGATTATGATAACTGCACCAATATCATCAATAATGGCTACTGATAATAAAAACAATTTCAGGCTTGGCGGTAAGTGCTTACCAAATAGAATAAAAATACCTAGAGCAAAAGCAATATCGGTAGCCGAAGGGATCGCCCAACCATTCATTGCAACGGCATCTTGATAATTAAAAGCAACGTAAATTAGCGCAGGAAATACGATACCCGCAATGGCAGCTAAAAACGGCATTACCACTTGATCAGGGCTAGAAAGTTGTCCGTAAAATAACTCTCTTTTAATTTCTAGGCCAACGACAAAAAAGAACAGCGCCATTAGCCCATCGTTAACCCACAGTACCAATGGTTTACTAATAGCAAATGTACCTAACGTGATACTGACAGGGAACTCTAGAAAAGCATTGTAGTTTGCACTAAAAAAACTATTAGCCATGAATAGGGCCAGTATCGCGGCTATCACTAAAATAATACCCGAGCTTGCATCGGTTTGTATAAATTGTTTCCACTGTAGTACAAGTTTATTTTCTGACATATCAAAGCCCTTTCATTTAGTAAAAGTAGTTTATCTAAACTGCGAAACAATAAAAGTCGTATATATCTACCTACCTATCAATTTTTAATTGATAGTGATATTTTAAACGCTTAAAGAGCTCTTTACCTAAGGAATAAAAAATGGCGAAACTTAATTACCATCATTTACAATATTTTCATGCAATTGCAACTCACGGTAGTATTGCCAAGGCTTCAAGCATTATGCATATCACACCACAAACATTAAGCGCTCAGTTAAGTTTATTAGAAAACCAATTAGGCTATAATCTTTTTGATAGAAAAGGTAAGCGACTTGTATTAAATGATATGGGACACATAACTTTAAGCTATTCCCAAGAGATATTTAGTTTAGGGGATGAGTTGTTACATTCACTTAAAAATCATTCTACTGACTTTGCCTTTAGATTTTCTATTGGCGTTACCGATGTTATTGCTAAAGTTTTTTCATTCAATTTTCTCAAAACAATTTACGATATGGATGATTCGATTAAATTAGTCTGTAAAGAAACAAGTTTAGAGGTTTTACTTGGTGAATTAGCCACTAATAAACTAGATGCAGTGTTAAGTGATACCTCTTTACCCGTTGGATCTCCACTCAAAGCCTATAGTCACTTAATAGGTAAAAGTGGGGTTAGCTTTTTTGCCCATAAAGACTTAGCAGACAAATTAACAGGCAGCTTTCCAACATCATTAGATAACAGACCTTTTTTCCTTGCTGGTGAAGGTACAAATCAGCGATTAAGCGTTCTTTCATGGTTCGAACAGATCAATATATCTCCCTTAATCATCGGTGAGTTTGACGATTCCGTGCTAACTAAATATTTTGGCCAAGCTGGGTATGGTGTATTTTGTGCACCAACGATTATCGATGAACATGTTATTGAGCAGTTTGGCGTAAGGTTGATTGGTAGAACAACAGATATTATTGAACATTATTATTTGATATCACCAGAGCGCAAAGTAAAACACCCTGCAGTTCAACACCTTATAGAAGAAGGTAAAAAACTATTTGTTTAACTTTATAAATTTTTGGGTAACATCATAAAACTAAACTCTAAGTCACTTTTTGCACGATAGTGAGATAGAAACTAATAAAGGTATATTATGTCTACAGTGTCCTTAAGGTTCCAAATTTCCCTTATAGGTATTGTTGATTGTTTTGATACGGTTATCAGACCCTTAGGTTAGCGATTTATATTTTCTACTAAAATGAATGTACCTTTAATATGTATAACGGCTATATCAATAAAATTCTTAAAAGGTTGCGTAAATATAGTTAGCAAGGCAATCAAAAGGACAAAAAAAGTTCGCTTACCTGACTTCGTTAAAGTATTGTAGCCAAACTATTTTTATCCGCTTAGCAAAGCGTTAGAGTACTCTCGAGTTATGTACCTATTTCCGCACAATGACAAATGGAAATATGAGTTCGAAAACGTAAGAGATTCAATAATTTCCACTTACGAAGGTGATATTGAAATTTATCATATTGGTTCAACTGCAGTATCAGGGTTATATGCTAAAGATTGCATTGATCTTTTAGGGGTCGTTAAAGACATTTCAAAGATTTTAACTTTCAGACAAAGTATTGTTAACCTCGGTTTTGTTTACAGAGGTCAAAATGGAATCATTGGTAGAGAATACTTTTCAAAAAAGCATAGAAAGGTTCATTTGCATATTTTTCAATCCGGTGATGTAAATGTGGATAAACACTTAAATTTCGTCAAGGTGATGAAAAATAACGTAGCGTTAATTGCTGAATTAAATCAGGTTAAACAAGACTTGCACGCAAAGTACCCTAACGATAAAGAATCATACCAAAATGAGAAAGAGTTCTTTTATAGTCATATAAATCAAATGCTCTAATAAGTTGCTTAAACGAACACAAACAGCTGGCTGTGTTCGTTCCTCGCTAATATAGCCAGCCATTTTTAACCGCTTAGCAAAGCGTTAGCTATAAGGAATCTAACTTGGGCACTCGCATCATGAGTTTTATTGAGAAATCTAATAAGATATTGCTATTTATCGCAGCGATAATTGTCATTATTGCAATTGGTAAAAATATAATTAGTGATCTTTTAAGAAAGGATTATTCTGAACCCAAAGTACAAGTTATTGATCATAACGATGCGCTAGAAGAAGATCAAAAACCTAAATTAGAAAAAAGGTATGTAGGTCAAATTAAAGATGTGCATATTCTAGAAATAACCTCGGACAAAATAGTAGAAGAACAATCTTATAGTGCAAATACCAACATGATGATTGTTTCAGCGACTTTGAGTTTAAGTAGTAATGCCGTTAATTTAATGTTTACTAAAGCGGGTGAAAAAAATAATTTGTTATTCGAGAATAATGCACTAATCGTAGATTTCACACCAACCCAATCAAGAGAAACCGAATACCGAAACATATTAAGTAAAAACATCTATTCTGTGGCAAGACAGGACACGAATAAAGATGGATTTCTAAACCAAGATGACAATAAAGAGTTCTTGGTTTCTGAATATGACGGTACTAAGTTAAAATCTGTCATGGATAATATCGCAGGTTATCAGGTGAGTTACTCAAGCTTGATACAAACTTATAGCTAACAAAAAATTAAACAAGGACAAAAAACAGTTGGCTTTTTGTTCACTCCGTTCACTTATTTTAACCAACAATTAAAGCCTCTTAATGGGGCGTTAGGGCTATAGGCCCCCTTCAGGAGAAATTATGGATAATAGAGATGAATTAATACGTTTTACTAAAAAGGGAATTGGATTTCCGCTGGCAGGTTTGCTCGTAATTACCCTCCTTACTTTATTTGTGAATTTTTTGCCACAGAGGCAGGCTTTAATTTGGGTGATAGTTGTAACGGGCAGTACATTTCCAATAGCATTTTTCATCTCAAAAATATTCGATGTTAATCCATTTGCTAAATTGTCACCTTTAACAGACTTAGGGGCTATTCTAGCGTTAGCCCAATTCCTTTATTGGCCTGTGCTAATAATGGTATTACAACTTAATCCTAATTGGTTTCCTTTTGTTTTTTCAGTACTGTTTGGTTCTCACTTTATTCCTTATGGTTGGCTATATAAAAGTACAGCGTATTATTTTATTGGTTTTAGTATGCCTGTGGTAGGATGCTTAATGGCTCTCGGAGGAAGTGAATTTTCATATCTTTATACATTTTCTTCACTTATTCCTGTATATATAATAACTTGTGGTTTACTTTTTAAAGAAATCTCAACCTTCAAAGAAGCAGTAATATAGCACTAACAAGCCACTCAACCAGGACAAAAATAGTTGATGTTTATTTCTTCGTCGCTTATTTTAACCATTATTTTTTGTCTCTTAATAGGGCGTTAAATACCGAGGAGCTTAGGTGCTTAATTCGATTCATCATGCCGCTATCATTTGCTCAGATTATCAAAAATCTAAGCACTTTTATGTTTCCATTCTTGGTTTAGAGGTTATAGCTGAAAATTACCGTGAAGAGAGAGATTCATTTAAACTTGATCTTAAATTATCCAATGGTGGTCAAATAGAGTTATTTTCTTTTCCTAATGCACCAGATAGATTGAGTTTCCCTGAGGCTTTAGGTTTAAGGCATTTAGCATTTAATGTAGAGTCAGTTGAATCAGTTAAAGCACACCTTTTATCTCGAGGTGTAGCAGTTGAGCCGATCAGAGTAGATGCATATACTAATAGAAAATTCACATTTTTTAGTGACCCTGATGGTCTGCCATTAGAATTATATGAGCAGACGGCCATATAGAAAACCATTCGACCAGAACAAGTAACAGTTGGCTTTGTTAGTTTCGCTTATTCTAACCCACTATTATTTGCCTCTTAGTGGGCCGTTATTTCTGCAAAAGCTAATCCAAAGCATTCCCCTTCGTTTATTGGCTAAGGTCAGCAATATGGTAATAGTGACTGTTCGATTTATCTCGGTAAGGGGAAATAGCGCCATACACTTACTGCAACACCACTATGTCATGATTAATAGCAATAAACTGACTGAGTAACACCTGGTTTCCTTTTAACCCGCTAACCTTCCAAGCCATTGCTTCTAGTTGGGTTATTGATTTTATAAACTGGCCTTGCAGGTTATACTGATTCAAAATAAAACTATCCTGATCAACACTATAAATAAACGGGTCGTTAATGAATAAAGCTTTACCATTTAGTTCAGGTAATCGCGTAATTTCGATATTTTCTTTGTTCAGAACATGAGTAAACACCTCTCCGTCAATATTGCTATAAAACAGCTGATTACGGTGAACCCAAGCTGATTCAACCTGATTGATTTCAAAAGAACTTAACTTGTTTTGGTGAAGATCCAAGCGATATAATCCCCCAGGTTGAGGATCATTTAATAGCACTAACAATTGGTTTTCTTCATACCATGACAGAATGGTATAGAGGGGTTTTCCAGTATGAAAAAACTGTGTTTTTCCATTTAAATCAGTTATGGCAAGCTTGTCATTAGACACCCAAGCCAAAAATTTTCCATCAGGAGACCAATTAAAATTACGGATACTGGTATTATACGAATTGAAACTTAATTGAGAAGCATGACCGTTATTCCAAAGCCAAAGCCAAAGCCAAAGCTGATCCTGACCGCTGCGATCAGATATAAATGCAATTTGATCACCATTTGGCTGGTACAGTGCATTTCTGTCTTGAGCAGTAGAACGCGCTAAACTCGTGAATTTCAGATTCTGACTATTCAACTCTGATGTAATTTGAGTTAGCGGTTTGTCTATGAGTGTGATTTGAGCAATATCTATATCTTTCTTGCCCTTTACTGCTAATAAATGGTTATTATTCGAATGTTTGACCACAGATAACAAATTGTTTTTTGGCGTTTTAATTTCTTGTAGCTGCCCATTTAAATCTATCTTGTACAGCCTATTATTGCTAGTAGCTAGCAAATATTTTCCCTCCGGTTCGAAGTTGGCTGTAAAATTCTGATTATGACTCATTCCCTGAGTAAGTTCGATCTCTACACGATTAAGCAACTTTCCCTTTTCATCTAATATTTGTAGTATGTTATTAAAGTGATTATCGCGGCCAATTAGCGCAAAGCGATTGTGTATTGGATCATAATCAAAATGATAAATGTAAAGCTCTTTTGGAGTATAAAGGGGGGTGACATCTTTGCTCAAGTCATCATAATGCATTAACTGATAGAATCCGTCGTTATATTGTAAAAAAACATATTGATGATTTGACAATGCCTTAGGAGTTTCTAATCTCTGCGCTTGACATTGATGACGAAAGCTAGGTATTTGTGGTGCTGACAACGCTAAGGAAAAGTCTAAAGTTGCTATATTCCAACATAATGAATTGTCGGCCTTTTTTACTTGTTCTTGATTTGATTGGTCGCATTCTTTTTTGGCTGAAAATATAAGTTCTCTACCATCAACGGTAAAACTCATCCCTCCATAAAATCCTGGCTGAGAGGTTAACTGGTTTTCTTTACCACTATCCTTATGTCTTGCCCATAAATGACTTTTGCAAGAACCAGCATAACGATTAAACACTATATACTTTGCATTCGGGCTAAATAGGGCATGGCTTTCATGGGCATCTGTTTGAGTTAGCTGACTTATTTCCGTATATTGATTAGGTAGAGAATCTGACCAAAAAGCGTTCATTGCGACTACAAGCATCAATATTACCAAAGCAGAAAATGGGATAGCAAATTTTCGCTTGTTTACCTTGTGCTGCTTTACGTCTTTTTTATCGCTAATTATTTGTAAGTCAGGCAATGGCTGCCAGCGTACCTCGGCAATAAGACGGTAACCAATGCGGGGGTGTGTGGCGATTATGGTTGGGGATTTGGCATTATCTATTAGTACTTTTCGTAAAATGGCAATGCAACGTTGCAATGCATTGGGCACTACTTCAGTACCCTGCCAGATGTGATCCATGATTTCCTTATGGGTCACCACTTCATTTTGGCGTTTAGCCAATAATAACAACACTTGCAAAACCTTGGGCTCAATCTGAGTATGGAGTTCATTTCTAATGACTACAGATCGGGAAATATCAATTTTAATATCAGCAATATAAAATATGTTTTTCTCTGTCATTTTGACCCATGAGTAATATTCTGAACGCCTGATATTTTATGATTAATTGTTTTAGCTGTCGAGGTCTAGGTTTTCAAAATACGTTAAATAGCTTGTTTTTACAGGCCATCAGCAATTCATCAGGAATTCATAAGCCCGCATATATTGCAATCGAATGAGAATTCTCATTAAAATAAAAATCAATTGAACACTCGTTCCAAAAGGTATATTTAATGAGCCATAAAAAGACCTCTTTCAAACTCCTAAAGCGAGGAGTGTTAGTCTTACTGCTGTTAAATTTCAGCACAATATTGTTTGCTGGTGAAAAAGAGAATAGCGTTATAAATAAAGCAGTCGAAGCCTATGGCGGAGACAAGTTGAGAAAATTGCAAAGACTGCAACTTACAGACAACATAAACCATTATATCCCTTGGCAAAGTGGTCATTCTGCCCAAGGTCCGATGGTTATGTATTTAAATAAACATCAAATAGAACTAACGCTCGATTTATTAAACAAGAGAAAAGCATTTAAAGAAGTCACAACTAGGTTAATAGGCGGTCATAGTACAGATACGCCAGCAGTAGCTCACCGAATTTTTACAGAGGGTAAAGGATATGAGATAGATCATGCTTTAAAAAAATATCAACCAGCAAAATATCTCAACTATGACAATGTAGATAGCGGCAATAGCCAATTGCTAGACCCCATTATAATTAGACAATTAGATAAAGACAGAAATAATGTTCAATGGACAGATACAGCAAACATACAAGGTCAGGCTCACGATGTATTGACAGTAAATGCTGGCACTGAACATGAGTATTCAATCTATATCAATCAAAAAAATGGCTATTTAACGCGCATGCTTAAAAAGCAAGGGCAGGAAATCCAGAGTTACGACTTTCTAAATCATCGTCAAACGCAAGGTATCACTTGGGCCAAAGAGTTATTTGTTAGCACAGCAGAACAACCTGTTTATCATAGCGACTCTAGGGAACTCACTTTTAACACTGTCCAAAGCCATCAATTCAATATCTCCTCCGGTTATGACTTGCAAACAAAGAAACAATACTTTGATGTTTCAAAGTTAACCATCAGGCAAGTAGCGAAGGATGTATATTTTGTCGGGCAAGGCTGGGGGTATACTCTATTTATTGATTCAGGTGACCACTATATTTCTGTCGGTGCTTGGGGAGAAGTAGATGATTCTAAGGCTTGGCAACAAGGCTTAGACTTGCTAAGGCTTGGCAACAAGGCTTAGACTTGCTAAGGAAAACGACAGGCAATAACAAACCAATAGCACAACATGTTGTTAGTCATCATCATACTGATCATATGTCCGGACTTAGGGGTATTGTTAAGCAAAGGATAAATTTAATCATTCATCCAGCAGATATAACTGCGGTAAATGATTACCTAAAACAGCCATTAGCAGAGAGCCGATTTTTACCCATAGATAAAACGAGCTACTTAGCAGATGGTAAAGTTATGCTTTTTGATGTGCCCAATGGCCACGCCAGCCATAATCTAGTAGTCTATCTACCCGAGCACAAATTGCTAATTACGGAAGATATGTTTGGTAGTAGCTATAAAACGGCATTAGAGTCTCCTGTCAGCTGGCCAAATGTGGACGTTTATTACAGACTTGAGGTGTTATCAGGTGCAATAAATCAACTCAATCTTGACGTTGAACAATATCTATCAACCCATCATGGGCGAATATTAAATCAAGCAGAGATAAACAAAGCTCTAACGTTAAGTCGCCCCTCTAGAGATGAGCTTATTCAACGCTTATTTTTTGATAATATCAAATTGAATGAGTGATTATTCTTTGATGTATATATTTCGTTATTCTCACCAATTATTGATGTTATTTTTAATTTTTAGATTTTATATGTTTATTTGAAAGCATGTAACCAACTGTTTTTCAATGTAAAGCATGCTTTGGAGTGATTTTTGCTTTATACATTGGATTTTCTATATTTTAAGGGATTAATATGGCTGTCAAACAACTCCTAACTATTGCTATATTTTGGTTTTTCTTGGTTAAACTACTTAATTTATAGAAATTATTGACTATGCAATTTTACCAACAAGAGAGATGTAGATGATTAAATATTATAAAAGTGCTTTAGGAGTATGTTTTATTTTACTTTGCTCTAACACTTGGGCTAACCAACAAGAATTGATCAAAAATGTCGAGAACAGTTTATCACCTGTCAATAGCTTCAAAGGCGATAAATTATGGAGTTTACAAGATCGAATGAAACACTATGGAGTTCCTGGTGTTGGAATTGCTGTTATAAAAGATTACAAAGTCAGCTGGTTTAAAACCTATGGTCTAGCCGATAGAGAGGCGGGAAAGGTCGCGAGTAACCAGACTTTATTTCAAGCTGGATCTGTATCTAAACCTGTTGCAGCATTTGGTGCATTGCGTTTAGTGGAGGCCGGTAAACTGCCGCTTGATAGTGATATTAATACAACGCTTAAAAGTTGGAAACTTCCTGAGAACGAATTTTCCACTAAAACCAAAGTTACCTTACGAGAATTATTAAGCCACACAGGTGGATTAACGACTCGTGGATTTATAGGCTATTCCCTTGATGAAAAAATTCCAAACGTTATACAGATACTTAATGGTATAAAACCAGCTAACTCTGCTCCCGTTAGAGTTAACAAAGAACCTGGGGGCGACTTTCGTTATTCCGGAGGCGGTTACACAGTTGCACAACTTATGATGAGTGAGGTTTCTGGAATGCCTTTTAATAAAGTAATGGATGAGTTGTTATTTAATTCGGTAAGAATGACTCAAAGCTTTTACCAACAAACATTGCCAACGGCTTTACTCAAAAATTTAGCTGCAGGTGTAAGGGCCCATGGAGATGCTGTTACGGGAAAATACCACACTCATCCAGAAATGGCAGCAGCTGGTTTGTGGACTACAGCAGGCGATTTAGCTTTATTTGCAGCTGAAATACAAAAAGCATTAAGTGGAAACAGTAAACTATTGAATAAAAGTACAGCGCAAACCATGATTACAGAAGTTGATTCTGGTTATGCGCTAGGTTGGTTCGTCGATAACCGTGGTGGAACAAGCTATTTTTCACATGGTGGTTCGACACAAGGTTTTTCTACACAGTTAACAAGTCACCTTAAAGATGGTTATGGTGTTGCTATTATGACTAATTCTAATCACCCAGAATTTTTAGATGAAGTGGTTAGTGCTGTTGGTTTAACTTATGAATGGGATGGTTATCAAGCGAAAGAAACACAAAACATCACTAAAGAGATGTTCAATAAATACTTAGGTCAGTATCGTTATGACAGCACCCAATCAATATCAATTACAAGCCAAGAAGGAAAATTATGGATGAGTTATCCCGGTACGTCACCTAAAGAGTTAAATTACACTGGAGAGGGAATATTTCTACGCCGAGAAAGCGCTACACCCATTAAATTCACTGAGGCTAAGGGAGTGATTCAGTTTAATTTTGTACGCAGTTATGGAAATTATCAAAGTCACCTTAAACTGGCAAAAGACGAACAGATGGCGGGAGATGCTCTCAATACAGATGATTATGCTGATGCACTTATTGCCTATCGAACTTTACTGGAAAAAGATTCTAGTGATGAATCATTATCAGAAGGTCGTTTGAATAACCAAGGACTAAGTATGATGAAGGAAAATTTTGATTACGCTATAAAACTATTAACCATCAATACTGACCTTTATCCTGATTCTGCAAATACGTGGGATAGTTTAGCCTTTGCATATCAACAGGCTAATATCAAACACAAAGCTATTCAACATTATCGCAATGCACTTAAACGCGATTCAACATTTCTATCTGCGTTGAAAGGATTAGCAGAACTGGAAAATAAATGAAAAAACTTGAGTTGAAGCGATGTCAGTGCCTAATATTCTGACACTGTCTAAGCAAACCAATATTTAACGATAGAGATAAATATTGGCTAGTACTTTCATCATACATTTGAACCAACAATTTGACATCGATAAGTCAGGTGTTTAGCACTTTAAAGTGTATCTCAATCAAGGAATAAATAATTTATGAAAACAACGAAAAATCAAATTTTTCTTATTTCATTCATCTATATAATAAGCACAATTGTATTTGGAAGTGCTCATGCCCAAAATAATAAAAGTACTCTTGTGGATAAGTTAAATTTAATACTATTAGATCAAGAAGAAGACCAACCAGGCGTTAGTGTTCTCGTTAAAAAAGGTAATGAAATTTTATTTCAAAAAAGCAAAGGGCTTGCAAACAAAGGTGAAAATATTTCTATTAGCTCTAGTACAGGATTTAGAATAGGCTCAATCAGTAAACCTTTTACTGCATTGGCAGTTATGAAGTTAGTTGAGCAAAAAAAGCTTTCATTAGACGAGCCTGTAACCAAATACGTTCCAGAGTTACCCTTAGATTGGAAAGATATTACGATAAAGCATTTGTTATCTCATCGAGTATATATTTCTGACGACTTTTTTTCAGACTCGCATTTGAATTTAGCAAACTTGTCTACTAATCAAGATGTTGTAAAATTCCTATCCTCCAAAAGTATCAAAGTTAAAGCACAAGCTTTCGATAAAGCGATCTACTGTAATAGTTGCTTTGTATTGTTAGCTGAAGTTATTGCAAAAGTGAGTAACGTTAGTTTTTCAGAATATTTAACTGAGAATATATTTATTCCTGCCAGTATGAAAAACACCTATATTGTTCAAAAAGGAGTCACGATTAAAATGGGTGATGCACTTAATTATGCTAAAACGGATTCTATCTTTGGAATAAAGCAATATACAACAGGCGCAATGGCACAAGTCAGTAGTATTGACGACCTAAACAACTTTATGATTGCGTTGAAAGAAGGGAAAATTATTAGTAAAAAGTTGTTAAGTTTAATGACTAAAGTTCATAGTGATGCTGGCGATGATGGTACCTTTGGTTTAGGCTGGATTATAGGTTGGGGTGAGCAGCCTTTTTATTCTCATGGCGGTTCACAAGATAGTTATCAAACAGAATTGTTTTTTCATGAGAAGAACAAGCTTGAAATTGCTATTTTAACTAATGGTGGTGACAATACATATGATCTTCAAGCCCAGATAATGAGAACAATTATTACCCATTATAATTAAGTCTATATTAATATTTCAAACGTAAAAATAACAGTCGGATGCGCACGTGCTTCGATTATATTAGTTAACTTATGATTTGAATCTTAATTAAGCATTTATTCAACAGTAGAGGTTTTATGCGAATATTATTTAACGTTATAACTTGTTTATCTTTCATTATTCTATCTTATTCATCAATGGCTAAAGATTGCGATGAGTATTGTCAATTAGAGCAGGTAAAAGCCTATTTTTTCGCGCTTGATAAGGTGGCTAAAAAAGGATCAACCTCATCAGATGTTGATGCGCTTCTTGCTTTAACACATGATGATGTTAAATATATTCACGTTCAATACGAGGCAAATTTTACTAAAGACACCTGGCGTAAGGCATTTCTACGAAACATTGAGTTGGGTAGATACCAAAAAACGGATAAAAATCAAATTCGTATTCTCAACTCTATAGAAGGCAAAAATCATATAGCGATTGAATATTCGCATGGCGTTATTCAAGCAAATGGTAAATGGGAAAAAACTAACAAATACTTAGCTATTTTTGGCTTTACAGATGGTAAATTATCATTAATAAAAGAGTTATGGTAAAACTTATAACCCATTGATTAAAAAAATCTAGAGTTGCTGACCATCGATTCGTAATTGTAGCCATACATTATTCAAAGCTTTTAAGGTGTTATCAGTATTGGAGATATATCCTTTTTTGTTAGACAATAATGACATTGGGAGAGATAATTTCATTTCATTTCATTGGCCAATAATAAAGAAGACGTGTTAGGGAAGTTATATATCTAGGAAAAATTGACGTCAATGTTAAATGTCAGGACGGATACTTATTTTTTCAACCAAGTTTGGATCCCCTAAGCTTCGTCATCCTCATGTCAATGAACAACCATTTACGCGAAGCCAATGTAATATTAGAATACCCGTAGGAATATCAAAAATTATAGTACGTGCAAAGTGTAATAAACATGGTTTCGGTGGTAAATCATTTGTTGTAGATCTCATTACTCATTAAGGCGTTATGTGTTTCTATATTTTATTATTATTTCAAATTGAGGTGTTATATGTCGAATGAGTTTAGAGGAAGTAAATATGTAAATGAATCAGGTTCTAAACGTGGGAACTGGTATATGAATAGACTTGATTATTTTCAATTTCATGAATATCCGGCTTATAAAAAGCATAAGTTTCTTTCTTTATTTGTTGGTGTGTTTTTTTACTTTATAGGTATAGAAGCCTTTAAAATTAGTTTTTTATTTTTTATTCCCTTTATTTATTTATGTTATGTTGCGTGGTTTACTTTCAATTTATTACGCACTAAAAAATGCCGATATAGAGGTTACTTTTTGTACCCTGCTAGGATTGTGAAATTCTTCAGGTCTATTGAAGTCGAGGTGGATTTACAGGACTTTGATTCAGTAGCAACAATGAGTAAAAAATAGTATGCGTAAAACACACAACAAGCTTCAAACATTAAAAACAATTGGTTATTTACCTCTTAACAGCACGTTAGCAGTTCAGGAGTATATATGGAGTCTTCAGAATCTAAAAAATTCCCCCTAGGTCCAACATGTGTTGTAAGCGTTGTGTTTTCTGGATCAGACACATTGCATAACTATTGCAATGCTTATTCGAGGTGATTGATTTTTTCAAGTGATTCGATGTAATGTTGTTCGTGTCTCAATTCGCTTATGCCCTGTGGCGTGATCCTTGATATTTCTAATTCTAATTTAGACTTTTCTGCTAACGTGCTGCCGCAGAAGAACAAGCGCCAGACATATCCTTAACTTGTTTGAAAGTGAAATTTTCTTATCGTAGTTTTTTATCATTTCATAGCTGTTTTTTTGCGGTTTGTCGCGACGCTATTGTTAAATATAAAAGTAAACAGATAAACTGTTGGTTATTCACATTCTTCAATATTTACAGACTTTAGCTTAATATGGCCCTTTGAAAATGACACAGAACAGCAAAAAATCAATAAACATTAAAAGTATCACGGTACTGCTCATTTCTATCTGGCTAGGCTTAGTCTTTTATTCTTTGTTATCACAAATATCAAGCTGGCTCACAAGTCACCATTTTGAAATGAGTCTATTTGCTCACATAGAATTTTTTACTTTAAGAATATGGTTGCCTTGGGTTGTTTTAACCCCGATTGTTCTTTGGTTAGCATTGCTTTTCCCTATAAAACCTAATAAATGGTTAAAAGGTTTAGTAATACATGCTTTATTTCTACTTGGTTTGTCGATTATCTCTGGGTTATTGATCAGTTTACACTATCATTTTTTTGAAAATATGAGTCAGGGAATGCAAAATTATCAACCTTGGCAGCATATTGGTCACTTCTTGTTTGGAGATAATCTTTTTTTATTTAATACCATTATTTACACGATTTTAGTGACGAATATAAACATTATAAATTTCGCGCAAATTGCCGACAAAGAAGCCCTTATCGCCAGCCAACTAAATAACCAACTGATCGAATCGCAACTTCAAACACTTAAGATGCAAATCAATCCACATTTTTTGTTTAATACACTCAATGTTATTTCAGTCTTAGTGATGAAATCTGAAAAAGATAAAGCCACCGAGATGATTAATCGACTCAGTCTTTTTTTTAGAAACTCTTTAGATGAAAAAGACCAACAATGGATCCCATTACAAAAAGAGCTAGACCATGTAGAACAATACCTAGCGATAGAACAAGTCAGATTTGGTGATCGAATGAGTATTGTGACAAATTATGATAACAATGCATTATTTATACCTGTCCCTTCGATGCTTCTTCAGCCTTTGATAGAAAATGCGATGCAACATGGTTTAGAAGAAAAAGAAGGCAAAGGTACATTGAACATCCGTTGTTGTGTAAGTGCAGAATATTTATCTATTGTTATTATGGATGATGGAGCGGGTTGTAACTTCGATGATAAAAGTTTCAAGGAAGGCATAGGGCTGAGTAATGTTAAAGCTCGATTAAAGCAATTATATGGTACAAACCATACATTAGATTTTAGCAGTAATCAGCAAGGCGGTGTAACGGTTTCATTATCACTAAAAATTAATGTAGGAGATAACCAATAATGACAATTAAAGTATTAATTGTTGATGACGAACCTTTGGCTAGAGAAGGTGTATGTCTTCACCTACAAGATGAAAAAGAGTTCTCTATCGTTGGAGAATGTGGAAATGGTAGTGATGCAATCCGTAGTATATTGTCTTTAAAACCGGATTTAGTTTTTCTTGATATTAAAATGCCAAAAGTGAATGGGTTTGACGTTGTTAATGCTGTAGGTAGCCAGCATATGCCGCCAGTGATTTTCTTAACTGCCTATGATGAATATGCAATCGAGGCATTTAATACTCATGCCATTGACTATTTACTTAAGCCCATAGACAAGATGCGCTTTAAAGAAAGTTTGGATCATGCTCGTGACCAAATCTTAAAAAATACAATTTCACAACGTAGTGAACAACTTACCCAATTATTAAGTCAAACCCAAGGTCTTAGTAAGTTAACAGCACCTGTAAACCAAACATCTTCATTGGTTCAAAGCGAACGTTTAGTGATTCGCTCTAATGGTCATGTTTATTTACTCAAGTCTGAAGATATCTACTGGATTGAAGCAGAAGGAGATTATGTCACGGTACACACACCGGAAAAGTCACATCTTGTGCGTGAAACTATGAAAAATATGGAAGCCCGTTTAAATGAGCAGGGCTTTCAAAGAGTTCATCGCTCTAGTATCGTAAACCTAAGTTATGTCAGAGAGTTGATTAGTTTAGATAGTGGAGATTATCAAATTATTTTACGTGACAATACGCGTGTAAAATTAAGCCGGAATTACCGAGACATATTATATCAGCGGCTTCATGCGTCGCCTTAATCGAGCACAACTTCAATCATTCAAACATACCCCCTTATTAGAGATAAATATGAAAAATATAATTACAGTTATCACGTTCTTGTTTTTATTTGTTCACTTAACTGCTTGTAGCAAGTCAGAGTCAATAGAAGACATAAAAAACTTCACCTCATTGTCACCTTTGCTTGCCAGTGCAGGTATGCCTTCTAAGAGTGAATTTTCAATCGTTCAAAAAAGTGGCTATCAACATATTATAAATCTTATTCCCGGTGATTTTAGTGATGAGAAGAAGAACATAAACTCATTAGGCATGTCATTTGACCAAATAGCAGTAGATTGGAATGAACCAACATTAGCCGATTTTAAACACTTCGTTCGTTTAATGAATACCTATAAATTAGATAAAGTATTGGTTCATTGTCGTTTAAATTATAGAGCATCTGCATTCGCCTATCTTTATCAAACGACTCAATTGGGTATAGATAAATCCACGGCTCAAAGTCAGATGCGAGCTATTTGGGAGCCGGACGGTACATGGCTTAAATTTATCAATGAAGTAGAACAAAATTACAATAATCCAAAATAATAGGCAGAATAAAACGAACAACTAAATCAGTAATAGGAATTAACCCCGTTTCATTTTTAATAGTCGTCTAGATCATCTTGAAGTAAAATGGGGATTTTTCATCGACGATATCTGCTGTTCATCCATAGCGAACTGAACTTCGCCGATTGGTTCGATATATACATTAAAACACCGGTAATCTTGCTTCATCTTTAAAATAAGCAATACGGTGATAAATGCAAACTATCCTCGAATCACAAGACAGTTCAAAAAAGCCAATAAAACGTTACGTCATGATTGGTGCCTTTCTTGTTATTTTACTGCCTTGGCTGGCTAATTCTGTTTTCTTCAATTCACCTAACAACAACGCGGTTATTTCAGCAGAAGGCTTAGGCATTGCTATTGTGAAATCAGGCAATCTAATCAAGGATGTTAGAGCTCCTGGGAATCTTGTCGCAATTAATAGAAAGTGGCTCTCATCTCGAGTGAGTGCAAAAGTTGTCAAGCGAGTGCTTGAGCCCGGTGCCATTGTTACCCCCGATAGTATCATTTTACAATTATCATCTCCTGAACTTACTCAAGAATATAAACGCGTAAAAATTGAATACAAAATTGCGAAAGCTCAATTAGACGCCTTAAAAGAAATTCAAATTACACAAAGGCAAAAAAAAGAAGCCGATGTAAAGTTGTTTAAAATAGAGAAGCAACAAGCCATTGAAGATGCTGAAGCAAAAAAACAACTTAGAGTCACTAAAATAATCCCGAAATATCAATATAGTGAAGCAGTATTACGAGAGAAAAAATTAACACTCCAACTAGAAATTGCACAGTTTGAACTAAAGCAACTACCCAGGCTACAGGCAAGTTTACTTAACGTAGAGAAAGCAAAAGTAGAACAACAGTTATTACGCGTTTCTTTACTCGAAGAGCAAGTGAGTAGACTTGAGGTTCGCGCACAAATGCATGGCATATTACAAAGAATCTCAGTAGAAGAAGGTCAGGAAATATCGCAAGGCGCAGAACTAGCAAGGGTTGCTGATCAAAAGCATTTAAAAGCTGAACTTCGAGTACAAGAAAGCCAAGCCAAAGATATTCAAATTGGTCAGATCGTTGAAATAGATACACGCCGTAGCAAAATTAAAGGCATTGTTTCCCGTATAGATCCGGCGGTTGTTAACGGTACGGTTACTGTCGATATTAAACTACCAAACGATTTACCCAGTGAAGCCCGTCCAGATCTTAGGGTCAATGGCACGGTGGAAATTAAGCGATTAGAAAACGTTTTGCTAATTGACAAACCTACCCATTGGCAGCAATCCAATACCGCCTATTTATTTAAGCTCACCAGCGATTCGCAAGCCATTAGAACCAAAGTCACTATTGGCGAAAGTTCAACGACTTCAATACAGCTGCTTAGTGGTTTAACACAAGGTGAGCAAGTCATTGTGTCTGATACGGCTACGTTGGAAAGATTTCCATCAATAACGATCAATTAATCAAAAATATTCGCTTTCAAAAAATCAGACGCGGTACTGAATTTATTCACTCAAAAGTGAACGTAATTCGAGTGCATAAAGTAAAACAAAATTTAACATTTGGAACATAATAATGATTAACCAAAAAACATTGATCAAAATATCGAAACTGAACAAGATTTATCACACTGACGGTAACCAAACCAATGCGTTGAAAGATGTCAACTTAACAATATCGCAAGGTGATTATGTGACGATTCAAGGACCATCGGGTGGTGGAAAATCTACCTTACTTTCTATTATTGGTTTGCTTGACAAAGCGACGACTGGTGATTATCAAATCAGTGATTTCTCTGTAAACAATTTATCAGGCGCACAAATGGCCAAAGTGAGAAATAGAGAAATTGGATTCATTTTTCAAGACTTTAATTTAATTGGCGATATGACCGTTAGCCAAAATGTTGAACTGCCCTTGGTTTATCGTGGTATTAAAAAATCAGTAAGAACGGTAAAAGTTGCAGAAGTACTAAAACGTGTAAACATGTCTAAAAGAGCTAAACATCTACCTAATCAATTATCAGGTGGTCAACAACAAAGAGTTGCCGTTGCGCGTGCTTTAGTGGGTAGCCCAACCTTATTACTTGCTGATGAACCCACAGGTAACCTTGACTCCATTAATGGTGACTCGGTTATGCAGCTGCTCAGTGAGCTTAATGAACAAGGCGTAACTATTTGTATGGTGACTCACGACAGCCGTTATGCTCATTTTGCTAAACGAACGATTAATTTGTTTGATGGTGAAGTGGTCGAGAGTTCAGTTAACGAACAAGCTAATAAAAACAAAGTTGATACACGAGAAGTTGCTGAACTTATTCCCCGTCAGTTATCCTCAGAAGTAGGTGCATAGCTATGTCTAAAGTAACTACTTCAAATGAAGTTAGGCTAAATGAAAATGGCCAAACTAATACTGATGATATTACTCAAAACAATATCATCGAAAATATAATGATCGATGTGCGTTATGCTTTTTCACGTTTTATTGCTTCGCCGGTAACAACGTTGATTATTGTCATTACTCTAGCATTGAGTATTGGTGCAACTACTGCGATATTTTCAGTGGTGAATGGCTTAATGTTTTCAGCCACACCATTTAAAGACAGCGAAAAATTAATCATATTACAGCAACAAAATTTAACTACTGATCAAACTTACGGTTTTTCTGCCAGTGAGATTTTTGATTACCAAAACCAGTCACAAAAATTTGAAAGCATGGCTGAATATCACAATATGACGTTTACCATGTATGGTCATAATGACCCAGTAAGAGTGCGAACTGGCGTGGTCTCATCTAACTTTTTTAATATGTTAAATTTAACACCGATTCTAGGTCGTACTTTTACTGAAGCCGAAGATGATCTAGGTGCTGAACCTTTACTGGTTTTAACCTATGAATTCTGGCAAAGCGAGTTTAATGGTCAAGACGATGTTATAAATCAAAGTGTCGAGTTTAATAACCGTAGCCATAAAATCATTGGCGTTTTACCTCATTTCCCCCAATTCCCTGAGGTTAGTGATGTATATATGGCTATTCCATCATGTCCTTTTCGTAGTGGTGAGCGTGCTGTATCAAATAGAAGCATGCGAATGATGTCGGCTTTTGCCAAAATAAAACCTAACGCTTCACTTGCCGACGTGAATACTGAAGTGGCTGACATAGCCAAGCGATTAAGTAGTATATACCCAGAGGCCTATTCAGAAAATGCCGACATTAGTGCAACAGCCTTGTCTTTGAATGATGAGTTGGTTAAAAGCAGTCGTCCTTATTTATATACCTTGTTAGCTACTACGTTATTACTATTTTTAATAGCCTCAGCGAATGTGACTAACTTAACCTTGTCACAACATTCAAAACGAAAACGTGAATTTGCCGTACGCGCTTCTTTAGGCGCAAGTAAAGTTAGACTCGCGCAATTGTTATTAACAGAAAGTCTATTATTATCTTTGCTAGGCGGTGGTTTTGGGCTGTTATTAGCCTTTTTAGGATTAGATTTTCTTAAAGATTTTGCTTCCAATTTTAGCTCACTTGCATCTGAGATCACTATCGACATTACGGTGATGCTATTTGCTTTAGCTATATCAACTATCTCGGGTATCATCGCTGGCATAGTACCAAGTTTTGCTAAAGTAAATTTAGTCAGTTCACTGAAAGAAGGCGGTAAGTCTTCGTATTCTACCGACCACGGATTTTTAAGAAATACCTTGTTAATTTGCCAATTTGCTTTGTCATTAACGTTATTGATAGCGGCGGGATTAACAATAAAAAGCTTAAATAATTTACAGAATATTGACTCAGGCTTTAACGCCAACAGTGTCAATGTTGCACAAGTAGATTTAAATTGGACAGTTTACAATAATGAGCAATCAAGATGGCAGATTTCACAACAAATTTTACAAGAAGTTCGTAAGCTTCCATATTTAAGCTCGTCTGCTCTAAGTATGACTTATCCTAATGATACTGTTGGATTAAATTTTGGCCGTATTCGCCAAGCCATTCAATTTGACGACCGAGATTATAATCCGGATGACGCACCGACCAATACCTTTTCTCGTCCTATAACTGACGGGTACTTTGATACGATTGGTAGCAGTTTATTACAAGGAAGAAAATTTACGGTTGATGATGATAATAATGCACCTAATGTTGTTATAGTTAACAATAAATTTTCCGAAAAAATCTGGCCTAATGAATCACCTATTAATAAGGCAATATCATTCAATCAAGGAGAAACGTGGCTTACTATTGTAGGTGTCATTGAAGACATACATGAACAGGGGGCATCAAATGAAGCCAGCGCTCAAATATATAGACCTATGGCACAATCTCCAGTGGGGCATATTGTAATATTAGGTAAACATGATGACTCAACCACGACCAGCTTTAATAAAGATATCAAAGACATTATTGCCCAGTTGGATGATCGCCAACCGTTGTCAAAATTTGAAACCTTGCAACAAGCCGTTGATAATTCGATTTCATTGCAGAGGTTTTTAGCTCAATTGTTAACTATTTTCTCTATCATTGCGTTAGTCATTACCGTGAGTGGAGTCAGCGGTGTAATGAGTTATATGGTCAACTTACGCACCCGAGAAATTGGTATAAGAATGGCGATTGGCGCTGATAAAGTTAAAGTGATCACCCTCATTCTTTATTATGGGGTAAAATTAACGTTTGTTGGATTAGCTCTAGGCATAGTAGGAGCTTATTTTAGCGGTAATTGGTTGAGTACTCAGTTATTTGAAATTAACGCCTTTGATATTGTTATTTATGGTACTGCACTGATGACCTTACTCGTTATTTCAACATTAGCGTGTTTGTTACCTGCATGGCGTGCCAGCTCTATTCCTCCAATACGTGCACTGAAGCAATAAAGTGTTTTTGAGGAAATCCGTAAAACTCTATAATTATTTTACGGACTTCCTCAAATATAAGAAGTTTTATTATTCTAAGGAACCATCAAAGTTATTTAATCAAAGTAATTAATATGTTGAATTAATCTCTTTTATATAAAGATTCTATTGTCGTTGATTCGATGGTGTGGCCATTTATCATGTAGCCAGCTAATGCACCTGAAGAATCTTGTGGTAACTCAAGTTTTTCAACAGATAGTGCGTGAAGAGTAAAACGGTAGTGATGAACACCATGACCTTCAGGTGGGCAAGCACCGCCGAAACCTTGATTGCCATAATCATTTTGGATTTGTGTACTACCGGTTGGAGCGTTATTGTTTTTTGTGTTTCCAGCGCCTGTTGGTATCTCCATTACTGTCACTGGTATGTTTACTATTTGCCAATGCCACCAGCCACTTCCTGTAGGAGCATCTGGATCATAAGCGGTAATAGCAAAACTTTTTGTACCTTCAGGTGCATTTGACCATTTAAGGTGAGGAGATAAATCACTTCCAGAACAGCCAAATCCATTGAATTCTTGTGCTTTTGACATGAATTCTCCTTGAGCAATATCCTTACTGGATAATGTCAGGTCTCCTGCAAAAACAGATGTTGAAAGGCTAAGTGATAAAATAGAAAGAAGTTTAAGCGTATGGCGCATAATAATCCTTGTTTGTGTGCTTTCGAATCAAGCACTATTATTAACGTTTAGTTGTTAACTGAATAGTCTATAAACGGTCACACTTTCGCCCTAATCCTCCATTTTAGTTTTCCGTAACTCTGATGGTGTTAAACCAAACCGGCCTTTGAAGCGATTGGTAAATCTTGATTGAGACTGGTAACCACACCTTTCTGCAATTAACGAAATGGAATGGTGAGTTGTTTGCAATAAATGTAACCCTAAACCAAGTCTTGATTGATCTTTAATCTCTTGCAAGCTAGTGCCTTCTGCTTTGAGTTTGCGGCGAAGTGTCGATTCGCTCATTGCTAGATAATCACAAATATGTTCGATGCTTAATTGCTGAAAATGAGTATCAGAAAACATTTCACTAAGACGATGGCCAATTTTGGGGTTGCCCACCATAGACAAAATATCTTTATGACCCATATGACAGAGTAATGATAATATTTCTCTTTTTCGAATAGGCCATAATTGAGGAGGGGCCCAGAGTGAACTTTCAACGAATTGATTCAAACATTGTTCTAAAGAGGGGGTTACTTTACCAATACAATAATCTTGTTTATTCGATGCACTAACTTGAATACCTTCAAAATCTTGATAATCAAATTCTATCAATAATGCAAAATATTCCATGTCTTTAGGTATGTTACGCATATTTATTGCAGGGCTATTAGAGAGAAAAATAAAGTCTCCAGCATGACAAACTAGTTCATGATTTTTCCCAAGTTCTTTGTCACCATTAAGCACAATAATTAATAATGGTTTTACTATAGGGACATTTAATATGTTTTGCTTTTTGAATGATGTATACACAGAAAAAGGTAGTTCACGCTTTTCATTCAAAGTGTTTTTGATGGTACTCAGCAGATTTTCCATAGTTGCCTAATAAGATGATTATTTTTGCAAAATAATTGGGAGCGCTTTGTGTTACACCCTGATTATAATATTAATTTGAACATATTAACATTAGGCTGCTTTCTTAACGCTTCATAAGTCTTATACTTTAGAAAGACAAAGAGAAACTCACTGGAATAATATTCTTACTTAGTTCAATATTAATTCCCATGATCATTTATGATATTGTTTATTCATTCAAGTTCAGCGATTAGCTTTATTAGCTTTATTGTGTCATTAAACGACGAGGTGTTAAATGAAATTAGGCGCATTTTCAGTAAGCTTATCAGTTAATAACATTGAAGAGTCAAAAGTGTTTTATCAAAAAATTGGCTTCGAAATAGTGGGAGGAGACCAAACTCAAAATTGGTTAATACTTAAAAATAGTGAGCACACTATTGGCTTGTTTCAAGGAATGTTTGAAGGAAACATAATGACTTTCAATCCTGGTTGGGATCAAAACTGTAAAACTCTCGAATCATTTCATGATATTAGAAAACTTTTAAAAGAGTTTGAGGATCAGGGCGTCAACATATTACAAAAATCTATTACTGGTGAAGTTGGTCCTGCCAGTTTCTCAATTAAAGACCCTGATGGGAATTCAATATTAATAGACCAACACGTGTAATTTTTTTGATTAGAAAAAAGCAGCGTTAATAATAAAGTTAAAGGTGATCTTTGGAATGTAAAAACTATCGTGATGCATTTGAATTTTTTTTAATTAAAGGCCTTATCCCTGCGGGATATGAAATAACTGCAGCTGTAGCGTTAGATCCTGTTCCTGAAAGTGCTAAGTATGAAGCCTTAATTTTTTCACTAGACAATAAAAATATTGTTTATCGAAAAGGTAAGGTTACACCAGATAGACCGGGCGCATTTCTAGCCGTTTGGCAACGCCCACCCTTAGGCAATCTTGATGGTAATAAGCCAATTCCATTGGAATCGAATGCACTTGATTACTTATTCGTACAAGTGGAGAATTATTCTAGTATTACGACCAACGACATTTTGGTGAAGAGCCCGATGCATGGAATGTTTATTTTCCCTGTTTCAGTACTCATTGAGAAAGGGATTGTTTCTTCTATAAATAAGAAAGGAAAAACAGGTTTTCGGGTTTTTCCTCCGTGGAGCGATGATAGAGGTGTCGATGGAACCAGAGTTTTTTCTGAATCGGGTAAAAAGATTCAGCGTTGGCAATTACCGTATTTTTTAGAAATTGATGATGGTGACTTAATCGACCCATGCAAATTAAAAAATATGCTTAATTACTCATAATAAGCTTTAAAATTATCACTGATGGTCTGGGGGAGTGAGTCATCCCAAATGATTTTTTATAAATAATCACCTAGCCAATAGGAAATTTAAATATGTGTGGTCGGTTCAATAGCACCTTTGATAGCGGTATGAAAAAGCTTTATACCAGCTTAAAAATTCATGAAATTATTGATATACCGATTGATCGTCGTTTCGTAAAAGCTGCTGATACCGTCTCTATCGTCAGGAATGTAGGAGAGCAAAGACGAGTAGAAAACGCTACTTGGTGGCTATTATTAGACCAAGCTGACAATGATTTTAAACCCTCTCGGTATACTTCATTTAATACACGATACGATAAGCTGAATACACCTGGGAGTGCTGGCTATGAAGCGTACCGTAGTTCAAGATGTATTATTGCCGTCAAAGGCTTTGGCGAAACTGAATTTGTGAATAAAAAGCCTGTTCATTATTTTGATCTGGAAGCAGCGTCTGGTGGAATCATACTAGGCGGTTTGTGTCGAGAGTGGCAACATCAATCTACAGGTGAAATTAAATTGAGTTGTTCAGTAATTACCTTACCTCCACACGAAAAACTAAAACATATTCATAGTAAAGCAATGCCGCTAATGCTGCCACAAGAATCATCACTCATAGACCAGTGGTTAAATCCTCGAGTTAATGAAATCGAGCTATTTAATAGCCTGTTAATTCCCTATATACCGCAGACTTTAATTGCGCATCAAATAGATAAACCAATGACCCATCAGGTAATCGCTAAGTCGCAGACCATTAACCGAGATTGAAAAATAAGGCACTATGAATAATAGGACACTTTTTCTTTTCATAGGTATCAAAGGTAGAGTAGACTTTGTATTCATTAACAAAGTCTATACTGAGATCGAAATGCATAAATCTTTAAATAAAATATTACTATCTGTAACGATTATAGCGATTTTTAGTGCGTGTACAACGTTGAAGGAAGTAGGAAAAGACATCGGGCAGACAACAAAAAAAGTAACCACTGAAATTGGTCATGCAACAAGAGATGTTGCCAAAGAAACTGTTAAAACTATAAAAGAATATTAGTGATCTAAAACGGTTTATTTAATGTCTTAAAGTTATTACTAATGTGCATTCACTTCTTTACTTAAGTTGTTTAAAACAATATCAGCGTTAGACCACGACAAATAATTTTGCATATTTGTCATCATCATATATATTGAAAAGTGTATATTAAACAGCAAGGACGCATGAGTGAATAAAAGCGCAGAACAATTAGAGTTTATACGTTTATTATCATTAGACTCAGAAACTAATTTTACGAAAACAGCGCACTTTCCTTTGGCTATGAAAAAGCTAACAGGGCTTTTAAATAGTCCATTTTTTATTTTTACCGTAGTTTACAAAGATGTTCAAAACAATAAATCGCATTACAATAGTTACTGTTTGAATACTCAAGGTAATGAGTCAGATGAACAACGTGTAGTTGTTAATGTAAATCAGAATAACCAACCTGACACTATTAGTTTGTTAAACAAAAAATTACAAGAAATTAGGCAAAGTAAAAGCCAAGTGATTGTTAGTTTCTTAAACAAAACAGATTTTAGTGATTCTCAAGAAAGCAATTGTTACATATTACCTTTTTATGTGGGTGATGAGCTTATAGGGGTCATTAGTTATCAGTCTGATACATCTAATAGCATCATTCAAAAATCTAGTCCGCTCTATCAATTTATTCATTATGCTTTTTCTTCCGCTCATACTAATAGACAAAAAAGTACGCAAATAAACACATTCCAAACAGTATTGAACTTAATGCCACAACGAGTTTTTTGGAAAAATAGAGAGTCTGTTTATTTAGGAAGTAACAAAGCTTTTTCAAATGACGCACATTTGAATTCACCCTCAGAAATTATTGGAGTGACTGACTTTGATTTATTTCCTGAACAAGCAGAACTGTATCGGTCAGACGATGCTAATACCATGATATCAAGAGAGCATTTAATTGGCTCTGAAGAGCCTCAAACACATTCTAATGGAAATACTATTTGGTTACGTACATCTAAGCGTCCAATTATTAATGATTTTGATGAAGTTATTGGTATTGTTGGTACATATGATGATATTTCTGAATTAAAAAATATGCAGGCTGAGTTAAGCAAGGCACGTGATGAATTAGAAGATAAAGTAGAAAAACGTACTCAAGAGCTAAGTCAAACTAACAAGAAATTAGCCGTCGCATTTGAATCATTAAAGTCCACACAAGACCAACTTGTTGAGTCTGAAAAAATGGCAGCATTGGGTAATTTAGTTGCAGGGGTTGCTCATGAAATTAATACACCAATTGGTATTGCCGTAACAGGGGCTAGTAATCTAGAACATAGTGCATTGCTCATTAAAAAAGCAGTTGATAGCGGAAAAATTAATAGAAGAGTATTTGTTAATCAGTGCAATAGTTTAATTGGCAGTAGCGAAATAATTTTGCGAAACCTAGAGCGAGCATCTGAACTGGTTAGAAATTTCCAAATGATAGCTGTTGACCAGTCAAATGATGAAAAGCGTACGATTAATTTCTTTAAATACTTGAATGATATTATTACGACGCTTTCTCCTAGAGTTAATGAAAAAAACATTAAAATATTTTTATCAGGTGATGAAAGTTTAACGCTACTAACATCCCCAGGAACTATTGCACAGATAGCGACTATTTTAATTGATAATTCGTTAACCCATGCTTTTGAAGATATAGTAAATGGCCAGATTAAGATCAGCTTTAAGATGCAAAATAATACTTTAATGCTTACCGTTCAAGATAATGGCTGTGGTATTGAAGTGGGGAAAATAGACAAGATATTTGAACCTTTTTATACAACTCAACGACAAAGTGGCTCAGGTTTGGGGTTAAGTATACTCTATAATCTCGTAACACAAAGTTTGAATGGTAAGGTTACTTGCCTGAGTACCATCGACGAATCAACTCAATTTGTCATTGCAATGCCGGTATGATCTCTAAAAATAATTATGATTACTTTGAGCTTCCCGTTTAATAATTGAGTTAAAATGAATTAAAGCGTTAAATCAAGGTTACTAATCAGTGCGGAAATCATAGCTTCTGATTTTGCAACTTCGCATTCTCAGCCGAACATTTATTGTGAACAGTACCTCTACTTAATCAGTTTTAATCACTGTTTCTATATTTTGTATTGTACGATCTTTAATTGTTATTCCAACGTTTGTAAAATCTACTGGTTTAGATATTTGGCAGATAATTTCGTGTTTGGTCTGGTTTTATGTTGGTATTAATTTTGATGCGGGTAGTATCGAACAATTTGAGTATATCTCGTTTTGTTCTGTTGATTACTGTAGCGTTTTTTTAATATTGCTTGCAAACAGTTAAATTAGGCATTGAAATCCCTACAAAAATTGATGTCGACACACTATTTAAGACAGCAAAGGAAATAGTGCCATAAGCGGTTTTAGTCTAAATATCTATAGATATAAGTTAGATAACAATTAATTTAACTTGGAATACTTTGATAAAAAAAAGCGACCACCATTCATAAATGGTAGTCGCTATCTGTGTATAAGGCATTGATTAACTTGTAAGTTTTTTCTTATCAAGATAAATAAACTTTTCTTCTGATGAAACAACTATTGTATTTCTACCATGCTCTTTAGCCTTATAAAGGGCTTTGTCAGCAGAAATAAATACGTCTGTGGTATTTGAACGTCGTTCAGTAAAAGTGGCAATTCCAAACGAACAGGTAATTGTTAGCACTTTACTTTGGTTACGTAATTCAAACTTTAAACTATTGATCACCTTTTTGATTTTTTTCGCGAGCAAAACAGATTCTTTTAAATCGGTTCCTGGCATAATAATAACAAATTCTTCACCACCATAACGGGCAACATAATCAGTAGAGCGAATTTGTTTTTTTAATGTTTGGCCAATACATTTCAAAACTTGATCACCAACATTATGACCAAAGGTGTCATTAATACGTTTGAATTTATCAGCATCAATTAACATTAGGGTTAACGGCAATTTAGAAGCAGACCAAGATTTTCTTTCTTTGTTGATTGTGTCTACGTAACCTTTGCGGTTGCCAATAGTGGTGAGTTCATCGATTAATACGCTTTCTTCGACAATATTTAATTTTGTTTCCAATTCTTCAACAAAAGTTGCTGTAGTGCTTACTTTATAAGTTAAATCACTAATTGTAGATTCATTATTTACATGAATTTGGTTTTGTGTTTCTGCATAGTCATTCATAATTGAGGACATCAACAAAACATTGTCTTTTATATGTTGTTGCATACCATCAAGTGTATCTATCGATTTTGCTTTAACTTCCATATTTTTAAGTTGGAAAACCATCTTATCTTTTACGTCATCTGCATTATCTTTAGTTGAGGTCAAAAGGTTTTCAATGACACTAGTATGTTTGAAAGCATCCATAATATTCGAATGAATATCGTTCAACATTTCTTCAGCCGCACAACGTTCTTGCTGGATGAGTAAAGCCAAATAAGTTGTCGAACGCTCTACAATGTTGATGGTTTTGAAAAAGGAACCTTTATCATCCGTTACCTGCTCTGCTTCAATTAAAACATTATTGATAAACTTATCGTTGGGATATGTTTTAGCTAACTGTTTTGAAATGGTAACAACATCTTTAATTAACCGTTTACTGGCTAGATGAATATCTGTAGCTTTCACCCCCGTCTCTTCTGTCATTACCTCAGTTTCAGAGACAACCACTTTTGAAACATTTCTAAGGGTACCTAAATCTTCAGAAAAATACGCCAATGCCTTACCAACCGCAACCATGATGACATGGTCTTCTTCTTTTAGCGTAATAGTTGTCATGATTTCATCAATTTTCTCACTTTGAATTGATGATAGGTTTTTATTAGCACTTTTTTTTAGTAACGCTTTTAAGCTGTTAAGATCTTTTTTCTTATTTTGATAATTTACATTATCAAAATTTTGTTTCATTTTTGCATACTGTTCAACGAGCGAAGCAAAAGTAAAAATTGCTTCGTTAGAGTTCAACGCTACTTTAATATCATTAATCTTTACAGCTAGCGGCCCTGAATTCGGGGCGCTATCAATAAAATGTCGCAGTGCATGTTTTAATTCACTATTAGCACGGCTAAGTAACTTGGAGTCTTGGGCAGACTGAGGGACACTCATTTAGAAATCTCGTTAAACATGTAGACTATATATATCATCTTAAGATACTCCAAAAAGGCCATAATTTCAATTAATGAGAGTAAAATAGTGCCTTGTTCTCTTGGCTAATGTTGATATTTATCTCCGTTAGAATTTGAATGTAACCACTAAAGAAACTTGAATTAGTTTGCTAGCAGTTTATGTAAAAGATCATTAATAATTATGGGCCGAAAAATAGTACAATGTTCGTTTTTACAACTAAATAGTTTAGTGTGTGGTTTTATATATTATAAAATTTAGCCTTCCAGAACTGAGATTTTAGATGTGTTATTAGCTTAGGAGATTTACGTGTATTTCATTACTGTGTTTGGCTTACTTTTAATGTGTTTAAGCATCATCATGATTGTTAATCCTGGCTATTGGTTTAACGGAATAATTATCTTCAGTAGACACCCGTACTTTCATTGGTTTGAGGTTGTTAGCCGGCTAATCAGTGGAGTTATTTTTGTACTTTTTAATAAATCTACACCATATAGTCTACTAATACTCAGCATCGGGTATTTACTTATTGGTGTTGGACTTGGACTTTTAATTGTGGGTTCTGCTCAACATCGTAAATTTGCTGTTTGGTCAGCGAATAAATTTAACCGTACATTTAGACCTGCAGGTATTGTTTCTTTGATATTTAGTCTATTCTTGATTTACGCATCGACTATTAGTGTGTTTAATAACTAAAATATTGTTTTTCGCTAATAATAGTCAGCTTGATTTATTATTTTTTTGGGCACATCAACACCATTTTTCATGGTGCACTTACTCATCACTTTGTTATGGAAAACTTCATTTTATGCCAATAACTGAAAATTCAAATATCGAACAACTTGAGTTGGTTTTAAAAGCTACGGGTGTTGGGATTTGGGACTGGAAAATTAGCACGGGTGAAGTTAGTTGCAATGAACATTGGGCTAAGATGATTGGTTACAGTTTAGAAGAATTACATCCTATTAAATATGATACATGGGCTCAACACCTTCATCCAGAAGACTTACCAAAAGCAAATAAGGTTATAGAACAACACTTTAAAAGGGAGATTGAGCTTTACGAAATCGAAATACGAATGAAACACAAGCAAGGGCAATATATTTGGGTTCTTGCTACAGGTAAAACCATTGAATGGCATGAAGATGGATTGCCAAAGAGAATGATAGGTACTCATTTAGATATTACTCAACGAAAAAATAATGAACAAAAATTATTAACAACGAGTCACCTCTTAGATGAATCTCAAAAAATATCAAAAGTAGGGGGCTGGCAATTAGATTTAATCTCAAATGAATTATTTTGGACAGCTGAAACCTACCGTATACATGAAACATCCCCTGAAACATTTAATCCGAATGTAGATGCTGGAGTGAGTTTGTTTTTACCTGAATCACGTCAAGTTATAACGGAAGCGCTAGATGCAGCAATAAACCAGGGCAGAGGTTATGATTTAGAATTAGAAACATACACAACAAAGGGTAGTTTAATTGACATAAGAACTACCTGTATAGCAACAATGAATAATGGGAAATCAACAAAACTAACAGGGATATTTCAGGATATAAGTGAACAAAAAGCGATTCAGCGTAAATTAGAAAAGTCTAATCGTGATTTAGAAGCCGTTAACGAAATATTAAGTCGTGGGGCAAACTACGATGCGCTAACAGGTTTACCTAATAGAAACTTGTTAGCTGACAGAATGGAACAAGCCATTGCATATAATAAACGTAATAAGAGTAGTCTTGCTATCGTCTTTATTGATTTAGATGGATTTAAAGAAGTTAATGATACTTACGGTCACAGCATAGGAGATGACTTGTTATGCTGCATCACTGAAGAACTTAAAAACACAATGAGGGAATGTGACACCTTGGCGCGAATTGGTGGCGATGAATTTGTTATGATACTCGATGAATTGGAAGATCCAGATCAATGTTCTGTTATTTTAAAGAGAGTACTTGAATCTGTTTCTAAAACATCATTTATTAAAAACAAGCCTATTCAGGTATCTGCAAGTATTGGCGTAACCATTTACCCTCAAGATAACAGCAACTCTGACCAACTGTTACGACATGCCGATCAAGCCATGTATATCGCAAAGAATTCTGGAAAAAATTGCTTTCATATTTTTGATGTTGCAAAAGATGTAGCAGAAAAACATCAACATGTAGAAGTGACCAATATTCGAATTGCGCTAATAAGTAATGAATTTGAGCTCTATTATCAGCCAAAAATAAACATAAAAACTAATGAGGTTATTGGCTTAGAAGCACTTATCAGATGGCGTCACCCTGAGCTTGGTACACTACCCCCTTTAACTTTTTTGCCTAGTATAGAACAAGACATATTGAATGTTGAAGTAGGTGAATGGGTCATGAAAACAGCTTTAACTCAACTTTCAATATGGTCAGCTAAAGGCATTAATATTCCTTTGAGTGTCAATATTAGTCCATTGCATTTACAACAACCTAATTTTGTAGATCGCCTTAAGCAAATGTTGAAAAAATTCCCAAAATTTAAAGCAGGTAGTATTGAGTTCGAAATATTAGAAACAAGCGCTTTAAGAGAGATAGAGCAGGTCACTAAAGTAATACATGAATGTCATCATTTAGGTATTACCTTTTCTATTGATGATTTTGGCACTGGGTACTCATCTTTAGCATACTTGAAACGGTTACCTACGGACTTCTTAAAGATTGATAAATCTTTCATTAAAGATATGCTTGATGACCCAGATGATAAATCAATAGTCATGGGCATTATTAGTTTGGCTAAAGCATTTAATCGTAGTGTGATTGCTGAAGGTGTTGAGACAACGGCTCATGGCGAACAATTATTGCTTTTAGGTTGCCACCTCGCACAAGGTTTTGGTATTGCTCGACCTATGCCAAATTATGAATTCCCCTTGTGGCTAAAGGAATGGCAAACAAAAAACGTTTGGCAGTATTTAAGCGATACCAACACTCTTGAGACATCGTAACTTAAAATTTTACTCTCAATAGTTATTAGTATGGTAAATTACAGTATTTGAATACTAATATTCGTCCATGTCTTTAACTAAAGATTGCATAGGAAAACTTCTGGAGTCTGTAAATTGAACTTAACTAAAATATTTGTAATTTTGTTATCTACATTTTCTTTACATGTTTTTGCTGCAACTCAAGATGAAATAAATCATCTTTTAAGATTTGTTGCTTCTACGGATTGTAAGTACGAGCGAAATGGCACTATGCATACTGGTAAAGAAGCGGTTGAACATATAAATAAGAAATACGCATATTACTCTGATGATATCGAATCTACTGAAGACTTCATTAAGTATTCAGCGACGAAAAGTAAAATGTCAGGAAAATACTATAAGATTCACTGCACTAATAATTCATCAATGAAAAGTCAAGATTGGCTTTTAGCAGAGTTACTGGTTTATAGAAAAGCAAATCAATAGTTAATGAAAAACGTTTATCATCGATGATTTTAAAAGCATTTCAGGTGCTCCCCTCAAAGTTTTAAGTACTCACGAAATCAGAGCTATAAAAACTATTATGATTATAGAAAATGTTTTGGCTGAAAATTACATAGAAATGTTGACTGTTTGGGAAGATTCCGTCCGCGCAACACATGACTTTATCACAGAAGAAGATATTGAGTTTTTTAAACCTATTATTCTCGAACAAGCTTTTCCAGCAGTAACTTTAAAATGTGTTAAAGATGAAAATGAATTTATCTTAGGTTTTATTGGTACGCACGAAAAGAAAATTGAAATGTTATTTATTCTAGATAGAGTAAGAGGAAAAGGCATTGGTAAGTTATTATTACAACACGCGTTAGACCATTTAAAAATCAATAGTGTTGATGTGAACGAGCAAAACCCATTAGCCGTTGGATTTTATGAACATATGGGATTTTCCATCTCTTCACGTTCACCTCTTGATGATATGGGTAAACCATTTCCTATACTTCATATGACGTATCAAAACGCGTAAAATTAAAGTCACTCAGGCTTACCCCCATAATAAATTAAAGTTATTGAAGACAATAGGAAAAAACATGAGTAATGATAAAACAGAAGCCGGAAAGGCAGCTGCTAAAGAACAAAAACATATAGAACGTCAAAAGAAAATTAAGGCCAAAGTTGATGAACGCATCGCTCTTGCTACAGAAGAAAGGGGTGTTTTTGTTGTTATAACCGGTAATGGTAAAGGTAAAAGTACTTCAGGTTTTGGTACGGTGTTAAGAGCCATTGGTCATGGACAAAAAGCAGGTGTTGTTCAATTTATTAAAGGTTCGAAATGGGAATGCGGCGAAATGAATATTTTGAAGCAATTTGCTGTACAACATCATGTTATGGGAACAGGGTTTACTTGGGAAACACAAAGCACCGAAACTGATTTAGCCGCCGCAAAAGTTGCATGGCAAAAAAGCAAGGAAATGTTGAGTGACGAAACACTTGATATTGTTTTACTCGATGAAATGACTTACATGGTTAAATATGGCTATATTGAGCTTGACGACATTGTTGAAGCGTTGAATAATCGTCCGAAAATGCAACACGTATTAATAACGGGTCGTGCATGTCATCGTCGCCTCATTGATTTAGCCGATACCGTATCTGAAGTTCAACCAATAAAGCATGCTTTTAAAGCTGGCGTAAAAGCACAAAAGGGTCTTGATTGGTGATTTTAGCGAATTAAATTAAGGAACTAATGTTATTTGTGCGCTTAATCACATTATCGGCCGCTTATTTAAAATCATGCTCTTATCTTGAATGATCGAAGTATTGAGTAGTTATCTAGGCGTTTTATTTTAACAAAACAACGTAAAATCTTGAACAAAAATCTATATTCCACATATACTGAGTAATGAGATAATTAAATCAATGGCAATAAGTTAATAATTAAAAATATGAAAATAAGAATCGCCTTATATCTCCTTCTGTTTTTTGCCTTTTTCCGCTGTGCACCTCTGCTCTCAGAAGAACAACCCCAAAAACCCATTGATATTATTACTGTTGTGGCAATAGAGGGCAGTTTGCCTTTTAGTTTCAAACTTCCTGATGGAACATTGAGTGGACTTTATGTTGAATTTTGGGAGCTTTGGTCTAAAACAAACAATATTCCTATACGTTTTAAAATGGTCCCTTTCAAAGAAAGCTTACAACTTATAAAACAAAAGAATACTCTGCATGCTGGACTTTTTAGAAATGAACAACGTGAACAATGGGCGGATTTCTCATTACCTATTCATAATGTACAAACAGGTATTATTTATAATAATGCACTCCATAATAAATCCAAACTCAAAGATCTAAATGAGCTGGTCATATCAACTCAATCCGAAAGCTTCCAAGAGTTTTATTTAAAAGAGCATTTTCCTGACTTTGAACTGTCAACTTATAATAGTCTTGAAGAGGGAATATCACAATTGTTAAATAATGATATTCAGGCGGTTGTTGCAGAATTACCTAATGCTATTGCTCAAATAGCTAAAAGCGGTTTAACGGGGGTTTTCACTATATCTGATGAAGTCATTGTTTCAAATAATGTTTATGGACTTGTCGTTAAAAACCAGCCTGAATTGCTCGCTAAAATTAACGCCGGCATCGAAAATATTCCCGTTAGTAAAATTATTGAATTAGAGAAAAAGTGGTTACCAACGTTAAAACCTTTTTTTAATGACCTATCCACAGTGTCTAGTTTAACGGGGACTGAAAAAAAATGGTTGTCTCAAAATAATACGTTTAGTTTAGGAACCGATCCTGCTTGGGCTCCCTTTGAGTTTAATGATGACCAAGGTGAACATAGCGGCATTTCAGCTGATTACATGCAGTATGCACAAGAACAATTACAAATAGATCTGAAACCAACATTAGAACTAAGTTGGTCTGGAGCTCTAGAGGAATTTGAGCGTGGTAATATAGATATCATGTCTTCAATATTTTTTACAGAAGAAAGAGCAGAACATATTAATTTCACCAATCCATATTTTGAAATTTCATTAGTCATTCTTAGTAAGAAAAATGCTTTTTATGCTGAAAGTTTACCCTCATTAAGAGGCAAGAAGTTGGGCCTTATAAAAGGCTATGTTTATAATCAGCTTATCAGTCGAGATTATCCAAATATAGATATAGTAGATGTTGAGTCACTTCAAGAAGGGATTGAAAAGTTACAGTCGGGTGAAATCGATGCTTTTGTTGACTCAATTGCGGCGATTAATTATGAAATAAGTAAAAATAAAATAACTGATTTAATTATTACTGCATTTACGCCGTATAAACTTGAATTATCAATGGCTGTACGTAAAGGCCTCGAACCCCTTATTCCCATATTAAATAAAACTTTTGCGAACATGGATAAGAAACAGCATTCTGCCATTGCAAATAATTGGTTGTCAGTACATGTTCAATCGGGCACCCAATTATCAACGATTGTTTTTTGGTCACTACCGATATTATCATTACTCTTTTTGATCATTGTTATTTTCTTCCGTATGAACAAAAGACTCCAAGTCGAAATCGAGGCTCGGATTATAAATGAAGAAACACGCATTACCGCTCAACAAGATTTAGCTGCACAGAAAACAGCAATGGACGAGCACTCATTGGTTCTTGTAACAGACATCAAAGGTATTATTACCTACGCGAATAATAAGTTTTGTTTACTCAGTGGTTATAGTCGAGAAGAGCTTATTGGCGAAAATAATAAGATTCTCAACTCGGAAAATCAGTCCAAAAGTTATTGGCACAAGATGTTTTTAGAAGTTTCTCAGGGAGAATTTTGGCACGATGAAGTCCTTATTACAGCTAAAGACACAAAGCTTTACTGGGTAGATACTACTATTGTACCGCTTTATAATAACGTAAAAAAATTGAGCGGTTACACTTATATAAGTACCGATATTTCACATCAAAAAGAAATTATTACTCACTTGGCAGAAGCGAAAAAACAAGCTGAAGTTGCAAATGAGTCCAAAACTGATTTTTTAGCGAACATGAGTCACGAAATTCGTACACCTATGAACGGTGTGATAGGTATGACTAATCTCTTACTTGATACACCTTTAAATAAAGAGCAACATAACTTTGCTAAAACAGTAAAGAACAGTGCTGAATCCCTGTTAGGCGTTATTAACGATATTCTTGACTTTTCAAAAGTGGAAGCAGGTAAATTAGAGCTTGAACCGCTTGAGTTTGATTTGGCATTATTGTTACACGACCTTGGAAGCACTCTATCTTTTCAGGCACACAATATAGAGCTTATCTGCCCCGCGAATTTAATACCAACGCAGTCGTTCGTTGCTGATCCTGGCCGTATAAGACAAATACTCAATAACTTGGTGGGTAATGCCATTAAATTTACTGACAAAGGTGAAGTTTCAGTAAATTGTAAAATTGAAGAAAAGACAGAGCAAAGAACAAAGCTTCTCTTTGAGGTAACTGATACAGGTATCGGCCTTTCTGAAGAACAAAGAAGTAAGCTTTTTGAACGTTTCAGCCAAGCAGACGGGTCAACTACTCGTAAATATGGGGGGACTGGCCTAGGTCTCTCAATCAGTAAACAATTAGCAGAGTTGATGGAAGGTGAAATAGGAGTAAACAGTGTCGAAGGTCAGGGTTCCACATTTTGGTTTACTATCAATGTTGAAAATTCTACCAACACTCGCCCCAAGAAAATTTACGATAATTTACATAATCAAAAAATATTAGTGGTAGATGATAACTTAACCAATCGAACGTTGTTAGGTTTGTTGCTTACTAAATGGCAAGTCAAGCATACCTTAGTTGATAGCGGGAAAAAAGCTTTAGAAAGCTTAACTAAAGCCTTTGAAAATGGCAGTCCTTATAATATTGCTATCCTAGATATGCAAATGCCTGAAATGGATGGCTTTCAATTAGCAATGAGAATTAAAGAGGATAGTCGTCTTTTTCCGAATACTCGCTTGATGATGCTCACTTCACAAGGACAACGTGGTGACGCTGAAAAATTGAAGGCTGCCGGATTTAACGGATATCTTAATAAACCCATTGATCAGTCCATTCTTTACAATACCTTAAAGACAATCGCTGGCGTAAATTCACCAGAGCAACCATTGGTTACTGCCTATAGTGCACGTCAACTTCCACAGTTCAATGCTAGAGTCTTGGTGGTTGAAGATAATGCTGTAAATCAAAAAGTGGCTCAAGGTTTATTGAAAAAGTTTGGTATACAAGTTGATATAGCAGCTAACGGACAAGAAGCCCTGAACACGTTAGAGAATTTACCTTTTGATTTAGTCTTGATGGATTGTCAAATGCCAGTGATGGATGGTTATGAAGCTACTCAGAAAATACGGCTTCCTGAATCGAAAGTGCTCAATCAACGGATACCTATAGTTGCAATGACCGCTAATTCAATGCAAGGGGATAGAGACAAATGTCTCTCCGTAGGAATGGATGACTTTATTTCTAAACCTGTAAACCCAAGTAAGTTGCAAGAGGCATTAAAGCGATGGTTACCCGAGTCAAAATCCATTGCTGTTCAACAAGGTAATAGCCAACGACGAAGGTAAACTTGTTACTTGAAGTCTAGATGATACTTATTCAATAGTTCAAGGTAATAATTTGAGGCTTTTAATTGTTCGGTTAATTGTCCAAAGGCTTGTTTTATTTCTAAAGAATCGTTTCTCTCTTTAGTCAGTCCTAAGTAGACTGGCGTTTTGTCGATATAGGGCCATATTGGTTTAACGTTATTACTCACGTTGTATTTTGTGATTAATTTATTAAAAACATATGGATTCGAAATAGCCATATCAATACGACCAGAAAGTAACAATTTCAATAATACTTCTTCATTTAATACAGGTAATTTAGTTAAATCATTTGTTTTGTCGAAAGTTTCGCCGTATGAATATCCTCTTTTTGTTCCAATAGAATATTTGGCTAATTCGTTTAGTTGGCCAGAAAATTCAAATTTACTGTCCGTTAGAGTAAAAAGTTGATTAACTTCGTAACCGTACGATGGTTCTATGAAGTGATATATTTTCTCACGTTCTTTATTTCTAAATAACGTTAATATAAGGTCAACTTTACCTTGTTCCACAAGATAGAGTGCTCGTGACCAAGGGAGAATTATAAACTCAAAATCATACTTTGAGTTTGCTTCAAAATAATTAAGAACATCAATAGTGAATCCTTTTATTTCACCATTTTCTTCATAGTTATAAGGAAAATATCCTATCTCTTCTATAGCGACAGTCAGAATCACTTTACCTTTGTCCTGATTTAATAAACCCAAATCCATGCCTGAATTCGCTATACTTAAGAGCGGAATAAGGGAAATAAGTAATATTAATTTTTTGAATGCTATTATCATAATGTAACATCCTACTTTATTTATTTCATATTCAAGGCTTTGCTAATTAATACTCTGAGCAGCGAGTTTATTTCTAATTGAGGCTATTATATGGCTTGATGAATATTAAAAGTATGGCTCAAGTGTCCAAAAGCATGACAAATACGGAAATTCTTGCATCAAATTGATTAGAAAATGGCAGAAGTTTCTATTTGACTTTTCATTATTTTAGTAAGAGTTGAGTTAAATAATTTACCCGAATTTAGAATTAAGTCTAAATTATAAGTAAGGAACAATTTATCAAAGGTTACTCAGGACAATAGATGTTAAGTCAATACATAATGTGTCCATCGTCTTTGACCCTGCTTGATGATTTTTTTCTCAGAGAGTAATTTTTTCAATAAATAAGATGCACGATTATGTTCCACATTGAGTAATTGCTGAACAATTGAGTTATCTATACTGCTATGCTTTTCTATATAAGCAAGTACACTTTCCTCATCGTTCCGCGGTTTATGCAGCGCAGGAAGATCTTCAGTTAATAAATTAGGTTGTTCTATCTCTTCTTTTATAGTTTCTTGTTCATTAATAAAGTGAAAGTGCGCCGGCTTTATTGTCTTACCTCTGCTGCTTATAAGCGCATGCTCAATAATATTTCTGAGTTCTCTTACATTTCCTGGGAAATGATAATTTTGTAAACTAGATAAAGCGGAAGATGAAATCACTGACTTTTCTCTGCCCATTTCCTTGGCAAGAATAGTTAATAGATGTTCAGCAAGAAGGGGAATATCGTCAATACGTTTTCTTAAAGGTGGAAGTTTAACTACGTAGCCTGCCAATCTAAAATAGAGATCTTGTCGAAAGGTCTTCTCTTCAACTTTCTGATGTAAATTCATATTGGTTGCAGCAACAATCCGTACATTAACTTTCAATGAACGATTCCCTCCTACGGGTGTTACCATGCCGTCTTCTAAAACACGTAGCAATTTAGCCTGCAACATTAATGGCATATCGCCTATTTCATCGAGAAATAGTGTTCCGCCGTCTGCATCAACAAAATGACCATTACGATCTCTAAATGCTCCAGTAAACGCACCTTTAATATGACCAAAGAATTCCGCATCGGCAAGGTCAGTGGGAATTGCAGAACAATTTACCGCTATAAAAGGTTTATTGCTGCGATTACTACCAAAATGTATGGCCCTAGATATTAACTCTTTGCCGGTACCGCTTTCACCAAGAACAAGTACATTGGTTCGATCAACACCTTGTAAACAGCGCACTTCCTCAAGTAGGGCTGTGATAATTGGGCTGTTACCTGTAAATGCTTCAATTCCCCATTGTTTAGCTTCTTGCTCAGTTAATGCTGATAGACGTGAGTCTATAATACGGAGTTTGTTTTCTACGAATTTGGTTTTATCAATTTGTGCCTGCAGTTGTTGATTAAGTTCATTAAGATTCTTATTTTGTGTTTGTAATAAAAGTCGCTGTTGTTGAATAGTAAGATGAGCATTTATACGAGAAAGAACTTCTTCTCGTTGAAAAGGTTTGGTGATGAAATCAACTCCTCCCGCAGAAAAGCCTAATACTTTACTTGCTGTATCGGTTAATGCACTCATAAATATAACGGGAACATCTTTCGTTTGAGTTTTCTGTTTTAATGCTTTGCAGGTTTGAAATCCATTTATGCCTGGCATCATTACATCTAATAATATTAAGCTCGGTGTCTGTATTTCAATAATATCGAGTGCATCTTCACCTGACAACGCTACAGCTAGGTCATAACCTAAATCCTCTAGATGTGAGACCAATATATCAAGATTTTCAGGCTTATCATCTACGAGTAATAACAATGGAGAATTGTACATATATACAAGACGCTTATAGATTACTTTTAATGAAACCACTATAAGCGATATTAACCTTTTCTATAAGCGTTATTTAATAATAATGAATAATTAATATTCATTGGCATACTTAACTAACAGCAAATGATTGATATTAAGGTTTTTTTTAATCTCTTTGGGGTTTAATTCCCCGCAGCTTGCTGCGATTTGGGATAAGCGCTAAAGTATCAGGATGAGTATATTTCTCCATAAAAGTCATAATGTTTCAGTTCTGATGTATCACCTTGTTTGT
>Ga0209184_1000435_pt1 | contig 44655 bp, 38 predicted proteins | sample EN8Hudsemesocosm_2_FD_184627 | JGI IMG/M metagenome (GOLD analysis project Ga0209184, IMG submission 184627) | Methane-oxidizing microbial communities from mesocosms in the Hudson Canyon - EN8C Hudson Canyon (SPAdes) (version 2) | ecosystem: Environmental > Aquatic > Marine > Cold seeps | place... | reverse complement strand
CCAAAACCCTCAAATACAAAAAAAATCTCACTTTCATTCTCTAGAATTAGCCAGGCAATTACAGTTACTATGCGGTTTCGTTTAACTTGTCGTAAAAACTGCTCTGAAAGCCGCATTCCTTCGTTTTAGTTTCTCAGGACTGTCGCGCTAGTTTCGCTTATTTTGTCGTAAAAACCAATTTGTTTCGCTCAAAATGTCGTATTTTATTCTCCTTATAAATCAACAACTTATAAGCGCCTCTATTTTACCTCTGTTCAAAAGCAAAGGTTCTGAACGATTTTGACTAGTGGGTGAACAATAAACAGAAGAAGAAAGAAAAGCACTGAGTTTACACTTAAATAATTATTCTAATTCAAAACAAAGAAAACCTAAGAGCTAAACATAGGATGCAAGATTGAGTATCGAACAAGTTTAAATAAACAAAGCAAACACTGAAGCCAAAAATAGGCTTTATTAATCACTACTTTATAAGGGTTCCAAATCTCGCATTCGTCTTTTATTACTCCTACCCTGTTGATTTAATTAATAAATAAAATGTAGTGTTGGCCCAGTAACTTTCTTAAATTCGTATCTTTAAGAACCAAGTCATCATCATTTTTGAATTCCCGGCACTTTAAATGACTATCCAGAGTTAATTTATACCGGCATTTAGTAAAAAATCTAATACATGCTCTTATGGTAGTAAATGTATATGTTTACCAATCTGAGCTATAGTATATATATACGTTTACTTTTATTAATCTCAAATAAGATTTTATATATTATGAGTATCAAAGACGTTGTTTCTCAGCAATACAAGGATAGAGTGAATGAAGCTATTGCACTACTAGGCAACGTGCCTACACGCCCAAATGAAGGCTGGCTAAAAACGGTCAGAGTTGCTCTCGGGATGTCGGGTCCTCAGCTTGCAAAAAAGCTAGGTATTACTAAAGCCAGAGTTTGGAAAGTTGAACAAGAAGAGCCTGCAGGAAGTTTAACTATCAAAACAATGGAGTCCATGGCTGATGCGATGGATTGCAAGTTCGTTTATGCTGTTTTGCCAAAAGAAAATGTAGAAGTAATCATCAGGCAGCGTGCAGTTGATAAAGCTCGATCACAAGTTCTATTAGCATCTACCCATATGGCGCTCGAAGACCAATTACTGAGTAATCGCCAGATTGATATAGAAATTGAAAGGGTCGTTACCGAAATATTACAAAAGCTTCCTTCTGATTTTTGGGATGAATCATGACTAACAGAATGGGTGTTTAAAGGTTAAATCCATCGACGTAGATGCTGTGATTTTACCTTACAGCCCCTATAGGACTTAATAGTCCTCAAAGTTGGCATTCAGTTTAGGTTTTTTAGCATCCACTTAAGAGGCAACCCGAGCAAAACGCTTGTTCCGAATTTGGTTAGTTACCTTCAAAAAGAAGCATCTCGTTCACTTAAGTTTTCCTTACCTCGATCAATATAGGTAGGCTGCCCCAGACTCTCCAAACAAACGTGATTGCGAGCCACCAACTCCGGAAGACTGACCATCTTCATAATCAGCACCAACGACTAAGCTATTTCCATCACCAGATAGACTAACCGAGACCCCAAACCTGTCATCACTGTATGTATTTGTGGCTTTGACATAAGAGAGCTGAGACCAAACTTCATTGTTTTTTTGAAAAACATAAACTGCACCTGAATTTGAGTCTTCATTATTTAACTGATCACCGTCTAGCCCTACAGAATTAGAGTCTTCCTTAAATGCTGCAACAGCGAGCGTTTCTCCAGAGTTACTCAAGGAAACATCGTGCCCAAATTGATCTCCCAGCTCAGTATTTGATGATTTAATATAGGTTGACTGTGCCCACATTCCTGCCTCTCTTTCAAATATGTAAACAGCTCCAGAGTTTGATGCATCTACATTTAACTGATCACCATCTATACCTGTTGCATTGCTACTTTCTTGGTGGGCGGATACTGCCAAGATATTTCCATCCTCAGACAAAGACAGAGCTTGACCGAAGAAGTCCCCTATACCTGGATTCGAAGCTTTTAGATATGCTTGCTGAGTCCAAGCATCATTGTTGAACTCATAAACATAAGCTGCTCCACGACTAAATATATCTGTCGGGGTTTGAGAACCGTTGACCCCAGAACTACTGCTATTTTCTGAAAGAGCCCCAACAGCAAGAGTTTGACCATCTCCAGATAATGATACCTCATGCCCAAATCTGTCACTAGAATCCGTATTTGAAGCTTTGATATATTCCTGCTGAGTCCAGACCTGATTAGTTCTTTTGAAGATGTAAACAGCACCCGATGAGGACTCATCATTGTTTGACTGGTCTCCTCCAATTCCCGTTACATTACTGCTTTCTTTCCACGCACCAACAGCTAAGGTCATACCATCACTAGACAAAGCTATCGAGCTGCCGAACTCATCATTACGTTCGGCATTAGAGGCTTTGATGTAAGCTTGTTGCGTCCATACATTATCGGACCTTACGAATACATAAACGGCACCAGAACTCGTTTCGCTGTTATCTTCTTCATCACCATTAATACCGGTGGCTCCACCATTTTCTTCAGGAGCACTTATCGCGAGAACATTTCCATCATCTGAAAGTGCAAGGAAGGAGCCAAAAGCGTCGAAGTCATCTGCATTTGAAGCCTTAAGGTATGCTTGTTGGGTCCACGAATCGCCTTGGCGAAAGAATACATAGGCTGAACCAGAATCATAGCTGGTTCCACCTAGCTGCTCGTTATTAACTCCAGTCGAATCGCTACGCTCCCCTCGAGCTCCTACTACAAGCGTGGTTCCGTTATTCGAAAGTACAACATCGCTCCCAAATTCGCTATTAAAACCAGTATTAGAAGCTTTGAAATAACCTATTGCATCATTTAGAGAAAGTGGAGACTTTTCTGCTGAATCTACACAACCAAAATCATTACACGCAGACACCATATAACTAGCATCTAGTCGCGCATATGATGGAACTTGTGAGCTAAAAGCAAGAGTTGTTGTTTCTTCACTAAGCTGGGTAAAACCCGACACACCAGCGGCATTTTCGAAAACTAAATAATAGTCAGAGTTAGAAATATCAGTCCAAGCAAATTCAAAGGTTTTAATGTCATAGTTGATGGATAATTCAGGTACTTCTTGGCTACAAGCAATTGACACATTTTCTACGTCTGTGTTGCTGATCACACCAATTGCACTTGCAATAGTACATGTGATACCGGGTAGATTAGGCTGAGATAAAATTGTCACATTGTACTGTGCAGCAGAGAGCTGAGTTGCAGAAAATTCAAAAGTTCCATTTGATTCAATTACTAGATTATCCGATCCGTTATTCTGAATAATGAGACCACTTCCAGATAATCCAGATACATTCCCTCCAACCGTGTATTCAGGCTCTTGCGTATCACTTATTTCTAACTCGGAGTCACCTCCGCCACCACCACAACCGCTTATGAGCGAGAAGGTTCCAACTAATAGAAATATTGTTATATGGCTAGAGTTAAGAAACTTGTCCTTAAGGAAAAACATACTGCGTCCTTGATTGAAAACTACATAGAAATGAGATTTCATTCTAACATGTTCAGGCGCAAAACAATCAACAACGAAAGATACCCTTGCATATCGTGATCAACTGGCACAGTGCCTGATAACTGAATTAATAAACAGAGAGCTGAATATCTTGCTCTACTTTCTCTATTCCCTAAGGCCAAGGTCTTAATGAATTTTTGTCATTTTTTGAGCGCAGCTGACTACATTCGATCAACGGTGACAGGTGGGCTTCACGAGACGCTAACGGTCGAAGTCTGAAATCCAGCTTTCGACCAACCCAACTCATGTAGAAACATTCGTTATCTCGAAACGCAGGTCATTTAGAAACGATGATACCCTGCGTTGTTTCTAGGTCGGTCAAGTACAGAGTTTCATCCACGTACCCTATGCTATAGAGCAAACCCCGATGACTATCGAGTCCAATTGCAATCGGCCTTGATACTTTTGGTCCTTCGACAGGTATAACCTTGCGCGCTCCTGTTTCGAGGTCTACTTCGATCAATGCATTGGATGACTCTGCACCAATATAAGCTTTGCTATAGTCCGCGTTGACAACTAAATCTGTCGGCCGATATATTCCCACGCTCCCCTCGCCGACACCCGCACCTGAAATAATTGTTCGATCACCTGTTTCCAAATCAACTTCAAACAGTGCGTTCACTTCATCTTCCAATACCAGTGCTTTATTTTCTTGAGCGTTGTAAGAGACCCCGACAGGAAAACTAAAACTCTCACCTGATCCAGTGGCATCATCAGACAAAAAGGTGCGATCGCCATTTGCAATATCGACCGAAATCAAGGCATTTAGACCTATATCCACGACCAAGAGCCGGTTATTGTCGCGATCAATATCCATTCTATACAAGCCACCAAAACCAGCCCCTTGACCGACGGAACTACTGGAGATCACTTCGCGATTTCCAGTGTCAATATCAACCGAATAAATCGCCCTGTTATCTATATCGGCGACAAATAGGAGATTGTTTACTTGATCAACGGTGATGTCATTCGCAGATCTAATCGTCGGGCCTTCACCATAAGAAACCCCAGACAAATAGTCATAGCCCGTAATCGTTCGACGGTTCCCAGTCGCCAGATCGACCGCCCACACCCTGCTGCCATCGGCAACAAAGCCAGTACGTGATTCTGAATCAATCACCATACCCCAAGGATTCAGGAATCCGGGCCCAATTCCTATAGCGTTACTCAATAATAACTCTCGAACACCGGTGTTGATATCGACGGTAAGGATGGCATCCCCATCAAGGTTTAACACAAAGAGTCGGCTGTTCTCTTTGTCTAGCACCATTTGCTTAGGGACTCCGAAAGACGGGCCAGTGCCACTTAAGTATTGCGCTAGTCCGGTTTCGACCGGAATTTTAACGATGCGTCCGTATTCATCGGCCACGTAAATTGTCTTCTCTTGTGCATCCCAAACAATATCCTCAGGGTACTCAAGCCGATAATCGCCACTGTATCGATTATGAATAACAGTCCTGTCTCCTGTGTCGATATCAACCGAAAACAGCGTGCCATCACCAATATCTGTGACAAACAGTCGCCCTTCAGTAAGATCAATTTCAATGGCTGTGGGGATATAAAAATGCTCCCCTAGCCCGACCGTATCGTTCGAAATAACGGATCGACTGCCACTGATCAGATCCACAGCAATAATTGCCTTGTTTTGTTCATCTAATACATAGGCTTTATTATTTGCCTCGTCTATTGCCATATCAGAGGTTGAGCCAAACTCTGTTCCCTCCCCAGTGTCGTTATTTGAAACAGTGCTAAAACTCGCATTAGCCAAGTCAAAACGTTGCAGACTCTTGTAATTGAGCCCCCAACCAATACCCGTGTTTGGATTGAACGTTACATCGGTAAACGACAGCTGAGTATTCTGTTCGTTGGTAAACGTGGGTAATTGGGTGACAGCCTTCGTCGATAAATCAACCGCCGCCATGCCTCGATAGGTCGTCATGATAAGCCGATTATTTAAAGTGTCTAGAAACAGACCTTCTTGCAAGCCCCACCGCCCCATGTTTGAGACGGTGAGAGACTGGTTGTATTCCTGACCATTTCGGTCAACAACGTTAATATCGATGGTATTGACATCAACTACTATCGGAATGCTAACCACCCAGTTCGATGCTGTTGCGTCTAAAGTCACCTCAACGCCATTCACTTCGAAAGAGACAATATCTCCGGTGTCTATTCGGCCGTCTTCGAGGTCGCTAATAGCACCTCTTACACTGAGGTAATCAAGCCACCCGCCAATTTGTGCATTATTTGAAGGGGAGTAGACCTCTATGGCAAGCTGCGACTGATTTTCGACTTGAATTTGAATGGACTGCTCTGTCACCTGCTGTGTCAGCGGATCCGTCACCGCAACATCTAAGACATAAATGTTATCCGCGTCTTGATCTGCTGGGTTTTCATAGTCGGGTGTCTGTATGAAGCGCAGTTGGTGTTCAATAATATCAAAGACATCTCGATCCGCCCCTCCTACAATTGTGAGATCCAGTAAATCCCCAGATTCCGATCTTGCTTGCATTAAATAGCTTGTGTTGGCGCCATTTTCGACAATAAAACCCGAACTGCCAGATAACAACACCGGTGGTTCGATTTTGTTCGTAATGGAAATGCTTATCGCTTGCTGCGCAGTCAAACCATCGGGATCCGCTACCGTTACTTCTATCTCATAAATATTATCGGCATTGGCATCTGTGGGACTCTCAAAGTCAGGAGCCGTTAAAAATGTTAACAGGCCAGCTTGCGCATCAATTATAAAGTTGCCTGAGTCAGTCCCTGAAAGCGAATATACTAGAGTGTCTTGATCGACATCTGTTGCAGACATCCCAACATCAATAGCTATTCGATTTTCGGTAACGCTTGGGGTGGAATTAACGGAGATCACCGGAGGCTCATTAGTATCTAAAACAGTCGCACTTAACTGCACAACTGACTCTCCACCCTTGCCGTCATCTACCGTCACTTCAAAATCGTATCGATTGTCTCTGTTCTGATCCTCAGGTGACTCATAATCAAAAGGCTCAAGCAGGTTAATTTCGCCGTTTGATGCATCAATGTTAAAACGGATTGAGTCGTCACCTCCCGATATTCGATAAGCTAATGTATCGCCATCATCATCGCTGGCCAATAGTTGATGACCCGTTTCTAACTGTCCCTCTAACACAGAAAAGGAAGTTTCTGAAAGTACGACAGGTTCACTATTAGATGTATCTGTACCTGAGCCTGAACCACAACCAATCAACAATACATAACTAAACAATAATACAACTCTAAGCATCCGTTTTCTCTTGTCCTGACGGTCAACGTCTCGCCGTTTAGCAGAGGCATTAAAGCACTATTCGTGTGCATAATCCGCGTAATTGAAATGGCGCAGACTTTACTATAATCGGCGACAATATTGCAAAGACCTTAGGTCAAAAAAAGTGACAGACCTTTTTGACCGAACTTCCGCTTCCTAAACCTTGACGACTAAAAACAAATCCCGTCTATGTAAAAACTAGTCGAAATTCGGGTTTCAATGGATCATATTGAGCCCTTGTTTTCATCTGAAATGCCCTCTATTTTTGCATACTAGAATTACCACTTTTGTGGCCTATTATATTTTTCGGAATTTTATACCTGTAACATCCAAACCCAGCATTATTCGGTGTCAAAGCTGGCCGTAACTTCCCTGACTTCATCCACTTATAAATAGTATTCCGGGTTACTCCCATGATTTTAGATAACTCTGGGCCTGTCACGGTGCGAGATAACAAACGCTTTAGCGAGAACACTTCCCTTTTAAAACAGAAGAGCTCCTTTGGATATTCGGGTACAACTTTCGTGGATAGATACCCTGAACAAATGAACTGTTTTCTAATATGAGAACGATCATAGCCGAGGTATTTAGAAGCAGCTCTAATAGGCATCAGATTTGGGTGATCATCCAGTAGCACTTTTAACCTTTTTAAGTCAGTGATACAAAATTCAATAAAGTGATGACCAGTCAAGTGATGGCTTGGTGCTTTATACGGGACGATCCATTCTCGCTCCAAAAATGAGTGAATTTGAGCACTACTCTTGCCTACAAATTTTGCTGCTGCCTCTAACCTAAACAACCTGGTTAACTTAGAATCGGTACTCGGTTTATTGAGTAATCCTGTAATGTATTGCCACTTATATATACGAACTTTACTTCTATGACTGCACCGTTTGTTGGAAGGCTTTATCGCAGGCAACAGATCTCTTCGCCCACTTAGTAATAAGAAACTCTTTGCTTCGTAATGAAAGCAGCAGTTGCGCTCGAATTCATCTATATCTTCGAGATAAAAACCGTAAACTTTTCTATTTCGACAATACCTCGATCGCACATTGATATATTGCTTACTTATCAGATAATAAATAGCATTAAGGTTAACACTTAAATACTCCGTTAAATCCATGGCTGATAGCAGTGCGCCTTTTTCTCTTAACAACAGTCTCTGAATATATCTACAATCCACTCTGAGGCCAGCCAGTGGAGCATTATAATCTGATATTTGATAAGAAACTTTTCTGCCCAAGCAGGCTTTAATTATCTTGCTGAAATTTTGCCTAGGGAGTAACTGTAAAGATTTTAAGGTGACCAGGTAATCTTCCTCTGCAACAGATCGTAATTTCAGCTGATCAACTAAGGAATCACAAGACCTTCTAGCTATTAGCCAGTCTCTCTGATGTGAATTTTTCCTTCCATCAATCAGCTTAGATTCGACTAATTGCACCACCCAATCTTTAGAAATATTTAGCAGCTCAGCTGCATCATCTAGTGACAACCATGCCGCCACTTTATTTGATATTAGGGCGGGATTGCTAGAATCAACTAACTTAACTCTCCCCTCTTTCGCTACTAGGCCTATATCTCCATACTCTATGAGCCTTTCAACTTTAACTTTTTTGCACTGATGAACTGATGCTAACTCTGCAGTGGTTATTAGTTTTGAAGATGCTCCAAATCTAACGCGCCTCAGAAAATCTGCACCATGCCAGCCATGTTCCTCAAAGTCAGTTAGCTGGTTAACCAAGTCACCTGTATAACCAATATCAACCAGCCGCCCCATATAATCATGACAATTGCCCATCACTGATCTAAAACCACTCTGACTATTACCTACCGAATCTACAAATCGACTCAATAAAGGCTTTATATCAAGTCTGCCTCTTTCAATTAATGAGCCTACATATTTACACCCACTGACAATACGGCGATTTCCCCAAGATCGAATTAGTTGGTCATCATGCCCCCTAACGCTCTGGTACCAATACCAAAGACAAAACTGAATTTCAGATAATTTATCCTGAAGTGCCGTATCAGCCTTACCTTCAAAACCAATAAGCGCATAGTTACTCAGTTCCAGTTCACTGGCTGTCGCTTTAATCAATTTCTGTTTGGAATAATGCCGACCACATTCACAATGAGTCACTGAGACAGAAAAAAGCTCTATAGGTTTACCACATTTGCATGTGGTCGTTAGTCGAATACTATGGTTTACACAACTTGTGACTGATAGAAGCTGCCACGCTTTCAGCCAACATTTATTCTCTTCGACACAAAGAGGGCATATTTTTGCTCTATCACAGAAAACAAATTGTCGCGAAAACTTTGATTTAACATCTTCAAAAATAGATTCAGACCATAAGGTCGTTAATATCTTCGAGCATTCAACTCCCGTCAACTCGGAAAGTCTTTCTATGCTCATCTGGCTGAATATCGGGTACGGTTTAATACGTTTATTACTACCAAATAAGTCTGCCAATTCCATAATGCGGCGTTTACTCCTAGACGCATTTGCAGCAGCAGCCCTAGAAAGCCAGCTATAAAAAGACTCTCCCTCCAATGGTTCAGGTCTAATTAAGAGTTTCGGTGCCATAACTCGTAACCTTTTGAGTCTTTTTACGAATTAACAATTCGTATTCTTAAGTTTTCACACAAAAGGATACGAACAATGCGTCCATACTTAATACGCCCTAAGATAAAAGACGATGAATCTCTATTCAGCCATTTAATACGCGCGGCTAAATGTAATATGGTTTCAGCTGATAGAATGTCTCATAGCATAGGCCTAATGCACGCTTACCAACTGAAGCCTATACACCATCAGGCACTTCATTATGACCAAATAATTAATACCTACGCAGCCAGATTCAAAATATCTACAGCAGACATCGCACCAAAGTTAGCCCGCCAAAATATTTACAAAAACACTCAATCAATTGAGTGGCGTAGCCTTCGCTTACAAATGTCTGATTTACTTACAGCCCCTCGGCACTGTCCACTTTGCAATAAGGAACAGCCCGACCTTATCCGAGACCAATGGTTCATAAAAAGCTACGAGGTCTGCGGTTATCACCTATGCGATATGCAATATAGATACTCTCAAAACATACAACCCTGCCTGCCCTTTGATACCGACGAACTAATCAATCTGGTAAAGAATATAGATTTACATTTTTCAGGGCGCGCGCTAACAACACAGACACTACAAACAGTACAAAGTGTTTTACAGCAAATTAGCCAAAGAACTTTGCTAGAGCCCGAAAATGGATTCTCGCAATCAAGCTCTATCAGGGCTTGGCCCCCAAAACAACTTTGTCTGCTTGGTAAACCATGTCGTTAAAAACACCCTTTTGATCAAACATATCTTTTACTATTTCGAACGACCGGTAGTCCTCTGGGTCTTTGTAAGCATTTTTGCTAACTAGCTCGTACACTTTATCCGAGCGCAAGTTAAATACCTTGGCCTGTCTGCGACAAGGTCTAAGCGCTAGAGCCGCTTCCTCGAAATCTTTGTTTATAAGTTTATTTCGACCAGCCTTGGACGCTTTTAGAATGGCGCCATCGATTAGGTGAGCTATCGTACGAGGCAATGCTCGCGTCACAAAATAAAGCCGTTCAGGGAAATCACCCTGATATATAATTTCAGGATTCTTGACGTCTAGATATGCGCTAAGCTTCTCTAGATATTTACGAAAAACAGGTCGCTGTCCGTCATAGACGGAATACACGGGCATACTCTCAAAATGTTGGAACCGTGTGTCTAACTCTGGCTCAGTTTCCAGCAGCATTTCCGCCTCTTCAGTACCAAACCCAACCATCAAAACCTTTGTATGAGTACAAATATCCTTGATAAAGGCTCGAGCAAGTGGTGACACTTTACGAGAAAGACCCCGCTGAATGTTATGGAGTTCATCAATGAGGAGAATTTCCACCTCACAGTCCTCTAGAAATTTCCATAGTTTTTTATATGCGAGATCTAAATCACGCTCTTTATAATCAGGATCCCCCAACTGCTCTAATAGGCTGCTGATCATATACAATTGAGAAACATCCTTAGGAAACGACAGAACCACTACAGGAACAATATCTTTATCATCACTTTCAGACGTTCGCCGCGGAAAGCGATTCTTCAAGTGTTCGATCAACGTCGTTTTACCCGACCCCGATTTTCCGGTAACTAGTATGTTCGGCGGGCACCTACGGTGTGTATTCCCTCGTTGAGATTTTATTGCCTCAATAATCTTAAGTATTCCAGGAGACGGCACAAAGGCACTTCTAATATCGCTCATATTTAATCCTCCAGCAGCTCACTATCGCCAAAATTCAAGTCATCGTTGTCGTAACCGTCTTCAAAAGACTCTTTACTCATCATGCCATTAATACGACTGGTGAAATCATCAGCACCTTCTACAAAAGGTGCCTCCAACTCTTTTCTTTCCAGTCGTTCTTGTGTAGCAGCAATACGTTTTTGATGAGCTATTTTATGCTTACTACCAGACAATTCAGCAAGAGAGCTACGCGCCCTAGATACCGCTTCATCCACTTCAATATGTTCGCCGTCTTGCTCTTTAATCTTCTTACGAAGCTCCTTAGCGCATTTATATAACTGCAGAGTCAAACCGTGATAAAACTCTTCTTTTGTTTCCACATCAAAATATTCGTTTGTATTGGGATTTAAGACAGAGATCGAACCGAGATCGTCATCGTACCAACGAAACCTAACTGATGGATTATCATGATTTTTCCGATATTCTTTCTGATTACTTAATTCAATGCGAAGTTTCTGCAATACCGTATTTGAGTAAGTCGTGTTTTTATGGCTGATACCTGTAATAGGTTGTATAGTTCTTTCTTGAACACCAGAGGCTAGCGCCACATTTAAAGTGTTGGTGGTTACATCCATTCTTGGTTTATAAAACTGTTCGTTTTCATTCCAAACATCTATTGGACGACGGTCATTTAACCTAACGGATGGTTTGTAGTTATTTTCGTTTACGATCCACCGATACATATGCTCTTTGAACTCATCGAGTGTGAGTATCGCATGCTTCATTGGGTCTAGCTTATCCTCCTTTATTCGTTCTGATATCGCTTCAACATAGCCCGGTAATCTGTTGAGATGAGTTAAATTTAAGGTTAAGAATTTACGCTCAACGGTTGCCTTTCCGGTTGGGTTTTTCACCTTGGAATATTCTTGTTCAACTACTAGTTCAAGGATTGCAGCTTCTAGTGCATCGCTCCAGTAATGGTTAATATTATCTGTACGAAGTGACTCTGGAAGGCCATAACAAGGCCATTCACCCACAATATCATCTACCTCTTGCATTAACTTTTCTTTCGGCATAATCGCAGATTTCAAAGCCTGCATTATTGTCGCGCTAGAGGGTGATCGGAACGAAATGCAAACCCCAACAATCATATCTGTAAACACATCAACTACGAGAACCAATATGGGGCGTCCAATAGGGACACCATTATCTTCTACCAAAAAACAGTCACATGGTGTTTCATCAATCTCCCAAAGTTGATTGATGCGTGACGCTCGTTCTGGAACTCCTAACGATTTTAAGTAACTACGAGCAGCCTTCTCGCCTTCTCTTTGCCTAATGACTTCATATCGTCCAATCACTTTATTCAGTCGATGACCAATAGTGTTGAGGCCAACAGATTTGATATCAAGGTGATTGTTTTCTGGCCGCTTTAACCGAGTATCAAACTCACTTTTTACAGCCCGATAACTAAATCTTGATCCTCGCACCAAGTAAAGATCACTTATCACTTGACTAAGTAAAGCGTCCCTTAAAGGTTCCATCCTAGTTTTAGTACCTAGCAAGTATTTTTTGGGCACAAAAGCTATCCAATGGCGCTCATGAGCAATCCATGCTTTCATCCAGCGCTGTACAGTTCTTATGGTGGGAGGGTTTGGGTCAGAAATCTTCGCTGAAACTTTCGTAATAACTTCATCACAATTGATAGATTTTTTGTGTTTATCAATAGTGTAGTGACGCAAATAAGCGTTTACTTTAAAGATGTGATCTTTGATATGTTTCGGGAGGTCAGCAAACCTTGCGTCAGGCAGTGTAACGCCCTCACGAGCCAGTTGTGGGATTTTAATATCCCCCTCAAATACAGCAGCATTAAATTCGAAGTAACTGAGTTCATCCTCATAACCACGGCTGACACAACGAAGTTTAACCAAATTATCAGCGACATGAATTACCTTCCATGGCTTTTTGTCCATCTCATATTCGTCCCCTACAGAGGCTACGCATGTTTTATGAGCCATTATTGCGCCTCCTTAACTTTCTTTGGTCCTAATTGACACAAGGCAATAACCTGAATGGTGCCCCTCACAACCTGTCTATTGAATTCATCCAATTGTTCCAGGTCATTCACATCGTGACTGGTGGATTTTGATCGGACTAAATTCTTGTCAATGCTGACAACCTGCCACTCAAAACCATCTTTTAGATATTTTTCACCGGCCTTAATCAAAATAAACATTAAACACCTCCCGCAATTGAAACGCGTGAACGATGGTCGATAAGAGAGGTCATATCGGCTTTAAGGTAACCGTGAGTGATCAGCGAATAAGCGGTACTATGCTCGGAGTCATGACGACGGATATAGTCATCTAGTGGGTAGAGACGATCAAAACCTTGATCAACTAGCGCCATAACTTCTTGTATAACTGACGCGCTTGGTAGGCGTTTACGGTGGCTAAACAAAAAGCGAAGATTAAAAAACTCAATACGATTAGGGTACTGCTTCTCGGTCATAATCATGAAGCGATAACCTAGTTTTGGTAACTCACGAGCCACTAATGCAAGCTTTCTCTGAAGATACAAATTCTGCAAAAACTTAGTTGGTTTGACCTCTATAACAAGAGGCTTGGCATCATCTTTAAAATAAACACAAAAATCCGGTGTATAACGCCTCTCTGCACCATCCATATGGAATAGGCAGGTAAACGGCTGACAATCAAAACGTGCTACATTCTTCTGTGACGCAAGCTTCCAGGCTAGGTTTCGCTCATTCCTAGACATAGTCTTCACGACTGAGTCAGTTTTTAAGCAAGGTATTTTAGTAATTACATGTACGGGAGATGCTTTAATCTTCCGGGATGTTTCAACAATTTTCATAAATGATCCTCTCGTTGGTTTGTTGAAACACCAAGTTACCAAGAAGCAATAGGTACAAAACGCTTAAAAGATTACGTGCTACGTTAGTAACAGAGACTTATTAACCAGAGAGAATTAATTGTTTGTATTTTGTACAACCGACACTTAATTAATATCCTATTATGGGATATTTGCAAGTTTTATTTCAACATTTTTAAACTTAAAGTGTGTTTTGTCAGGTAGCTTATTCGACAGAATCTATTTTGAGGTTTATTACTCGAATTATTTGGATAGCACTAAATTATCTACCTAAATTTGGCACTTATTTTAACTGTACAAATTATAGAGCTAAATTATCTATTCTTTTTCGGCTCAAGTGTTTCATGCGCCAACTCCACTTAATTGATTCATCTCCCTGCAAAGATTTACTCGAGCACGTACTTCAAACTCATTATGAAATAAATCATGAGAATAAATACGATCTCTATCTAAGAACCCCTGCAGAACTGCTCGTCTTTTTCTCTTATAAATAAAATCAGGTACTGATTTATATTCTTGCCTCACAGCGGCGCTGAATCGAGAATAGCTATCTTCCGCACTTCCCAGTACTGCAAGATCTATATCTGTTATGAGCATCTCATCATTCGAACTAGGTGCATGGGAATGGTAAGTAGCCATAATGAGGCCGTGAACTGTCTTTTGAGTTTCAATTCGAGCATGGTTTTTGTCTAGATACTTACAGGCCCAATCAGCACTATCGGCTTCATTCGACGATGAGAATGTTTTATAAATTGCATCATGAAACCATAATGCTAATTCAATCTCATTTTTGTGCTCTGTTAGCGCACTAAAGCTATCGAGATAGGCCAGAACAGTGCCGATATGAGACTGATTATGGTAATAACGGTGTGATTCAGAATACGCTTTAACCAAAGCATTATAAGTTTCCTGATTTTTATCGAATCCTAAATTTTTCATCAGGAGAAGCCATCTTTCATAGTTCATGAACGTATCCTCGGGGCATCATCCTTTCTCAGTCCAATTGCTTGGACTATGTTCTTTCCTGACAGGATCATATAGAGCCATGCTTTCTTCCAACGACTGCCCAACAGAACAATGTGAATGTGCCACCCCTTTTCACGTCGGGAACTGTATCCGCTATACAAAATAGAAAAAGCTTCAGCATCACCCACGTTTTCGAAAGCTAAGTTTTGAGCATGAGAGGTTCCGAGATTGAGCATTTCAGTCACTTCATTGGCAGTTGGCTCCCCCTGATTTACAGGGAATGCTAGGACGTAATAATTTGGAATTAGCTCCCTACGAATTCTTAAAAGCCTACAATGTTTACCTGTTGCTAAATTGAACTCTCTATTCATAAGAAACGCCTTTTTCTGAAGTGTTCGTTGTAACAATTCTCAATATTATTTTGGTTGCACAACCAACATACAAACCACACTATATAAATAACTGGTGAAATGCAAAGTTATTTGGTTAAATAACCAAATAACTAATTAAAGAGATATACTTTCATGGGCCGACCATCAAATACAGAGCAGCGAAAGCAAGAGATTATTAATGCATTACTCCGAGTTATGGCTGAGCGAGGTTATGAAAAAGCATCTATTCAAGCGATTGCTAAAGAAGCAGACTTAGCACCAGGCTTAATTCATTATCATTTCAAGACAAAACAAGAAATCTTGCTAGGGCTAGTGAATTGGATCGCCTCTTCAGCAACAGAACGCCTTGATAAAATGGAAACTGAAGTATGTGATCCTTGGGATAAGCTCACAGTTTTCATTAACGCTAGATTGGCAACCGGTGAAACCGAGCTGCCTCAAGTGGTTTCTGCCTGGGTTGTCATTGCCGGAGAATCTATCAGGCAACCAGAAATAAAAGAGATCTATCAGAACTTAATAGAGCAGCAGTTAAACCATCTAAAGAAGTTAATTGCAGATGTATGGCAAAATAAGTCAGTTAATAGCAAAGAAGTTGTTCATTTAAGTGCAATCGTTATCTCTGCTATGGAAGGTGCATTTCAGCTTTCAGCGACAGCAAATGAAATCATGCCAAAGAATTATGCGGCAGAGTCTGTATTAGAAATTATAAAAGCGAGTATCAATAAATAACGTTATGGAAAACAAAAACATTATCATTCTTGGGGGTTATGGAAACTTCGGTAAACGAATTGCCGAGAACCTGCTTGATCTACCAAACGTAACTATTTTCATATCCGGCAGAAGTCTAGATAAAGCTACCGAACTGTGCGCTCAATTAAAGCAACGAAAGCCCAAGGTTCAGTTGAAGTCTGCTCAACTGGATATTCAGGGTCCTGATTTCGAACAGAAGCTTAATTGTTTGCAGCCTTTCCTCGTTATCCATACTGGCGGCCCCTTTCAGGGTCAAGACTACACAGTACCGCAAGCTTGTATAAATGCTGGTAGTCACTACATAGATTTGGCAGATGATCGGCGGTTCGTATGTGATATAAACCAACTTAATTCCGCGGCTGAAGAAAATAACGTGTTAGTTGTCAGTGGTGCCAGCTCAGTACCTGGCTTATCTTCAACCATCGTAGATCACTATTTGCCGCAATTCGAAAAGTTGAAAACTATAGATTTTGCTATATCACCAGGGAATAAAGCAGAACGTGGGGAAGCAACGATCAGAGCGATCCTTTCTTATACAGGCCATCCTTTCAATGTATTAAGAAACAAAGAATGGATCAGCGTATTTGGCTGGGGAGAATCACGAAAAAGAGGTTTTGGTGGGTCAATAGGTTCTCGCTGGTTAGCGAACATCGATATCCCAGATTTAGAGTTATTTCCAAATCGTTACCCTTCTGCGGAAACAGTACATTTCCAAGCAGGCCTTGAAGTATCACTACTTCATCATGGTATGAGCTTGATGTCTAAAATTGTGCAAATAAAACTCATTAACAATTGGGCTCCATTAACCAAGTGGATAGTCAAAGGCAGCGAGTTATTGTTACCGTTTGGTACTGACAACGGCGGCATGCAAGTGACATTGAAAGGTATAGGCAAAAATGAAAAGCCGCTTCAAATCGATTGGACTCTATTCGCTGAAGGCGGTGTTGGTCCTTATATCCCTATTATCTCAACAATTATTCTAGCCAAAAAACTAATCAACGACTCAATACAAGAAACTGGTGCGATGGCTTGCCAAGGAATGTATAGCCTTGATGAGTTTGATCATTATGCAAACCAATGGGGAATCTTTCATACGGAAGAAAGCTATGAACCAAAGGAAATTAGGTAACTGCAGATGGATTACTATTTAACTATCAAGATGATTCACATATTGGCTGCTGTTGTAGTAGCCGGTACTGGAACAGGTATAGCTTTTTTCATGTTCATGGCAAACCGGTCCAACAACATTCAAGCCATAGCAGTTACCGCAAAACATGTTGTGCTAGCAGATTGGATATTTACCTTTCCGGCTGTGGTCGTCCAATTCATCACAGGCATAATGCTGGTTAATATTCTCAACTACTCCTATAGCTCTGTTTGGTTTTTAGTTGTGATTAGCCTATTTATTTTTATCGGCGTTTGCTGGTTACCTGTTATTTTCTTGCAATACCGACTAAAGCAACTTGCTGATCAAGCGATAGAAGAAGGCATATTAAGTGATTCGTTTAAGAAGACCATGAAATTATGGACGATTCTTGGTATACCTGCGTTTGCTTCGGTCATCGTTATATTTTGGCTGATGGTATTTAAGCCTCTTTCCGTGATTTAAAGGACTTCGATGACTAAGAAACAAAAATTAGCAGCAAAGTTAAGTCTGGCCTTTTTATGGATCTTCACCGGCTTAACCTCTCTCTTCTTTTCACCAGAAGTAGGCTACCAAATTTTAGAAACCGGTGGGTTCGCCGGAGACTTCGCAGATTTATGCCTAATTAGCGGCTCTCTAACAGACATGATGATTGGTATTTGGATTCTTACAGGCATTAAAGAAAAACTTTGTTATCAAATACAAATATCCGTGATCACATTGTTCACTATTTTGCTAACCGTTATTGACGCCTCATATTGGTTTCATCCATTCGGCCCAGTTACTAAAAACCTACCGATCGTCGTGCTGGTTTGGGTTTATTACTCATCGATTAATGAGAAAAAGGCATGAGAAACCTCCTGTTTATCTGCAGTAAAAATCAATGGCGTAGCCCAACAGCTGAAAACATTTGGCGTAAACACCCCGACCTAAATGTAAGGTCAGCAGGTACGAGTACAAAGGCGCGAAAGACGGTTAGTTCAACGGATATTACTTGGGCTGACATAATCTTCGTCATGGAAGAAAAACATAAAAATAGACTTAAAGCTGACTTCTCTAGAATGCTTACGCACAAAGCGATACACGTTCTGGATATTCCAGATGAATACCAATATATGGATTCAGGCTTAATTGACGAATTAGAGTCTGCCATCGGCTCTATACTAGGCCTGTAGCGATTAAACTTTAAAGGAATAAATATACATAATGCCGTTTGAGACACTTCAATTCCGCTACAGCTGGCGACCATACCAACAACGTGTTCTAGATGCGATTGATGATCACCTTGATGATGAACGCTTACACATTGTGGCCGCGCCCGGCGCAGGAAAAACGACCTTAGGTCTTGAGGTATTTAAACGGCTTAGAAAACCAACTTTGGTTTTATCTCCAACTCGGGTAATTAGAGATCAGTGGATAGATCGATTATCAGACTTTTGTTGTTCAGATGATGTTACAAGCTTCCCATGGGTTAGCAAGTCAATCCATGAACCTAAAATGCTGACTTCAGTCACCTACCAAGCTTTGCATTCTCAACTCAGTGAAGAGTTAGCGGCAGTAGAAGATGAAGCCGAAGCATTGGAACTCGACGAAGGTGTTAGTGATAATGAGTTAAGTTCATTTATCACCACCCTGAAGACCAATAATATTAAAGTCATTATTTTGGACGAAGCACATCACTTAAGAGCTGAATGGTGGCGAGCTTTAGACAAAGTATGCAAAGAACTACCTGATATAGTTTTGGTTTCTTTGACTGCTACGCCTCCTTACGATTCTCTGGGTCACGAGTGGAATAGATACGAGCAATTATGCGGCCCAATCGATGAAGAAATTTCTATTCCTGAATTGGTTAAAGCCGGTACGTTATGTGGTCACCAAGACTATATCTGGGCGGTCGATGTTAGCTCGACCGAAAAAGAAAAGATCAAGGAATACGATAATAGAGTTTCTACCCTCTGTAACACCTTAATAGAGCAGCAAGAATTTGAGGATATTGTTCTGGCCCATCCTTGGTTAAACCAGGATTTTGCTGAACAAGATGTTATAAAGGCACCTGAGATTGCCATTTCAATCTTAACTTTCATCAAAGAAAAAAAGCTCCAACTGCCTGAAGGCCTACTTATTACGCTAGACCTTGCCGAAAACGATATTCCTGAACTTAGTCGCCATTGGTGGCAAGTGCTCGTTGAATCGGTGTTGTTCTCGAAGACGTTTATGCATAGTGATGCGCATAAGCAGTCTATTGATCAGCTCAAGAAACAACTCAGATCATCTGAGTTACTTCACAAACGAGAACTCTCCTTAGCGCGATCTAGAAGACTAGGACGTTCATTATCACAAAGCGCTTCAAAGGTAAGCGCCTGCATCAGTCTCCATAAACTTGAGCACGAGCAACGAGGTAATGAGCTCCACCAAGTTGTTTTAACAGATTATATTCGCGATGAAGAACTTGTTTCTGGTATTGATACAGGCGAGCTAAATCTTGGCGCTTGGCCTATATTTAAAGGTCTGACCTCCTCTTCTGTTATTTCGAATCAAATCGCTTTGTTAACAGGAAGACTAAGCATTATTCACACTAGCCTGTTGGATAGTCTTCTCACCCTGGTTGATGAACATAGATTTAAGACTGAACCTATGGGTACTGAAGGCCAGTTCCAAAAAGTTTCAGGACCGTTAAATCAACTCACAACGGCTTTTACTAGTTTATTAATACAAGGCAAGATCAAAACTTTAGTGGGTACCCGTTCGCTATTAGGCGAAGGCTGGGATGCTCCCGCTATCAACTCTTTAGTGCTAGCCAGCTCGGTTGGCTCTTTTATGCTAACCAATCAGATGCGTGGCAGAGCAATACGTATTGATAAACAGAAGCCTGAAAAAATAAGTTCAATCTGGCATCTGGTGGCCATTGATAGCGAGTCGCATTACTCAGGTTGGAGTGACTACTATGATTTGCGTAACAGATTTGAGACCTTTGTAGGCTTGTCAGAGAAGCAACCTACCATTGAAAGTGGCTTCGAAAGAATGAATGCCACCGCATTTAACGTAATTAAAGAACTGAACCCTAGCAACCCGGTATTTGCAAACAACCAGATGATGCGTAAACGTTTTGAGAAAGTCGCTGATATTGGGCAACGATGGAACAAAGCCCTAACCTTGGACGATTCTGCCAGAATAGTCCCTTCCGTAGAAACCCCGACTATCCCAAGCATAAGAAGCTACCACTTAAAACACACATTGAAGTATTTGTTACTTCAACTTGGTGCAGCATTCAGTCTTGTCGTAACATTTGTAATGCAATCGCAACCTAAATCAGCATCAAATTTTTTCCTACTTATGTCAGTCGCGATAATAGGCGCTATGATTTACAAACTCCCTCAGACAATATCTGCCATGCGGATATTGATGAAACATTTGCCAGTTGATGGGTCATTAAAACAAATCGGTCTCGCGTTATGTGAGTCGCTATGCCAAGCAGGATTGATTGAAACCTCAATTCGGCGCATGAAAGTTAATATCGTCGAAAGCCATGATGGTAGTTTTTATGTTTCTTTAACTGGCAGCACCTTCTACGAATCATCCTTGTTCTCAGACTGTTTAGCCGAAATGCTCGCCCCCATCGAAAACCCTCGCTACATTGTTGTTCGCGAAGGAGAGCTTTTCGGAATGAAGCGTGATGACTATCATGCAGTCCCGCTCAAACTAGGTGTAAAAAAAGAGCTAGCTCAAATGTTTTTCAAATCGTGGTGCAAGTATGTTGGGCCAACTGAGCTTATATATACACGCACGCCTGAAGGCAGAAAAAACCTGGTCAAAGCTAGAATGAAAGCCTTTTCATCGACTTTCAAACGAGAAATAAAACGTCAGGACAGGTGGCAATAGGGAGACTAAATTAATATACAACTAGCACACAATTTACACTACTATTTGCAAAAGCCGACAAGGTAATACTCATCATGCCTTACCCACGACCGTTTTTTTAAATACTCTGTATATTGTGTTTAAACAGCCTTGATTGTAATTTTGGATCGCATATTTTATGTGTTTTCACTTATTGCCTGAAACTGAAATCGACTTTTTCCTTTCATTAACAATACGTTAAAGCCCTATAGAAGTTATGGCACCCTAATAATTTTATTAGGGTGCCATAACTAGATGGGGGTTTTCAAAAGTTGAACTCTAAAGTGAGCTTGCCACACTGTTTATAATGATTTAGGTAATCCTTTTTGAAACATGCTGTCATTTTTTACAATCAATCTAATTTCAGTTCGGCGCTATATACATGAGTATCTGTTAAATCACGATATTCAAAAATTGCTGCAGGTCTATGACTTACCTTTTCACTCAAACCTACCTCCTTCAAAATACCTGCTTTACGCACACGTTTATCAAAAGCCTGTCTTGATAATTCACGCCCTAAGATTATTTCATAGGTCTCACGTAATTCTTTTATTGTGAATTGCTTAGACATTAAATGCTTAGCCATATCCATATAGCGTAATTTATCTCTAAGCCTAGTCACTGTTGTATCTATAAGCTTTCGGTGCCAAAAAGCGAGTGGACCAAGATCATCCAGGCTATCTACCGCTTGCCAATCAACGTCTTCTCCAGTTTCATTTTCTTTAAACTTTATAGAAGAATGATTTACTAAAGCCATATAGATTGTTGTTACAGACCAACCTCTTGGGTCCATTTCGCGGCCACCTTCCGTATACACTTGCTCAAAATAAACCCCTTCTAAGCCAGCTTTGCTTTTTAGCTTCTCTGCCAAGGCCAATTGCAAGTTTTCGCAATGCTTATCAACACGACCACCAGGAAGCCCCCAAAAACCGGTGTATGGTTCATAACTACGTTTAACCATTAATACATGAAGTTTATGGTCAATAATCGTAAATATGACAGGATCCTGACTGAACAATACAAAATCATAGTCGTTCGCTTTGAACGTTTCATTTACATTCTTAGTTATGTCATTGCTAGTCATATGAGTTATCTCTGTATCTAGAGCATGGAATTTCTTATTGTCAGTGCAAGTACCTAACGAATATTTCTATCGACAGTTTCTCATTACTTATTGACCTTTGCAACCACTGAATGCTATGTTAGCTACCAATAGATGCAAAGTAATTAATTTAATCAAGATAAATCACAATTACTAATTAGCACATGAATTGAAAACGCACATAAGGAGGCAATTCTTGAAATCTGAAACACAACAATTACCTCAAATGATGCGCGAAGAACAAACCTTACTTCCCAGCATGAATATACAAACTCTTACTCTCAAAGCATATGAAAGCATATGTCTTGAAGGAAATGTTCCTGTTTTGGGTGCTGTAATTCACAGCAGTGCGCCTAATATAAAAGCCAAATGGCCAACAGTGTATTCTTCGCTAAATGCACTTTCAGAGCATTGTGTTGAAGTAATAATGTCCTCAAGCATGCCAACCTATTTCAACGATGGATCACTACAAATCGCTCTGACAGATACACTGTTGTTCGGTGCTATCGAAGAACAGTGTAATCAACTTGAGAAAAGAAGTTATGAACTATACAAACAGCTAATAAAGCAGACGCGACAAAATTCGATGCCACACATTTATAGAATGTGGAATGAAATCCCCAATATTAATCTAGAAGAGAATGGTATCGAGCGTTACAAACAATTTTGTCTTGGCAGATCTCTCGCCTTTGCAGATAGTAGCTGGGAAAACTCAGCACTTCCTGCTGCAACTGCTGTTGGCTCAACAGATAAAAATCTAAATGTATATTTCCTAAGTGGAAACGTAAATTGTCAGCAAATAGAGAACCCAGACCAAGTGAGCGCTTTTAAATATCCACCTAAATATGGCAAGCGCTCCCCCTCTTTCGCTAGGGCACAACAAATAGAAATTGAAAACAAAAACCACTTACTAATTTCAGGTACGGCCAGTATTTTGGGGCATAAGTCGCTACACCGCGGAGATGCTTTAAAACAAACTCAACAGTCGTTGTTGAACATCCAAACGCTTGTCAGCAAAGCAACTAATAACGATATAGCGTTTCCACAAAATGACAGTACCTTATCGTTAAAAGTGTATATTCGCCACGAACATGATTTAAATTTGATTCGATCAATCGTAGAGCAACATACCTGTAATTCAATACCAAAGATTTACGTACAAGCAGACATCTGCAGAAGTGAGTTACTCGTTGAAATCGAAGCTCAGATAGGAGGCTCAACATGAATGGAAGAAACAGAAACCTTGAGATAATTGATGGTCGCATCAGCACACGATCACTTGAGGTACACATTGCAGATCACTGCAACCTTAGATGTGCAGACTGTTGCTCACTATCCCCTCTTTTACCAGAGCGGTTTGTTGAGCCTAAAATGTTGGAACGCGATTTAATGCAAGCAACCGCGGTCTTATCCCCCACATACATAAAGTTAGTAGGTGGTGAACCGCTACTTCACCCACAAATCATAGAATGCCTTAAAGCAGCTAGACCTAAGGCTAATCTTTTATCAGTGACTACAAACGGCATTTTGCTAGACAGAATGGACGTTGAGTTTTGGGAACTCATAGACGCTCTAACAATATCCATCTATCCCACACCAAAACTTCATGCGAAGTTGATGGATGATATTTATAAGAAGGCAGATCAGTTCAACGTTACATTAAACATTAAGAACCAAGAAACTTTCGTAGAAATGACTAAGTGGGACAAAAGTTCTGATACTGCTGCTACGAAAGAAATATATTCAAACTGCTGGCTCCGTGAGCGTTGTCACATTGTAGATAAGGGGCGTTTCTATCAATGTACACGGCCGCCACACTTCCACACTTTTTATAATGGGAAAAAAGATTTTCTACAAGATGGCGTTATTCTGCACGAAGATCCCTCACTGCTACAAGAAATTGCTCAATACCTAACTCGTACTGAGCCATTAAAAAGCTGCTTTAATTGCAAAGGCGGTGATGCAAAAGCACACCCTCACCGGATGCTGTCATCAAGAGAAATTGGCCAAATTTTAGAGTTAAAATCATGAAGCCTTTAGCTGAAAGTGACTCCTTTGCCGTCACTCCATATTACTATTTACCTGGAAGTGATATTCACGGTGATACCATCTCATCGGTAATTGAATCGGCTGCCTTTGAACTCGACTCAGTTGGAGTAAGCCAATATCTTAATAAAGCACCTGATGGCACACGCACTTGCTTTCAAGGCATCTCGAAACTACCTCCAAATCAACGTTTGTTATTGGTTAACGGTGAATTGACTACCGAGAAACTACCTCCTATACGGCTCTCAAGTCATAATTTACGAAACTTGTTGGTACAAGCACTAATAGAAGCGACCGCTGGATACAGTTGTTATGGTCTAGCTTTAAGTGGCGGCTTAGATTCAGCTCTTGTGCTTTCACTATTGCGAGAAGCTGGAATAGAAAATATTGAGGTTTATACGCTTGCAACCGGCATGCAAGGATACTGTGAATTAGAAATATCCAAACAAACAGCTAAATATTTTGGAGTCAAACTCAATATCATTCATGCAACAGATACAGATTTCATTAATGCTCTTCCAGAGGTAATTAAGAGTATTGAAACGCCCATATACAATTTGCATCCTGTTTCAAAATTATTGCTGGCACGAGCGATGAAAGCTGATGGTATCGATTGTATTATTACTGGCGATGCAGCTGACCAAGCTTTCAGTGGTTCACCTGCAGCAAATTATCTACCTCTGGTCGGTGCCATCATGAGGGATCAAGAAATTGGCTATGTTTCGCCCTTCTTCAACAAACATGTCGTCGCTTATGGCGAATCTGTCTCTGATGAAAATAAAACGACTCTCAGAAAACTAAGCTTTTCATTGGTCCCAACGTTTTTACAGAACCAACAAAAACGACCTCGGTTCGCTCCAGATTTCAATATCAGTCGCTACTGGAACCCCCAAAATATAAACTGGATATCAGATCACTTAAACATGACGCCTGATATTCAAACAGAGGCGTCGAGAACTCTTTGGACTACTCTTGGCATGCTCTCACAAAACCTACTTAGAGATAAACTATGTGCGGCATAGCTGGCATCGTAAACTATCGAGAGAGTGATCAGTATCTTATGTCTCGTGCCAGCATCATGCGAGATAAACTACGCCACAGAGGGCCTGATGAGCAGAATATTGTCACTATTCCTAACGTAGCCATTGCACATACTCGCTTGGCGTTACTCGATCTTGTCGGAGGCAAGCAACCCTTCAGCGCACCTGATCGTCGCTATACTATTACTTATAATGGTGAAGTATATAACTTCAGCGCCCTTCGTAAAGACTTAGGAAATCACTGGGTATTTACTACAAACTCAGACACTGAAGTTATTCTGGCTGCCTATGTTCATTGGGGCATATCTTGTTTATCTCGTTTCAACGGCATGTTCTCATTCTTCATTTGGGACTCTGTTAAGCAAGAAGGTTTTGCAGCCAGAGATTTACTAGGCGTAAAACCGTTTGTTTACCAGTATCAATCTGGTGAATTTATTTTTGCATCAGAATCCAAAGCCATTCTAGCTGCGAAAGCTTCAACACCCATCGCAAATAAAAATGCTATCTTAGAATATTTAGTTTGCCCATACTTTAGTGGTGTTGAAGAACCTATGTTTGAAGGTTTAACTAATCTTCAGCCAGGACACTACCTAAAAATCAAAAGAAATGGTTTAACTTCCCACCAGTGGGGAGACTATGAGCTTTCAAGCGAATTAACTGCTGATAAAAGTACAACCGAAGAACTATCTGAACTGCTTAAAAGTAGCATTCAAAGCACTATGATTTCAGATGTACCGGTTGGTGCGTATCTAAGTGGTGGTTTTGATTCAACATTAATCACCTCGATAGCGAGTAAAAACGCAATCAAAGAGTTTAGTACTTTTACAGTCCAGTTTACCGATCAGGATAAATATGGCTACAACGACTCCCTTATCATTACTTCTGATGATACGCCTTATGCAATCAACGCAGCGAAGGAAATTGGTGTAAAAAATAGACTTGTGAAGGTTGATCGAGCCTCTTTAAATGAAACGATCAAGACGCTTGCTTGTGTTAATGATGCATTGCCAGCTTGGGAGCAAGAAATCGCCCAATACCATCTAGCTCAAACATCATCACAGCACTATAAAGCTGTTTTGGTTGGCGATGCTGCTGATGAAACTCACTATGGCTATCAATTTCTATTAGATGAACACGCTACGAAGTCACCCTCGGGCATTATTCAACGCTTTTCTATGCCACCACTTAAGCCAGGGCTAATTTCAAACCCTCTACATTATTTTGACCAAAAATATAAAACTATGACAACGCAGGCGGGACATTCCTGGCAAACACCTCTAGATAGATACCTCGCCACCACTTATTTGATTGTTAAACGCTGGTTGCCTCGATTACTGCACAATGGAGATATTCACTCCATGTATCATTCTCTAGAAGCACGAGTTCCATTCGCTGACACAAATCTTATTAAACTGGCCCAGAAAGTTCATCCAACTAGTGGCTATAACAACGGCATAGAAAAGTTTTTACTGCGTCAAAGTGCAAAAGGATTGTTACCTGAAAATATCAGAGTCAGAAGTAAGTCTGCTTTACCAAAAGATCAAGGTACCGAGCACCTCTACAAAAATATCGCGAGAGAGCTTTTTACAACATCAAGAGAGTTTCTTGACCATTTCCTTGATATGGAGTCGATGTTTCGGCTGTGTGACCCTGAAGTATCTATAAATGAACAAGAACGAGCTCTATTATTTCGCACAATATCTTTGTGCCATTGGAGCAATGCCTATGGAGTAAATATTCGATGAAACGAATACTTTTCACAGTCATACCTGAAAAGGGGCATATTAACCCGGTTATAGGTGTGGCTAAACACCTTCAAGCCAAAGGACATGAAATAGGTTTCTATGCTCCCCATGACATTTCAAAGCAATTAGATTCCGCAGGTCTAAATTGTTTCATTGGCGAGTTTACACAAAGCCAATCACCTGAAAGTAATCGAGGTGAACTATTTGCGAGCAACGTCAAAGATAGTGACTGGTTAAGAGAATGGATAAAAGGCCTTCTTATTGAGTCTGTAGAGCCTTCCATGCCCAGCATTCAAAAAGCAGTAGATCTATTTAAGCCGGATATCGTTGTAACAGATCCAATGCTTTATTCTGCTGCCATTGTATCCAAACTCAACGGTATCCAATGGGCGGCTATCTCTAACTCACTAAACCCTGTACTTAATGAATCTATCGAAAGCGACCTTTTAGACACTGTTCGATGGATAACACCTTTTAGATCTGATTTATTTGAACAATATGATATGAGATTAGAGTTTAGTGGTTGCGATATGCTTTCACCCGACCTAAATATTGCTTTCACCACGAATGAATTTGTAGGAGAGCCAGTACGTGACATTGAACTTGTAGGCCCGTCTATTCCTAAGGGCTCGCGCGGAGACGAATGCGGCTTTCCATGGGAGCGGTTATCTGATGAATATCCCATTATCTACATGTCACTTGGTAGTCAAATATATCACCAACCTAGGATGTTCAATACCATATTCGATGCAGTTAAAGGCCGACCAGTACAACTTGTCGCTACGGTTAATGAGCTAATGAATTCAAGTGAGCTTAACGACATACCCTCCAATGTCTTATTGGCAAATTACACACCTCAATTACAGTTACTCCCAAAGGTCTCTGTAATGATCACTCATGGTGGCGCCAACTCTGTAATGGAAGCCATTCATTTTGGTGTTCCTATGCTGATCACCCCTATATGTAATGACCAGTTTCACCAAGCACATTATATTAATGTGAATGATATTGGTGTGGAGCTAGATCTCAACAATACAACATCTGAAAAATGCTGGGAGGTTTTAAATAAACTGCTTACATCTGAAACAATTATGAACAATATGGCATGTGTAACGAGGTCATATCAGCAGGATGGTGCGCTTAATGCGGCTAATCTAGTCGACGAGTTGCTCACGGAGGAACAACCATCATGATCCCTCTAGTTATCACAGCTAAGAACGAGGAAAAAGGTATTCGTGAGTGTTTAGCCTCTATTATAAATTCTGTTGTGAATATTGAGCGTACTCAACCTATAACTTTTAACATAACCGTTGTACTTGATGACTGCACTGATAAAACAGAGTCTATAGTCCAATCTTTCGACCGAGTTAGAATATTAGTATCTAGTGGAGGAATCGTTGCAGCGCAACGCAAGGCAGTAGAATCAATAAAATTTGATTTTATTATTTTTTCAGACGCTGATATTCATGTCGAAGAAAAAGCCCTTCTATCGATAACGGATGCGATGTTTAATAACTCTAGCCTATGTATCGCTTACCCAACGAAGCACCCAGTAAAACCTCAGCGGAATACCCTGCTTGCGAAAGCGCTGTATACCTATAATAAAACCAATGGATTTCAAACAAAGCGTCACTACTTCAACGGTAGGTTATTTGCCATTCGAAACTGGTATATACCCACCACTGAATCACTTAATGCGCGTATTAAAAAGCTTCTAAACTGTCGTTTTTATTGCTTCGAAGATGGCATCCGAACTGATGATATTTTTCTTTCTCGGCATGCTTTGGCTACTCAAGGCAGAGGATCAATCAAAGAAGTCACTGAAGGCGCGGTTCACTACCGCCCTCCAGAAACATATCAAGGCATGTACCGAACATACAGGCGCATGAGAATGGAGATCGAGCGTATTAACCAACTACTGCCAGATACTCAGGAAACTCATCACAGAAGCGGTATCAGAAAGTACGATCGCAAAGCAATCAAAAGCGCAAAAAAAATGGATAGGTTCTACTGGTACTTATTCCGATTTACTTTACAAATATGCAAATTACATTACGTAGCTGAACGCACTTGGTACCAACACTTTGTTAACAGGAATTGCCCTGCATGGGAAACGATAGAAGAAAGCAAAAACCCGATATTCATCGAGTAATATTACCTGAAATAACGCCACTTGAAATTTGGGACTGCATTACATCAGAAGGTATTCTGTGGGACTCAATGTATCAGAACTGCTTTCCCTTGATACTTAAGAAAGTCATAGAGGACTTACAGTCTGGTACAGCAGCTTCTGCTTCTAAAACTATAATCAATACTGCCGCACAAGATTTTGACGCACTGTATATTGGTGGCGGAGGTGCGCGTTGTGAAGAAATTATTAGCGCCTTACAAGAACTAAACATCCCCGTTATCGTTTCGGAAAACCCTGTTTTTTCAGGTGTCGCTGGAGGTAAGCACCTATTGGAGAAACATGACCTTAAAGGCCTTGTTGTTGATATTGGCCAAACACAAATCAAGATTTCAACTGACCAGAAATTACATACATATCAGAGAGATTTAAAATTACTACCTATCCGAGACGATGAAGATACTGCTCACCACAAAGAACAGCTTCAAAATTTCTATCGGTTTGTTGGTAGCAGCATTGCTGAGAATGTTCAATTGATTCATAAACCAGAAGGTATCGTGCTCGCACTACCTTGCTGGATAGGTAACGACCTCTCGCTTGGTGGCAGTTCCTATGCAGGTATGAAAGGAAATTCTGAGCTAATCGAACAAATATTGAATCATGCAGATCTAGATAATATCAAAATAATACTGCTCAACGATGCTGAGCTTACTTGCTACACAGCGCTTTGCGACAAAAGGCTTAATGGCTTTAAAAAAGTACTCGTTGTGACGCTAGGTTTTGGTGTCGGTGCTGCAGTACTGGATGCTGTATGAAGCCAACCAAACTTTATATTTCTCCACACTTTGATGATGCAGTATTTTCATGTGCCGGCAAAATACTTGATGACGTCAGAAATGGCTTTAGGGTTGTCGTTGCCACAGTATTCTCGGAAGGTGGCAGGGAAAATACAGCTGAATACCATAAAAGAAATAAAGAGAATAACCTTGCTCTTGAAATACTAAAAGCTGAAGGCATCAACCTAGGCTTTCTCGACGCCCCTCATCGACATGCTTATTACAATTCATTTCGTAAAATAATATTAGAACGACACCCTTCAGACAATGCCGATTTTGTTACTAAAATTGGCGAGGCACTAAATGAACTTTGCGATATATTAAACCCCTCGATGGTCTACGCACCACTAGGTGTTGGAGCACATATAGATCACCGGTTATGCTTTGAATCAGCAATCAAATATCTTAAATCACCTGTACTATTCTATGAAGATCGACCTTACTGCTTGGCATCTCTGGCAGTTGAAATCAGGTTAAAAATGCTTGGTGTTAGAACAAATTTAAGCCCAGCCCCACTAGAACTGGCACATCAAAAAGATATCTCATTTCACCTATCAAGCTTAAGTAAAATGAGGTACGTAGAAGAATACCTACCAGAGGAAAAAGAGAGAACAAAGTGCTACGACATAATATCTAAACAGTTCAAGCAAAAGTACGATATAGAATATTTGGGGTCACCCGAATTTCATAACTGCTCAGCCAATGATTATGAAATCGTTAGCGACGCAATAAACGCCTACGAATCACAACTTGCAGATTTCGTAGTTAACACTAAGTTATTTCAACAGCAATCAAGAGTATATTCTCTATCATTATCCCAACCACAAGAGTTTGTCGAACGCTACTGGAGGTTGGAGAATTCTGACATATAGACATCTGCAGTTTGTCATATAGTTATATATGACAAACTGCTATGAAAGGTTAAAAACAACAAATTTCTGCTTAACACGCTAATCTATAAAACATCGGATTCTTAATCGCTTTAAGATATCGTTTTGAATTTTTGTCTTCAACAATAAACTTCGGTGCTTCGCTACCTAATTCAAAACCAAATTGTTTAGGTAGTTTGGTGTACATTGACCTTGGTGGCTTTCCACATACCTGTTTTATTTGTATGCCTGTTTCGAAACTATGGTAGTAAATGTTATTTACCCCTAAGTCTTTTCGAATAAAATTAATGGCTGCTGTCATGGATGCTTCAGCCCATATTTTATCGTAAGGGGTTAATACGTTTTCTACATACTGTTCCAACTCTTCATAGTTAGCATCGATAAACCTATTTACCTGATTAGGCTTTGTTTGCGGTGCTTTTTCTCGTCGCTTTCTAAGTCGATTCAATACTCGCCTAGCATTTCTTAGCCAGTCATTTTGTATTTCTTCAATCAAGACTTCATTTGTATCTAAATCTATATCCATCCGCACCCATGACATCGTTTTTCGGTCACGCCTTGAAATGGGATGCCCCCGATATTCAAATGGCCCATAACTGTCATTGGGTTTTACCAATCGAAGGTAGTCTTTTATGTGCTGCTGGCTAAAGTTTAGCTGTAATACGAGGTTGCACTGATTACGGGTAGTTTGATCCCAACCTCTATCAGCCTTCCCCCAACAATCCAAGCCTAGCACGAAAGACTCTCTACTTTCTGGCCACAAAAGCGCTAGTTCTGATTGTTGTATTTCTCCTGTCCCAAAGTACTTGAGCTTATCCTTGATTATTGGCTTCGAAGTAAATCGGCCTAGTTTACTTGATTTTAGCTCACTTACTTTGAATGCAGGTTTTTCTTGGCGCACCATCGCATAGTCAATACTGTCTAAACAATAGCGGTCTTTAAAGTAATGAAATACCTGCTTTTCACCGCCTAAGCACGAGATTATTTCTTTTACGTCTTCGTGTTTCATAAAGATTAACCTGATTTTTAAATATTTTTGTACAATCAAACTGCCTCCTGGATATAGACAGTTTTTTTATAAATTTTTGTATCGTGCATATGCCTAAAGGCACGTTGAAATAATTCATATTGCTTCTCCTTTATGGTCGAACCGTTCATCCAATCCAACCATCTACTTTTTTGCGTACGTTAGTTCTTTTCTTTAAAGTCACTACCGATAAATGTTCTAAGAGGGTTACCTCGGCTCACTTGGTAATGATTTAGCCACCGATTTCTTTCTTTGTCTTTCTGCTCTTCATTCATTCCTTGCTCCAAAATCATTTTCAATCGCTCCATGGCGAGCTGTTTATTGCGATGCTGAGAACGCTCAGCCTCAACCCTTATTTTTATACCCGTCGGTTTATGGGTTATTCGAACCGCGCTACTGGTTTTATTTACGTGTTGGCCACCTGGTCCACCAGAACGCATCGCTTCAAATGACACTTCTTGTTTCAGTTGTTGTTCATTGATGCTACATGAATCCTGTTTTAGTGCCTCTGCGCTTATATCAACAACACCCACAAACCAGTTCAGGCGTTTGTGTTTAGGTCTATAATGACTTTCTCCATGCCATTTAATATCTCCCGCCCAGCTTTTTGAAAACGCTTTTGCGTCTTGCCCTTCGATGCGCACTAGTACAGATAAATATGCATCCGGTTCAATCATTTCCTGTTTTCTAAGCACCTTGTCATAGGCTAAGGTCTCGATTAGCTGTAACTTCAGTGACTGTAATTTTGCTTCTTGGCAAATTTTTCTAAATACTTGAGCTACCACCCAGCCGCATTCCTTAGGACCTTGCCCAGCTGTTATTTGAAGCCAGGCCACACTTTTATTTATACTGCCAATTGGATTTTCACTACTATTTTGATAGTTCATGACTACGTATTCCTTGTCTTGTAGGTGATCAACGGTTTAAAAGAAGCAATCAGATCTACCATTCCAGCTTTTACTAAATCATCTACGACTAAGTCGATGTCTTTGTATGCTTGCGGCGCTTCTTCATATAACAAATCACGTGATTTACAAATTACTCGACTTCCCAATTTAGTCGTTTCTAAATCCTTTACGGGATAACGTTTTTCTAATCGACCTCTCGCGTCAGAACGTTTCCATTTACGTCCTGCACCATGTGCCAATGAGAAACCACCTAACGCTAAGGCATTAAGATCCTTTTTCGGTTTTACTAAATAGCTCAAACTGCCTCTTGACCCTGGAATCATGACTAATCCCTTGTCAGTTGGGCTCGCACCTTTTCGATGAATCCAATAATTTTTATCAGTTTCATTCAATTCAAGCGCTTCAATTTCATTTGCGTTAAGTTTTAAAACCGTATTGTGAGAAACATCCAAGATGCCCTCCGATTTCACACCTAGGCGCTCACAAAAGCGATGCGCAATCAAAGCGCGATTACATACAGCCCAATTCTCGGCATAGTCATGCTGCTGAAGATAATTTTGGCTTTCGGTACTGTTAAAACCTTGTGCCCCAAATTTATCAACATGGTCTCGCAAAATGCTTTGACCTAATCCTCGTGAACCACTGTGTACAAGTAATGTCACAGAGTCTTGGTCGAGCCCGATACCATCAAATACACCTGCGTCAAAAATTTCTGAAACCTCTTGAAGTTCTGCAAAGTGATTGCCGCCACCAATGGTTCCAAGCTTTGAATTAATAGTATTAGAAGTCGCTTCAATCATGCTTGATTCAACTTCCATGGGGTGCCCATGAGCCTTTAACCATTCAGCAGGATTACCTTCCCAGACCTCATCCAATCCTGTTAATTTCTTTTCCCACTTATCTAATTTGACTCGTTTCTTTGCGATATCTAGTTTCCAGACACCCATACCACAACCAATATCACTACCCACTAAATGCGGATAAACCTTATCGTGCGATATAAGCGCTGCACCAATTGGCTGACCTTTTCCAGGATGCAAATCCGGCATACCAATGCCAAAACACATTCCAGGTAATTCAGCCGTTTTTTTAAGTTGTTCAATAGCTGATGATTCCAGCCAATTTTTGTCCGATATTACGATGCGAACTTTTGCTTTGTTGTTTCCAGCATCGCTTGTAGTCGGAATTTCTTTTATTAATGTGCCCATTATCTTTCTCGTTTTTTAATCGGGACATCTTCCTTAAAGGCTTAGAATTAAGGCGTTTAAAAATACCAAAAGCTCTCGAATCAAAAGCTTTAGGCAATAGAATCCCGTGCAAAAAATTAATTTTTTTCGCAAATATATTTTTGGTTTTGAATTGTTCGAGTGGTTTAGACGCTATTAAAGGTGATGGATAAAATTACACGCATAACGCGGATATACTGACCCATGCTCTAATAAACCTAAAGCAATCAAACTAGCATTAAATGTTGGGCAATCGCTGCGAGAATGCAGCTAAACGAACTTAACTGAACTGGCTATGACAGATCTTAACTAGATGCGTTATAGCAATGGATGCAGCGAAGCCCAACAACGTATTTGAATTATTTACCTGAACCATATTGAACCCCCTACTTTGTGATGTAATAAATTGAAGCGCGAACTCTACGCCTGTAATGTTTCAAAAACAAGGGCTAAAACACAATTATTCGAATTAGTTATATACTTATTCCAAGTAATAAATATTGTCCTTATACATTTGAAATCTTAGCCACTAAGACCAAGCTTTTACACGAGCTAGTATTTTCATTTGCTATACTTTACTTATGTAGGAGATTTTAATATGTCAGAAAACGCTATAGAAGCAGCTACGATAGAAGAAATGCTAGATGAGTGTATTCGTGTTAGGTCTGAGTCAAGAACACACGTTCTTGATCAATTGAATGAAACTCTTACGGCCTTAACTCGTGGTAACCCAGTCCCAAAATCTGATAACAATCATGATCTTTGGGTGTTGCATGCAGATGGTAGGACGGTTCGCTACCCTTGATAGATTATTTCTTGATACTAAGCTTTTTTAATAAACGTACAGTTGTTAAGTGTGATTCAAAATATTTAGCGTTTTTCTCAGCTAACTCTAAGGAGGTCTTAAGTTGAGCACCAAGCTCAAACAAGTATTCAATCATTTGATCATGACCTTCAATCGTACTTCTTTCTATAATCGCTCTTCCATGTTCATCAGTCGCTTCAATATTTAAACCATTCTCAATAAGGTTGGATAATTCAGCAATATCTCCCAGTCGAATAACTCTTGATAACACCGATTCACCAGGGTCGACATACTCAAACAAGCTTTCGAGAAAGTCATTAAAACTATTTGCAATAAGAGTTATGGCTTTGGATTTGAAAAAGCTTCCTTCAAATTCATGATCCCAAAAATATATTTTACCTACGTATTTATTTTTTATGCCGATACAAATTTGATTCCCAAATGAGTCGTCAGCAATCGGCAATAGCTCTTTCTTAATTCGTCCTTTAAATACGTTATAGTTATTTAAAATGTCTCGGTGATTGTCTTGTTCAAATATCCCATAGATATGATGAAGCCCTGTGATGTCATCTTCCCCCAACTTGAAATCGGAAGGTACCGGTTCACCACCATTACGCTTAAGAAGAAATGTTTTATATTCTTTAGGAAGTAAGGCGCCAATCTGAAATTCTAACTTTTTAACAGCATCTTCAGTCAATGCACCAAACTTATTTGAGCCTACTATTTTCATACTTTACTCTTGCGCTTCCCTTAGTTCCGCTCCGTTTATCAACTCCAAAAACTCAGCTTTGGTTAAGTCGCTATGAAATCCTGTCAAAAAACTAAACGCCGACTTTGTACACCGGTTACCATTACAGAATTCACTCGTTATAGCACTATGCTTTAGAAGCTCAACAATATTTTCATTCTTTTGACTAAGCAACGCTAACTGTATTGGGGTTACTCCGCCTTTAGTAATGTGATTTACCTCAAATCCAGTCTTTACAAGTATTTCAATAATTGAAGGAGGTGCGCTTGCAGCTGCGACATGCAAAGCTGTTGCACCGGTCGCGATCTCATAGTTACTATTAATACTATCTTCCAGTATTGATCGTACTAAATTGTATTTCTGCCATTGGAGAGCTTCCAATAGCTTGTCATTAGTCGAAATATTTAACGATTTTAGGTCAGGTGAAAAATCTACTACTGATATATCTTCTGTACTTTTTGACCCGATGAAAAGGTGCCCTTTCTCATAATAATGTGGTGGTATCAAAAGATGATAGCCTTCTCGAGTGTTAGGATTGATTATTCTCCCATCTAAGCTATATTTTGTATTAGAGCATGGATCTGTAAATACTCTTTCTTCTTCAATAAAATTTATGGCACATTGAAAGAAGGTTGATAACCCTAATAGCACGACTACATCATCCCGACGCGACCTGAGTGCTAGCCCTTCAAGCCCACTACTACCGTGCATTAAGCTAGAAGCAAAGTCATTCCCATAAGATCGAGCAACCTTAGTCAGAACATCATAATGAAATGCCTTACTAAAATTCACTTCCCGGTTTTGTAATGCTGCTACGTCATCATTTGATCGTTTGTATACAAGTACCCGAAAGCCATTCCATTCACCCAGTTGGACTTCCCCTGATTGTAAAGAACTTACATCAATGCCTTCGGCTTGAACGAAACTTGATATAAATGAAAGAAGTATTACTAATTTAAGACAACGCATATTTGTTTCTATATTTTATTGGTTTTATTCAATGGTATAAGAACGTCAAACGTAACGCTCTGTATGCTCATTTGAATTTCTTCGCCAGGTATCCAAACTGAGGAGATAATTATTCACTTTATGTTTGCTGATAATTTGTTGCTGAAATATTGCAGTCACCGCATACATACATAAAGTAAGTTCCTTCTCCATACTTCTCAATTTCCTCATTTGCTATTTGAGCGACAAATGTCATTGTTTTCTGACAGTTCGGACAAGATGGGTACGCAGAGTCCTGTACCCAGGTTGGCATACCACCTATTTGGGAAAAAGAAGTCGGCAAAAACTCGTTCGCTGCGTAATCAGCAGACCTAGCTTTAGTAGACAAGGTAAAACTGTCCGTAGGCATTCGTTCCCAGTCAGCAGCATCATCGGGCAGGTACTCTGGCTGATGATTAAATTCCGAACAAGATGAATTTCCCTGCGTATCAAAATTCATAAATAAGGATTCTGAATAGCAAGAACAAACTTCACAAGTTGTAAGTTTGAGCCTGTCACCAGAGAACCCCATAAACTTAAAAGCCTCACCGGACAGGTCAATATCCAACAGGTTAGTTAATTTACTGCCACACCACTTGCACGAACTCTGCGCTTGAGTGCAGGTGTTCAAGCTTGGGTTAAGAGTACCTTTTTCGACTGGCAGTAACGGATAGCACAGTTCAAAATATAGCTTTCGCACTTTCCCTGATGACGTAAGTTCCCAACCCGCTTCTTTCGAATAATCATGTGCTGGTATATAGAGATCACTCGACCAACTAGGTGGATTACTTAGCCAAGAAGAAAATATTCTCGTAACTTCTTCACTACCAGACCAAGCAAGGGCTGACAGTATATGATTTCGATTTTCACTGTCATGATTCAATCTATTCAAAAGATTGTTGATGACTTCTGAACTAGCGTCTTTAAAAATCAAAGCTGGATAGTAAAGTTTATTACGCAGCATAAAATAGTGCAGTTTTGATAAATTCGTCGACCTAAATGCGGCAAGTTCAAGACAAATATATTCTATATAATCAAGATTACCATTTTCGGCTTCTTGGATAGACAACTCAACTAAACGGGCTTCATCAAACTCAGTGAGCTGACTATAGACTTCCTCTAGAGAACCCTGAAAAGGTAAATACCTTTCAAGAGGGTCAGGAGTTCTCTTAACATGGTGTAGCGTTATGATTTCTACTGGGTCATTAACGCACTCAAAGGGGTCAATGTCTCTACGATTATCTTCTATGTATTTCTGACGTTCTTCGCGCTCTTTTTTCTGTTTACAAGGCATGCAGCATCCACCGGTTCTAACGGCAGTTGTTGGTAGAATTAAGTTATCACAATCGTCTTCAGTACATTTGACCCTTTCAGTCATTTGAGTTCCTCAAACTGGTCTTTTCCACAAATCGTGAGTGCACATGGAATTTCGCAAGTTCCTTTACCATACATTTTTAGTTGTGCCACTTATTCATACTCTGTAGCAATATCGATTCAGTTGATTCACGAGCCAAAATATCACCTAGTACTTGAGATACGACGATTAGAGATGAGTAGTCTTTATTCCTAAAGATATGCTCATCTATACACAAATCGTCTTTTACCATCATGTTTCTCATAGAAAATGGAACCGTTTCATCCCAGCTAGCACCTTCCCATGTGGAAATTTCTAAATCCCATACTTCGTACTTATTAAGTATATTAAGCGCTAAAAAGTCTTTTGATACTCCATCTTTGGCAATTACATCAACGGGTACATATTGAACCGAACCGGATATTAACTCTTTAGCTTTTTCAATAAGAGACTTTTGGAAAATAATGAAAGGGGCTGCCAATACAGGGATTGCAGGAATTTCCTTTAACTTACATTCGAATTTCACATCAGGGCACTTCCATCCTTCTGCTAGTTCTTTGCCCCCCATTAAGTCATAGGCACTGCTCTTACTATTCTGGTCATACTCCCCAACTAGTTTTTCTTTATAACTTTCAGGAGACACCAAGAATAGATATTCGTCATCTATGTCGGCTTTATTGAGTTGTTGAACAAGATTTTTATCTACGAACTCATCAACGATAGTGAGAATTTGTTGTTTCCCTTCAGGAGTATCACCAATCGACATTTTTGTCGTTTTTACTAGCGTATTCCAAGCATCATCAAAACGGCCAATTTCAAAGTTATGAGCCAGGTGCTCAATATCTCGTTTACAGATTCCACAAAGGCCATGATTTCTATCTGATGCAGATTGTAAAATTATTGATGTACACGTATTGCATTTAATTCGATTCTCACTCATAGCTCTTTACCATTCAAACCTCTCGTCTCTATCAATATCTCGTTCTAGTTCTTTTTCATATTCACTAGCAATAGTTCTTTTCCACTGGACTTCTTTATCTGTTGCCCAAGAGGATATTTCTTTATAGTCGTGGTTTATTAATGACTGAAATAAAGGTAGCCGTGATTCAAGTATTTGAGCCCTAGAACCAGACCATGAAGTGGGATATAGGCTTGATGAATATTCATCAAGAACCTTAACTGGCTCTGGTGAACTTTCTAATAATTGAATAGCTAATGGAGTCCACTCTATGGACTGCTCAATAGATTGATACGGCGTAATGATTGATGCGAACTTAGCGTAACTATCACTTCCATTATTTTCACACCAAGCTATCGCGCTTTTTGTATCAAGTTTAGAGAATGGGCTTATTTTTTTGTCAAACCTACCTTTTATAGCATTTCTTACTTGGCACTCCACTTCAGCCCCTTCGCCAATGAACGCTTCAAGAGCTAATACTGGGTGCAACTGAATAACTGTAGTCATAAATTCAGGACAGTCGTATCTACCGATTAAGTGTTCCAAAATTTTAGATTTGATTCCCTTAAGTATTGATGATGCGTATTCTTCGTTTGTACTTCCTAAAAAGCAAACATTCGCTATTTGAGCTAAATTGAAATCTATACAATTTAGGTTGTTGGCTACTTTTGAATAATCAAGTGAAGCCAAAAGTGATGCTGATTTGACCTTAAGTAAATCAGAAACAACATAACCCTGGTTGGGCTTAAGCCCATGAAAACGCATAGAGAGTAGCTCGACAGCTACTTCTTGCCCTCCTTCCTCCTCCCAAATTAAATCTAAGATATCACAAAGCTGGTCGTCAGGTATTTGTTCATGCATGCGCCCCATTGCTAAGTGGCGATACATCCATATTGGAGATGTTTTCATTTGCAGACATCTAATAATACGCGCTATTGAGTCTTGATCTAAAGTGTAACTGAGCTGAACAATTGGAGTGTATTGTTTTAGTGTTGGGTGAGCGATGAGGCTGTCCAGAAATGTAGACGTTAGCGTGGTATTGTGGTTTGAAAGATAACTAATTTGGCCACACAAGAAGTCAGCGTTACGTTTATTTTCAGGGAGCTGTTCTAATGTAGATAAAGTCAGGGTCAATAACTCATCATTCTTAGGAGAACCTTGTGCACACCCTTGCCCAAATTCGAATATATTTGAACTAGTACCACTATATGAGAGTAGTTCAGCGATCAAGCTTTTAAATAGTTCAAAATCAGTACTAGCTAATTTAAACCCCAATTCTTTAGAGTATTGTTGTCCTTTTTTATAACCACGCTCAATTAACTTTCCATGTTCATCAAACTCTTCTAGGTCATGAAACTTCCATTTATCAGCCAGGACATACATGTGTATTTCATCTAGCAAGGACTTTGGTGATAGTTGTTTGGCGATTGATTTCAACCTGGTTAGTTCGTCTTCTTCAGCACCGTTGCAATCAAACCTTAATATTGAATGAATAGCTTCAAATCCATCATTCCACACACCCAAATTACCGATATTTACACAAGTATTTTCAATCAAGTCTCTTAGGTTGCTGTGACGCCACAATCCACGTAAGTTTTTACCCAGAGTTTCTTTAACTAGTGCTGAGTATGATGCACCACTACAAATTAATTCAGCTGTATAGTTAATAAATAACGTATACCAATCATTAACGTCTTGATGCGTTTTGGGCCCGTAACCGAAATCTCTAGGGCTCGCTCCAAAATCAAAACTGTGACAAGACGAAAAATGACAGGCTTCGAGAGATGAATCTATAAGCTCTAAAGCAAGATCTACATTACTTTGAGTCGAGGTATTAATTAGTTCATTGATAACTTTTAATCGCTGCTCTTTAGTTGCATGAGTGCCCGATAGATAAAGTTGAAATAATGACTTTAAAATATCTCTAATCGAATTGTTATTTTCTCCCTTTTCCTCAGATAGAGCGAACTGGCATAACAATTTTGCGCATCTATCAAAATAACGTTCTTCATAGGCAATCGACCTGATAAGTCTAGTAATATCGATAAATTGCTTATTACTTCTAGAACAAAACTCAGTTTGATTAGCTAATATTTCAATGTGAGATAGAACTTCTTTTACTGAAATTGGTGCAATATTCCCAATAAGCATCCATGCCAAGTCATTACGGTCATTTGAGTGTAACTTATCAAAAAGACCACCTTCGCTGAACCAATTTTCAATAATCGTATTAGCTTCATTACTATGAGGCAGATAACCTAGGCGCCTGGAAAATGATTTTAATAGCCTTTCATCTGTAGTGCAGTCAAAGTTACTTAAAATTATAGCGGAACTCATATTTTCTAAAGCATATTTAGCTAGCCTGTTAGCTATTGGATGAGGCAATACTGCCATCCATTTACTTCGTTGCTGAACTAAATTTCGTCGCTTTAGTTCAATGGCAGCCTCATAAATATTTTTAGGAGAGATTTCAGACAGTTTACTAATAAAGGTTACATCGTCACTATAGGGCTTATCACTCTTAATCTGAAAAGAATAAACTAATGATAGCGCCTGAGCTGTTTTTTCAAGTGACTTATCTGGGTCATGACGTTGGTTAAATAACCTTTTGAAAAGCTCTTCATCTTTTAAACTAGAAATGTTTTCATCTTTTTCAATCGTTTCTGCTAGAGCTATCGCTATTCTTGAATTTCCACCGGAAAATTCACTGATAGTTTTTGAATTCTGTTGCCCTAAAGTACGATACCTAGTATTTAATACTCTTTCAATTAGTTCAATAGATGAAGGTTCGAGGGAAAACACTTCTGTTTGTTCCGGTTGATCTTCCCTAATATCATACTCAATAGTTAATAAATTAACTTTACTTGTATCATTAGTACATATGGATGTTAACGTCCTATGTAGTTCAGGAGAGCAATTATCGATAACTAGTTGCGCATTCTTACCTTCTAAAACTAGTTTTTCGGCTAAAATACGAGGGCTAGGTGATGGCCCGTGTGCTATATCTGTATAAAATATGCTCTCCGTAGATATTAGATTTTCACCTATACGCGTATCGAATAATGCTTGGGCAAACCTAGTTTTCCCAACCCCGGACAGGCCTACCAATCGAATCGAAGAGTGTGTTTTGCTTAGTTTTTGACGTAAAGTGTTAATGCCATCAACGCAACTTAAGCCTTCACTGTTTTGTGATGAAGAATAATTTAGTCTAACTTTATCGTCTACAATGTACTCTTCGGATATGCCTAACGGGCATTTCGCCCAGTTATCATATCCAACCCATGAATTCACATTACGACCAAACCTTGACGTTAGCCAAAGCTCGTGATTTTCTCTTTTTTTTTTGTAACGAACCCTTTTACCTGTATGTAAATATCGTCCTCTTTATTAACGGGCTTACAAATATTTTCATGGTTAGCCGCTATCGGTATTGGTCGAGCGTCAAGTAAGCCAGGATCTGCGCTATCTGGTTTAACAACTTTCAAAACCTTATATAAGCTTTCTGTTTCTATTAATACCAGGTGCCTAATAGCATTTTGTGATGCCCACTCTCTATACCAAGTATTTAATGCTCTGAGATTAGGATCGTTTCGGCTTAGTGATGCCGCTGCGACTGATGGTTTTAAAAGTGCTAAGCTTCGTATAAAAAAGCGAGGGATAAGTTGATTTCCCAATGAGGCAATGTCTGAACCTAAATGCGGAGTAGCTAAAAAGGCTATTCCAGAAACTCTACCAATAAACTCTTGTGCTGATGACCTCACAGTTTGTTCATTAGCAATTCTCATTATTTGTTTTGCTATCAGGCCGCCAAGACTATGGCAAACAAATATTATTTCTCCATCAAGTAATTCTTCGGTGCTAAGGATACGTTCAAAAATATTAGTGGCAAGATCGGCTATTCCCATACCATCATTGTTGAGTTTGAATTTAGGGGCAGAGTATTCTATGGACCATATATTAATATCGTCACTATCTTCTAGTAACCATAAAGGCCATGCTTCTTTATTTTCCGCTCGCCCTAACCAAGTGTTATCGGCATCCCCACCTAGGCCATGGATAAACATAACATGGATATTTTTTATCTTTGCTCGATCTGAACGTAACTTTATTTCTGACATATTTTTTTCTTTATAATTATTCCGTTTTATTAGTCATACGCAATCAATAATTGAATATATGTAATTAGTAGCGCTCTAGCTATTGGTCAGACAGCGTATCACAAAGATAAACTGCACTTCCGTCGCTGCCAAGCAACTTGCGAACTAAGCTTCCCCTTAGGGTAATTAAAGGAGACAAACCCTTTGACCAAATTCTTAGTTGATTTCCATGCCTATTGAGACTGAAAGCGACAACCGAACATCAGTGTAAGATACCCCACTATTAAAACCAATAGCATTAGGTATAGAATCGCCACTAAATAATTGAAATTACGAGGATTTGCAAAAAATAATATCTTATTTAGTACATTAAGCAACCAAACAAGTACGTTAACCCATTTACAAATACTTGTGCACACTATTGCAATAGATAGTCTCGGCATTGGGTATTATAAGGGCATTTTTTTTACTAGATTAAGTATAATAGTTATGAACATACTAAGACGACAATCGCGTAAGTTTTTTTGTTATAAACCTCTTCTTTATTAAAAACATATAGTGCCAACCTATGCTCATAATTGATGTTGAGGCTTCAGGCCTACACCAAGACAGTTACCCGATAGAAATCGCTTGGCAGGACTCTAAAAAACCAGACAACTTCGATAGTTTTTTAATTATACCGGCTGATTACTGGATTCATTGGGATGATTATGCGGAAAATGAAATCCACCATATCTCTCGTGAGCTGTTGTTTGATTCAGGTATTACCGTAAACGAAGCTTGTGAACGACTCAACTCAGCACTGATAAATCAGGTCATATACTCAGATGCTGTCGACTACGATCAACGATGGATTATGAGGTTATTTGATGAGGCAGAATTAAAACCCACATTTAGTTTTGGTTCAGTAATAGATGTATTACCAAAAGGAGGCGACATGAAATACAGCCAGCTGTTAGAAAGCGCTCCAGTAAAACACCGAGCCCTTGATGATGCAAGGCAGATTGCAGCGTGGGTGCATCACATATTAGAAACTTAGTCGGACGTCTATTCCGACAAGCTCGACACTAATTCTAAGATAACAACTGCCGGGTCTAGATCAATAGCTTTGGCAACATCAATTAATTCAATCAAATCGATATTCCTTTCGCCACCTTCATATTTTGATACATAGGATTGTGGTCGACCGAGTCGTTCAGCTAACTCTTGCTGTCTAACTCCCTGCTTCTTTCTTAAGTCTCTAAGTAGAAGCTGTAACTTCTCATATCTTGGGTCTTGCTTGTTCACTGTTTCTATCTCTTTTGAATAAATAAATTGTATCTGACTGAGATGAAATGCAAGGCAAAGGAAACGAGCTGGTTCACGCAGAAATCTAGAGTCTTTTACAGAGGCTACTTTTTGATCAAAAAACCGAAATAGGTCGATTTCTTGATCGTCGAGTAGCTTACCCCTAATTTTGCCGTTTTATTCACGTAGACACGCGAGCGAAACACAGCGACACGTCTATGAAACAACGCGACAAGTTAAACGAAACGGCATAGTTACCTATATTTGGGCAAGATCACCCTTTTCTTCTAACC
>Ga0209184_1000431_pt1 | contig 44894 bp, 37 predicted proteins | sample EN8Hudsemesocosm_2_FD_184627 | JGI IMG/M metagenome (GOLD analysis project Ga0209184, IMG submission 184627) | Methane-oxidizing microbial communities from mesocosms in the Hudson Canyon - EN8C Hudson Canyon (SPAdes) (version 2) | ecosystem: Environmental > Aquatic > Marine > Cold seeps | place... | reverse complement strand
AGTGCCGGCTGTAATAACATCGTCAATAATCATTACTTTGCCTTTAAGTGGTGCGCCAACAATGGTGCCGCCTTCTCCGTGAGTTTTAGCTTCTTTACGGTTGAAAGCAAAGGGAGTATTGGTTTTGTGTATAGATGAAAGACAAACGGCAGTAGCAGAGCCAAGGGGGATTCCCTTGTACGCTGGGCCAAAAAGAACATCGAATGGGATGGCAGAATCGACGAGTGTCTGGGCATAAAACTCGCCTAATTTAGCGAGTGATAAACCGTCGTCGAATAAACCCGCATTAAAAAAATAAGGGCTGACACGGCCTGACTTAAGGGTAAACTCGCCAAACTTTAAAACGTTCTTTTGTATTGCGAAATCAATGAAATCACGCTGGTGTGGCTTTAGATCAGTATTTTGAGTCATTAAATGTGCCTAAATTGAAGATATTACAGTCTTTTTCTTTTCAAAAAGTGTGAGTTGCGTATCATACCACGCAAATAATTTGAGAGGCAGTTATGCGAGTAGTATCAATTAATGTAAATGGATTGAAAAGAGCTGCAGAAAATGGTTTTTTTGACTGGATGCGCGAGATCAATGCTGATGTGATATGCGTGCAAGATATCCAAGGAAAAGTCTACGATTTTGATGATGAAGTTTATCACCCTGAAGGGTATCAGGCTTATTTTATCGATGCAGAAAACCCAGAAGATGGCGGGGTTTGCATTTATACACGTCATTTTCCAAAAGCAATTATGTACGGTTTTGCTTATGAGCCTGCGGACCGAGAAGGCCGTTTTATTCAGGCAGATTTCGAAAATGTAAGTGTTGCCTGTATGCTAGCGCCCTGCGCCTTGGGTGATGAGAGTAAACAGCAAGCAAAAGACGATTTTCAAGAGGCTTTCAAAATACATTTAGAGAAAACTTTACGCAAACGTCGCCAGTTTATTTTTGCCGGAAGTTTTAATTCCACCCACTTAGTGATGGATGCGAGTAAAAAATATCATGAATTGGATGTGAGTGGGTTTAAGCCTTATGAACGAGCATGGTTTGATACGGTATTTGATGATTTAGGTTATATCGATGCTTTTCGTTACGTGAATGTAGAGAAAAATCAATACACCTGGTGGCCAGAGTGGGCAAAGGGCTGGCGGAAAAATTCGGGTTGGCGCACCGATTATCAAATTACTAGTCAAATGATGAAAAATCTTATTGAAGATGGTTTTATCGACTTTGACACACGTTTCTCGGATCATGCCCCAGTGGTGATGGACTACGACGTTATTATGTAGCGGCGACTCTCGATATACAAAAAAGGCGCAAAGTGTTAGAACTTAGCGCCTTTTTTCGTTATTTTGAATGTCTAGTGGTTTGAATACCTGTCTATTGAAACCTAAGCTTCAATAGCTGCCATCTGTAAATCAAAAATTTCATTAATGCCTTTTTTAGCCAAAGTTAGCATGGCATCTAACTCTTCTTGTTGAAAAGCTTCGCCTTCAGCAGTGCCCTGAACTTCAATGAAGCCACCTTTATCTGTCATGATGACATTCAAGTCTGTTTCAGCCGCTGAGTCTTCAGGATAATCTAAATCAAGCACAGGGTGACCTTCGAAGATGCCCACAGAAATGGCTGCTACTTTTTGCTTTAATGGCAGCTTTTTTAATTTTCCGCTATCAACCAGAGTTTGCAGTGCGTCCATTAATGCAACGCAGCCACCACTGATTGAGGCTGTACGAGTGCCACCATCCGCTTGAATAACGTCGCAATCGATTTGAATAGTTCGCTCGCCAAGTGCTTTCATGTCTACGGCTGCGCGCAGTGAACGGCCAATTAAACGTTGAATTTCAACCGTGCGGCCTGTTTGTTTGCCACGTGCGGCTTCACGGTTCATGCGTGAGCCCGTAGAGCGGGGCAACATGCCGTATTCTGCGGTGATCCAACCCTTGCCTTCACCTTTCATGAATCGAGGCACGCCTTCAGAAACAGATGCTGTACAAATAACCTTTGTATCACCAAACTCAATCAGTACAGATCCTTCTGCGTGCTTTGTGTAATGGCGAGTAATTTTAATGTCGCGTGCTTGATCAAGCTGGCGTCCGCTAGGTCTCATGTCGGTATCCTGTTGTTGAAATAGTCGTAATAATATTGAAATTAAAGTGTAAATGTTCGAATTGAACGTTAAACGGGGCGGGAGTTTATCATTTAAAAGGTAGGTTTCTAAGACCCTAGCGCGTAGAATTTACATCAATAAAATATTGAAGCCTATAAACCTTATTAAAAGAGGGGAATTTGATGCTGAAAAGCATGACTGCATTTTCACGAGTAGAGCACGAAAGTGATTTTGGATCGATCACCTGGGAGCTAAGGACGGTAAATCATCGTTATTTGGAACCTCATATAAAGCTTCCTGATGTCTTTAGAGAAATAGAGCCTAAACTACGTACACTCATGCGTAACTATTTATCGAGAGGGAAGTTGGACGGAATGCTGAAATGGCAACCCTCAGCAAAAAGACCTGATAACTTGAAACTAAATACTGATGTATTGCAGGGCTTAAGTGATGCAACAAAAACGGTTGCAAGTATTTTCGAGCAAGCGGCGCCAGTAGATATGCTGGCTATTTTGCAGTGGCCCGGCGTGGTTGATAGCGAGTCGGAAGACCGTAAGCAACTTTGCAGTGATGCTTTAGGCGCTTTTGAGGCCGGCCTTAAAATTCTAGTTGAGAATCGAGAGCGTGAGGGTGTGCAGTTAGAGCCTTTATTTGAAGAGCGCTTAGTTGCCATTGAAAATATTGTTACGGACGTTCGCAAATGGCTTCCCGAAATTATCCAAAAACAAAATGAAATGGTTCGTAAACGATTTGAAGTTGCGTCTGTTGAGCTCGAACCAGAACGTTTGGCGCAGGAAATGGTGCTTCTGGCGCAAAAAACAGATGTGGCAGAAGAGCTCGACCGTCTTGATGCTCATGTGAATGAAGTTCGCTTAGTGCTTGCAAAAGATGAACCCGTTGGACGGCGTTTGGATTTCTTGATGCAAGAGCTAAACAGAGAGGCAAATACCTTATCTTCAAAATCTATCGTGACTGATACCACGAAAGCAGCAGTTGATTTGAAAGTGTTGATTGAACAGATGCGAGAGCAGGTACAGAATATTGAATAATGAGGTGGATGTGAGTCAAAGTAAGCAAGGTCAAGCAGTGGGGCGTCTTTATATTGTTTCAGCACCTTCAGGGGCAGGAAAAACCAGTTTGGTATCTGCGCTTTTAGAAGCTGATGTTCAAATTGAGGTCTCTGTTTCTCATACGACAAGACCAGCTAGGCCAGGTGAGCAGGATGGTGTGAATTATCATTTTGTTTCAGTCGATGCATTTGAATCGATTGTTGAGAGGAATGGATTTTTAGAGCATGCAAAAGTATTTGATAATTACTATGGTACTTCTCAGGCTTGGCTTGAGCAGCGTTTGATAGCAGGCCAGGATGTTATACTGGAAATTGATTGGCAGGGCGCGCAGCAGGTTAGAGAAATTATGCCTGATGCTTTGAGTATATTTATTCTACCGCCATCTAAGGCAGCGTTGAGGTCACGACTAGAAGGGCGTGGTCAGGATAGTGTTGAGATAATTGATCGTCGCATGTCTGAGGCAGAGTCTGAAAGTAGTCATTTCAATGAGTATGATTACCTTATTATTAATGATCAATTTGATGTCGCCCGACAAGAGTTAGGGGTGATCTTTGCTGCTAACCGTCTTAAATCCAATCGACAAAGCGTGACGTATAAAGAAATCTTGGCTGATCTATTGTCATAGCTGGTATATTCTCGTAGAATGCTCGGTCTTTTTATGTCACATGAAATTTCGTGTGACAAAATTATTTCCCTAAAGGTAGACATTTAATGGCTAGAGTGACTGTTGAAGATTGTTTAGAAAATGTTGATAACCGTTTCGAATTAGTAATGGTTTCAACTAAAAGAGCTCGACAGCTTGCCAATGGTGGTAAAGACGCATTTGTTGATTGGGAAAATGATAAGGCGACAGTCGTTGCATTAAGAGAAATTGCTGAAGGTTTTATTACTAAAGATATCTTGATTAACGAAGAGCTTTCTTAAGCTGTTTGACTGAAGAAATTTTAATTTTATGGTGCTTTTAGGCATTAAGTAAAATTTCTCTTGAAAATCCCTCCGCCTCGCTTACTATGGGTGAGGAGAGCGAAAAAGCTGAATGTTTACGTTCGGCTTTTTTTTTGCTTTTTTTATGTATTAATATCATATGAATCCAGTGTAACTGTGTCATCTTTTAATAGGTAAACTGAAACCATAATGGAAGCTCTAGCCCAATCCTTACTAACCTACTTGGATAAAGATAAAGTCCAAATGGTATCGCGCGCGTATGTTTGTGCGAAGGCTGCGCATGAAGGGCAATTTCGACGAAGTGGTGAACCTTATATTATCCATCCATTAGCGGTCGCTAAAATATTAGCGAGTCTTCATATGGACCATCAAACCTTGATGGCGGCGTTGTTACATGATGTGATTGAAGACACGCCTACTACCAAAGAAGATTTAGCTAAAGAGTTTGGAAGTGCAGTCGCTGAACTTGTCGATGGCGTGAGTAAATTGACTCAAATTGAGTTCAAAACCAAAGCGGAAGCCCAGGCGAGTAATTTTCAGAAAATGGCGCTCGCGATGGCCAAAGACATTCGCGTTATATTGGTGAAGCTCGCTGATCGCCTGCACAACATGCGCACGCTCGGGCCGCTTCATGCTGAAAAACGTCGCCGTATTGCAACCGAAACTCTGGATATATATGCCCCCATTGCCAACCGATTAGGTATAAATAGTATTCGGATTGAGTTAGAGGATTTAGGATTTGCTGCGCTATACCCTATGCGGTCGAAATATATTGCCAAAGCAGTAAAAAAATTACGGGGTAATCATAACGAGATTATTGAGGATATTCATGCCCGGTTGGAAGAACGACTCGCTGAGCGAGGGCTGAAAGGGCAAATTGTTGGCAGAGAGAAGCACCTCAATAGTATTTATAAAAAAATGAAATTTCAGCATAAATCCTTCCATGAAATTATGGATGTTTATGCTTTCCGGATCATTGCTGATTCAGAAGATGACTGCTACCGAATTTTGGGTGCTGCGCACAGCCTTTATAAACCTCTTCCTTTCCGTTTCAAAGATTATATTGCTGTTCCCAAAGTAAATGGTTACCAGTCTTTACATACGACGCTTTTCGGCTTACACGTCAATATAGAAATCCAGATTCGAACCCAAGAGATGGAAGAATTTGCTAACTTTGGTATTGCCGCGCATTGGGAATATAAAGATGAATCTAATGTTACTTTGGCGGGGCAGGTGCGAATTGATCGTTGGCTGAGAGGCTTGAACGAAATGCGTGAGCGTGCGAATGACTCCATGGAGTTTATTGAGCACGTTAAGATAGATTTATTTCCTGATGAAATATACGTCTTTACGCCAAAAGGAAGAATCAAAGAACTTCCAGCAGGTGCGACCCCAATTGATTTTGCCTACAGCATCCATACCGATATTGGGAATGCATGTGTTGCTTGTCGAGTGAATAAGCAGCTTTCATCATTAAGTGAGCCGCTTCAAAGTGGACAAACTGTCGAAATTGTTACAGCTCCGGGGGCTAAACCTAGCTCGGCATGGCTAAATATTGTTTCTACCGGTAAGGCAAAAAGTAGTATTCGGCACTTCCTGAAACAGCAGCAAGAAGCAGAAAGTCTGGAACTAGGGCGAACCTTATTGGAGCGATCTTTAGCTGGATTAAGCTCTTCGTGGGAGGATATTAGTGACCGACAAATTGAGAAGGTTCTTGGTCATAATCAGTCAGACTCACTAGACAGTCTGCTTAGGAATATAGGCTTAGGTTTACGAATGCCTTACATCATCGCGCGGCAGTTGCTATCAGACAGTAATATGGTGATTGATGAGAATGACAATTATGAACCTGAAGATCAGGATGTCATGATTAAAGGGACTGAAGGCATGACGCTTTCTTTTGCTAACTGTTGCTACCCTATTCCGGGAGACCCTATTATCGGTATGCCGGATGATAAAAAAGGTTTAGTTATCCACTCTGAAGGCTGTAAAAAAGCACTTAGCCTCACTTTAAGCAAGGCGCACATGCACTTGTCCTGGGTGAAAGATATTACCGATGAGTTTACGGTAGAGTTACGTGTAGAGCTTGAGCGTCAGCGCGGGATTATCGCAGAACTAGCCGCTGCAATTACACGGGCTGAAGGTAACCTTGAAAGTATTGGTGTTGATGAACAAAATGCGAAAATGAGCGTAGTGAGTGTGGTGTTACATGTTCAGGGGCGTCGACATTTAGCGCGTGTTATTAAGCGTATTAGGGCTTTGAAGGCGGTCATTCGATTGAATAGAGTCATTGATTAATACTTTTGATGAAACAAAAACCAATAGGAGAGAGCTATGAGCAATAAATCTATTATCCAGACTGACGAGGCTCCTGAAGCAATAGGAACGTATTCTCAGGCCGTTAAAGTTGGTGACACAGTTTATTTGTCTGGCCAAATACCACTCGATCCTGAAACCATGACATTGGTTGGTGGTGAAATCGAGAAACAAATTATAAGAGTTTTTGATAACTTAAAAGCGGTTTGTGAAGCGGCTGGTGGCGAGCTTCAGGATATTGTGAAACTGAATATCTATTTGACAGATTTGAGCTGTTTTTCTTTAGTAAATGAAGTAATGGCGACTTATTTTCAAACGCCTTACCCAGCTCGTGCTGCCGTTGGTGTTGCTTCATTACCGAAAGGGGCTGAAGTAGAAATGGATGCGATCATGGTTTTAAATTAGGCGCGGCGACTACTGGTTTTTAGCATCTCTAAATAACCTTCTTGATAGCTAGGAAAGCGGAGTTGATAGCCGCTTTCGAGCATCTTCTGATTATTGCACTTTTTATTTCCGGCTCGGCGAGTGTCATGCTTCCCCTCTAGTTGCCCTTCTAACGATACGCTCAGCTCAGAGGCGAGAAAGCCAATCACTTCATTCAAATCAACAGGTTTGCTATCGCTCGACAGATAAAGTGGCTCAACTGTATTCCCTAAAATATCCTCTTGAACTAAATGGTGAATGAAACCCACGCAATCATCTTCATGAATACGGTTGGTCAAACGACATGTTGTACTGAGCTGCGCTTGTCCTGATTTCACTTGCTGAATTAAACGATTACGCTGCGCACCATAAATACCGCTAAAACGGATGACCGTGGAAGGGTGAGGGCTGGCTGCACATAAAGCTTCTGCTTCTAACAATACTTGGCCAGAGAAACTGTTTGGATGTGTTGAGCTACTTTCATTGACTACTTCGCTAGCATCCTGATGATAAACCGCTGTACTAGAAACAAAGTATAAGCGTTTTAATGACTGGTTGTTAACTAATGCCGACAGGGTGTTTTTTAAGCCAGTCAAATAGACTTGGCGATAAGCTGATTCACTACGCTCTGCTGGTGTGAGGCAATAAATAAGGTAGTCTATATTTTTCGGTAGTTGAGAGTTCAAACTTTCAGGTTCACAAACATCAGCCGTAATAAATTGAATATTTTGCTTTTCGGCTTCTTGATGGCCGCGACTCAGCCCCCAAACTTCGTTATTAGTGCTGAGCAACTTAGCAACTCGCAGGCCGATCTTACCACAGCCTACCATTAGTATTCGTTTAGGCGACATTGCGCTTTCCTATAGTGAAGGATATTATTTGAAGGCAATAAGAAAATACTATGGTTTTTCTTAAAACGATATATGATTACTACTATAAATTTAAAAGTATAAAACCAAAATAATCAGAGTGCTATGACCTTAACCGAACTTCGTTATATTGTTACCCTTTCTCAAGAAAAGCATTTTGGGCGTGCTGCTGAAAAGTGCTTTGTCAGTCAGCCAACGCTGAGCGTCGCGGTGAAGAAGCTTGAAGATGAGCTAGGCATTGCTTTATTTGAACGAAGTAAAGGCAGTATTGTTGTCACTGAGTTAGGTCTTCGTTTAGTGGAACAAGCAAAAAAAATATTGGACCAAGCTCATGCTTTTAAAGATATGGCGCAGCAAGGTAAGGATGAACTTAACTCCCCCTTAAAAGTAGGTGCGATATACACGATTGGGCCTTATTTATTTCCACATTTAATGCCAAAATTAAGGCTCGACGCCCCTGAGATGTCGCTTTATATTGAAGAAAATTACACGGCAGTTCTACGCAAGAAATTGAAGCAATGTGAGTTGGACGCAATTATTGTTGCTTTGCCATTTAATGAAGCTGATGTCGTGACCTTACCTTTGTATGACGAGCCTTTTGTTGTTTTATTGCCAAAGGGGCACGCACTTTCCAAATATCAAGCATTGTCGAGCGATATGCTTTCTATCGACAATTTACTAATGCTCGGTCCGGGTCACTGCTTTAGAGATCAGGTTTTAGCTGCTTGCCCTGACTTATTAAATAGGATCGGATTGCCAGAAATAGAGCGTGAGTCGAAGCAGAAACTTATTACGGAAGGTAGTTCTTTAGAGACGATTCGTCATATGGTTGCTTCAGGATTAGGAGTCAGTGTCTTACCCATGTCAGCTGCAATGAAAGGGTATTATGATGAGACTCTGTTGGATGTTCGTCCTTTTGAGTCTCCCGCTCCATATCGAAGTGTCGCATTAGCTTGGCGAGTTACTTTTCCCAGGCCGAAAGCGATTGACCTTTTAGCTACAGCGACCAAAAAGTGCAACCTGTTATCCAAAATTGACCCGTTAAATAAAGCAAAGACTAACAATGCTTAACTATTTCCCGCGAAACAAATGGATTTGAATTCGTTATGGTGACTCTGGCAGAAATCGAACTAGTGCAACTGAAAGGGGTTGGTAAAAAACTAGCCCAAACCTTTAACAAACTGGAAATTTCAAACCTTCAAGATTTATTATTTCACCTCCCTTTTCGGTATGAAGACCGGACGCGTGTCCATCCTATAGCGGCTTTTCGACCCGGCATGCATGGTTTGTTTGAAGTAGAAGTACTGAGTCATCAAATTGTTCAGGGGAGGCGGCGAAGTTTAGAAATTAAAGTACGTGACCAAAGCGGGTTTGTTGTACTGCGTTTTTATTATTTTAGTGCCGCGCAAATCAAACAGCTTTCGACTGGTGTTTTATTGCGTTGTTATGGCGAAGCGCGGCGTGGAAAAAGCGGCATGGAATTTTATCACCCTGAATATAAAGTGATGGTTGCGGGCGAGAAAAATAAAATACCGGATACGTTGACGCCGATTTACCCATTAACAGAAGGGATTCAACAACCTAGAATTCGCTCGCTTTGTGCGCAGGCGCTTTCATGGCTTGATCGTGCTGATGTGCAGGATCTTCTGCCCTTACTTGTGCGAGATGAATATCAACTGCCAGAATTAAAGTATGCACTTGCTTACCTGCATCGGCCTCCGATTGATGCGGATCAGATTGCTATGTTGGAAGGCCGTCATATTTGCCAGCAACGACTCATTGTTGAAGAGTTACTTGCACATCATTTAAGTTTATTAAAGTTAAGACTACGACTTAGAGAGCACCCTTCACTTGCTTGCCCGGCTGATGTATCAGAAAGCGCTCTGTCTGCTCGATTATTATCGAGTTTACCTTTTGATTTAACGGGCGCTCAGCAGCGAATATTTCAAGAAATATCTCAAGATATTTCAGCGGGACAGCCTATGTTGCGTTTAGTACAAGGCGATGTGGGCTCAGGTAAAACCATTGTTGCAGCTTTGGCAGCGCTACAGGTCGTCGCTGCGGGCGGGCAAGTTGCTCTAATGGCACCGACAGAAATCCTAGCCGAACAACACTTACTAAACTTTCAGCAATGGCTGGCGCCATTAGATATTGAAATTGCCTGGTTAAGTGGAAAATCAAAAGGCAAAGTTCGTGAACAAGCATTAAGTGATATGAGAGAGGGGCGTGCCCAAGTCATCATCGGTACACATGCACTTTTTCAAGAAGAGGTTGAATTTAATAACCTCGCTCTCGCGATTATTGATGAGCAGCATCGATTTGGTGTGCACCAACGTTTATCCCTTAAAAATAAAGGACTGAAGTCAGGCTTGCATCCTCATCAGTTGATTATGACTGCCACGCCGATTCCGCGAACATTAGCGATGAGCGCTTATGCAGATCTAGATACGTCAATCATTGATGAATTGCCACCAGGACGACAAAAGATAGAAACATTTGTGATCCCTGATACGCGTAGAAATGACATGGTTGGTCGCGTATTAAAAGCTTGTCAGTCAGGCTGTCAAGCTTATTGGGTCTGCACCTTGATAGAGGAGTCCGAAGCGCTGCAATGCCAAGCTGCCGAAGATACTTTAGTGTGGTTGCAGGCACAATTAAAAGGCCTAAAAGTTGGCTTGGTTCATGGCCGAATGAAAGCAAAAGATAAAAGCTTCATGATGGATCAATTCAAAGCAGGACGTATTGATGTTTTAGTCGCCACGACGGTTATTGAAGTAGGCGTAGATGTACCAAATGCCAGCTTAATTGTCATCGAAAACCCAGAGCGTCTGGGGCTTGCTCAACTTCATCAGTTACGAGGGCGTGTTGGCAGAGGCAGTCTAAAAAGTTACTGTGCCTTGATGTATCACCCACCATTATCGAATCATGGTAAAGAACGTTTGACGGTGATGCGTGAGAGTAATGACGGGTTCATTATTGCGGAAAAAGACTTAGAAATTCGTGGCCCTGGTGAAGTGTTGGGCACACGTCAAACAGGTTTAATTGAATTCAAAATTGCTGATTTACAACGAGATCAGGAATGGCTGCCAGAGATTAAAAAGATGGCACCAAAAGTGATCGAAAATTCTAAATTGACTGAACGGCTAATTCAACGCTGGATTGGTCGCCGTCGTCAGTATGGCGAGGTTTAATCGTAGCTTAAGGCGGTGAGCCAAAGCTTAATTACATTCTAATCTTGCCCCTTCACTGTCTTCCGGCTTAAAGCGCCGGAATGATACCGCAATGCAGTCAGGCTTTGTTCTGCATAACTCTCCCTCTTTAAAGTCCTGTCACGGATTAAAAGGTCTGTTTTTTCTAGGTTTGACCAACAGAGATAGGCAGATAAAGTTCTGTATAATTTTGTAATTCTCAGCGCCGAATTTTCTAATTGAACTACACTTAGAGCATATTTCGCGTGATGTAGAAAATCTAAGTGCGGAAAGTGAGCTAATTATATGGACAAAAAAGAGTTACTAAAAATGATCCCGTCGGCAGTGAATAAAGTTTTTGAACATTACGAAAGTACAGAAGAATTAACGTTGGATGATACTAATCGCCCTGTGATTGTAGATAAAAGCGGCGTAGCACCAAATCAAATTATCAAAATGGTATTGATGAGTGATTCCCTTGGGCGAGCCCAAGTGATTATACCTGCTGACTGTTTACTGGACGTGGATGCGCTTAATCGTTCTGTCGGTCGTTCATTAGAGGCATTACCAAATGAAGATGTATCGAGTTTGATTTCTCGATATAGCTTAACGGAATTGCCAGCTATTCCGGATATTACTGGTTTACCTTCAATTATTGATTCAAGAGTATTAGAAAACGATACTATTTATGTCGAATCTGGCCAGCCGGGGCAATTGATTAAATTAAGTAAAGAAGCTTTCTCAATATCAACCAAAAAAGCTAAAGAAGCTTCTTTTGTCGTACCATTGAGCTCAATCCCCTGTAATCCGGAAAGTTCATCGAATGATCTTGAAAAAATTAATCAGGCGATTGAAAAATTCACCTCGCTCAGAATCAAACAGCGTTTAGAAGACACCTTGGAGTTACCGCCTCTTCCGCAGAGCGCACAAGACATCATCAAGTTGCGATCTGACCCAGATGCGGGCTCTGATGAATTGGCAGATATTATTGAAAGAGACCCTAGCTTAGCCGCGCAGGTTGTAAGTTGGGCCTCAAGTTCATTTTATAATGCTCCGGGGAAAATTAAATCTGTGCATGATGCGATTGTGCGGGTTTTAGGCTTTGATATGGTGATGAACCTCGCGATGGGTTTGGCGCTTGGGCGGACTTTGAAGGTACCTGAAGATGAGTCCAAAGGTTATACACCTTATTGGCATCAGGCGATGTGGATTGCTTTGGGAACTACCGCTTTAATTAGTAAAATTGAACCTGCGTATCGACAGAGTTTTGGTTTGTCTTATTTGTCAGGGCTGTTACATAATTTTGGTTACCTTGTATTAGCACACGTTTTTCCGCCTCACTTTATGCTTATTTGCCGTTATATTGATGCAAACCCTCATGTTGATTCCGCTTATATCGAGCACTTTTTGTTAGGCATTACGCGTGAGCAGGTAGGTAGTCAATTAATGTCTGTTTGGAATATGCCTGAAGAGGTGACAATAGCACTTCGTCACCAGAAAAATGAGGCATACGATGGCGAGTTTTCTGAGTATTCAAGCGTGTTGAACCTCACGCATCATTTGCTATCAGATGAAGGTGTAATTCAAGCGGCAGAGACACCGTTGGACGAGAGCATATACGAGCGCCTTCATCTGACTAAAGAAAGTGCGCAAGCCGCAATTGCAAAACTGCTTGAAAATAAAGATGATGTAGCTGGTGTCGCAAATCTCATGGGACGCTAGTAAGGCTTTAAAAAACAGGTAAACTAGGCGGCAGATTCTTTCTGCCGTTTTACTTTTGAGCACGCCATGTCTATCGAAATAATCCCTTTTGAACGATTGTTAATTACGTTCATACCTGCCCTGTTAGTTCTTTTTTTAATGTTTCATTGGCACTTACCTTACCGAAAAGCCTGCTATGCCATGTTTCGAATGCTGATACAGCTGATGTTGATTGGCTATGCTCTGATTATGATTTTTGATTCAGGCAGTTCATGGGTGACGCTAGGCGTATTAACGATGATGGTGGTTGCTTCAAGCTGGATTTCGTTAAATACGCTATCGCCAGATAAGAGTCATGGTGTTAACAAATTTCATGTATTTCCCCTCTCACTTGCGGCTATATTATTGGGGGGAGGGACGACATTAATGTTAGTGACGCAGTTGGTACTGACATTAGACCCTTGGTATATGCCTAGATATATGGTGCCATTAGCAGGAATGATTTTCGCTACATCGATGACAAGCATTAGCTTAGCCGGAGAGCGCCTACAATCAGAACTATGTCAAGGCCACAGTTATGAACAAGCCAGAACAGTTGCTTTCAGAACGGCTATGATTCCTATTATTAATTCTATGTTTGCTGTTGGTCTGGTGTCATTGCCGGGGATGATGACCGGACAGATTTTATCTGGTGTATCACCCTTTATCGCGGCAAGATATCAAATTATGGTGATGTGTATGTTGTTTAGTGCTTCAGGTATATCGAGTGCAATTTTTTTAGTAATAGTACGAAAGCATTTTGTTAAGCGCGATACATATTAACAGCGAGTTTATCGACGAAGGTCTTCAATATACAGGTGATATAGCTTTGGCTCCATGATGGAGTTAACGGGGCTTGGTACTTTTTGCATATCTTTACTAAAAACCATCGAGGCCATCATTGTCTCATCTGTAATCGATTTTGTCGGAACATCAAAAGTAAATGTTTCCGGAAAATCTGAATTATTTCTCGCCATGTTAAAACCCCAAATACCAAAAGAAGGCAAAGCAGTTTGGTAGCTTAAGGTGCTACTGAATACTTCTGCTAAGGTGTTTTCAATGCACCAAAATACATGTTTGGTAAAGAATGGAGACGAGCTTTGGCTGACTAGAACGCCATCAGGAGTCATTCGTCGTTTGATCATGGTGTAAAATTCTCGGGAATAAAGTTTGTTGATTGCTTCATTATGCGGGTCTGGCATATCGATAATCACTCGGTCATAAAGAATACCGGGCTGATTGATAAAGCTAAACGCATCTTCGCTAAATGCTGTTAGGCGGTCAGATGACATGCTTTTTTGGTTCAGGCGCTTGAGGATCGGTAGCTCCTTGCCGATTCGAATCATTTCGGGGTCTATATCTACAAGGTGAATGTTTTCTACATCGTTATATTTTAAAATTTCTCTGACCGCGAGCCCATCACCTCCGCCTAAAACCAGTACATTCTTTCGCGGGCCCGGAATTGAAAGAACAGGGTGAACCAGATTTTCGTGGTAGCGATACTCATCACGAGACGAGAACTGAATATGACCATCAATATATAGCCTTTGCTCTCGTGTCGTTGAAGACCGTGTAACTACTAATTTTTGATAAGGGGTTTGGTTTGAATAAATGACATGATCAAAGTAGAGATGTTTCTCCGCAAATCGAGTGATGTGAGTGCCGTAAAATATGCATAGGGTGAGTAGCGCAAAAATAGCAAAACATCCACTGAGTATGACTTTATAATTCTTCAGCTGATGTTTAAATATGAAGACATTAACAATGGCGACAAAAATATTGATCAGACCAATCGCAAAAGATGATTGAACCAAACCTAAGGAAGGAAGCAGTAAGAGTGGAAATGTTACCGATCCGATTAATGCGCCAACGTAGTCCAGTGACATCACATTCGCAATGGACTCTTTCATTTCGGATTTTTGCGCGAGTAAAGTGGCCAGAATAGGGATCTCCATGCCGACTAAAGCACCAATAATAAAGATCAAGCCATACATGACGAGTTCATAAAGCACCCGTGCGAAAGGGAAGGTCATAAAGAGCAAAATACTGCAGATACCACCAATGAAAGCGATCGCAATTTCAATTAAGATAAAATTCCGTACGTACTGGTCATCAAAGTATTTTGAAATAAGTGAACCTGCGCCCATCGCAAACATGAAAAAACCAATGGTGAGCGAAAACTGGTAAACGCTGTTACCCAATAAGTAGCTTGAAACTGTGCCAATAATGAGTTCGTAGACAATGCCGCATAAGGCAACGATCATGATAGAGATCAGTAATACTGAGGTTTGTTGTTTCGATAGTGGTATGGTGCCACTGGGTTCGGTGGAAGGCATTTTTGTAGCTCAGTGGGTAGCAATATTAGAAAGGTGGATGGTAGGTTGGGCTGTGTGTCTTGGCGCCAACCTACAGCAAGCAACTTACGTGCTTGTTTCAGAGAAATGCATTATTTACCTGAAGAGTGACTGCCTGAACCTGCACGAGACCGAGCGGCCGCTCTAGCTGTGACGGGCTTCTTGCTAGCAAGCTGCTTGGAAGTAACGCCAGCGCCACGTTGGCGACTTAGCATGCTGCCAATCAGATATCCCGTTAGTAAGGAGGTGCCACTAAAGTGATGGTCATTGACTGCACCGCTTCGACTTGACGCAATAATACGTGACTGTTCGCCATCTATTTCAATTTTAAAGAGCGCTTCTTCACCTTCATCTAAGGCGCGGTTCATGTTGGTATCACTAAAGGCCAATAAAGAGGCGTCAGCTTGAGGGCTAACACCAATCTGACTTTTATACAGAGGTGGTTGAGCCAGATTATAATTGGTGCCTAGTTGCTCAGCAAAGCCTAAAAAGGCAGCGTCGCCTTCGGGCTTTTGCCCGCCCATACTTTCGTCATAGGCATGAAGCGTATCCACTGTGATATCTAGAGCAAGGTTTAAGTCGATGTCGTCTTCAACATATGACGTACCGCTATTATTAGAGAAGAGATATATTCCGCCGATTACTGCTGCGATTAAACCGTATTTAATGACCGTATTACTCATTGTTAAACCTATTCCTTATGTTTTAGGGTGACTCTGTATATGTTAAAACGACTTATAAATTGTTCAAATCATGGCTGAAATGAAATTCATGTACACCTTGTTCGTAATAATTCTCTAAACGACCCACATATTTAAAGCCAGCAGCTTGTAATGGGTTATGGATTAAAGGCAGATTTGATGGAAAAGTCAAAAATGTTTTACGTCCACCAGAACTTTTTACTGATTCAAGACCTATTTTGAGATCTTCAACGGTGAAACAACGTTTGCCGAATAACGTTTTTTTGTTTTTTACCACCCAGGAAAATGAATAGGCCCCTTCGGTTTCGGCAATTTCATATAAACCGTCAAAACGAATAATGGGTTTTTCTTCTGCGACGTTTGACTCTTCTTCTGAAAATGTACTGTCCTCTTCGCGAAGAGGTAAGCCCAGTATAATTTGATCTTCATCTTCATCATAAAAATCGTGACTAACGACTTCTTGCTCAAATCCCAAAGACTGGTACATTTTTAGTGCGCGCTCGTAGATTTTACCGTTTTCAGGGTCTTCGTAATCGGAGACTTTAGTAAATATTTTACGGGCATTCAGGTTTCTTAGTTTATCGAGTAAATCAGAGACCATGGATTTGCCGTAACCTTTTCCATGATGAGCTTCATCAAGATAGGTCCAGGTAAGCCATGCTGTCTGATCAGTACCGCTGACTTCCCGGTAGCCGGTTACACCAATGATTTTTCCGTCACGTTCAAGTACAAACTGGTTTTCAACACCTGAATCTAAATAATCCTTTTCTGCTGCTTCGCCATCATCCTCATCATGCGCTTCAATGATTTTTATGACTTTGACTAAGTCGCTCATGTTCATGGGGCGTAAAGCAGGCATGCCTTGCTCCTTGTTATGTATGCTTAATTCATTCATCTATTTATCTTCTGTTTGTTCTTTTGTTTTATTGGTATGTTCAGTATGACCGGGCGTGACAATAGCGATTATACCGAGATATAGCCCCGCGAATAAGGCGCCACAAACCAAGCCACCAATATGGGCGTAGTTTGAGAGCTTACCTAACAGACCTGTGGCAGACAAAGGAATAAGCGCCAGCATAAGTAAGGCGAGGTTGTTATCGATTCGATAGCTGATTTTACCACCAAAGCGATGCATCAAATAAAGGTAGGCCATTAAGGCATAAACAACACCTGATAAGCCACCAAAGTTTGGCCCGACAAAGCTCCATTGGCAGATATTAGCACCTGCTGCTGCAATGGTGATCAGGCTGATCAGTTCAAACCTGGACTCGGATTCGATTTTTGAAGCAAATAACCACCATAGATACAGGTTAACAATTAAGTGGGGCAGGGTGTAATGAACAAAGGTGGGTGTCCACAAGCGCCATAAAGAAAAAGGTTCGAAGAGTTCGGTTAAGCTCTCAGGCACGAACCATTGGGAAATGGCATCAAGACCATACTGCTGCAGAATTAAATATGGAATGCTGCTTAAGCCTATGATTAACCAGACAATATAATGTTGCTGTAATGATTCAATTTGTGTCATAAAAAAGTGCTACTTGCCATGAGTGCTATCAAGCTATTGGCGATTTGAGGGATCATCCCAAACATTAGTTGGGGCTTCTGCCTGTTTCCAGCCATGATAAGGGTGGTTGAGTAGAAGTTCTTCGTCTTTGAATACCACAGCGAGTAAAGCGCCACCGATAAAACCGCCGACATGCGCCCAAAATGCTACGCCACCGCCAGAGGCGGACATGGAAGAAATTCCGCCCATAATTTGCACAACAATCCAATAGCCTAACATGGCGACGGCCGGTACTTTGATAATCATAATAAATACGAGCATGTGTACTTTTACTCGTGGGAACAACATGATGTAAGCGCCCATGACCCCACCTATTGCACCTGAGGCGCCGACCATCGGAATGGGTGAATCGGGTTGTGACATGACTTGTGCAGTCGCGGCTAATAAACCACTAATAATATAGAAAATAGCAAAGCGAACAGAGCCCATTGAATCTTCAATATTGTCGCCAAATACCCAAAGAAACCACATATTACCGATAATGTGCATCCAGCTACCATGCATGAACATAGAACTGAACACACCTGTCCAACCAGAGCCTGGAGGGCAGGCACGGCCGCCTCCAGATGAAAAAAGATCGGCAGGAATCAAACCGTATTGGCAAACAGACGTATTAAGCTGTTCTCCCATTCCCGCACCTTGTAATAAAAGCCAGGCAGCGACATTGAGGCCTATAATTATGTAGGTCGCAATGGGTTTATTGATTTGGGGGTTGTCGTCTCGGACTGGAAACATTTTTTTAATAAGGCCTGGGTAAAAAAGGTGGGATTTCAAGAATATTGAATTCTAGCCTGTCGGCTGCAAAGTGCCCACCATTTTTTAGTCTTCTTGTGTTATGTGAAGAGAGGCTTAACCTTGTGTAAAGGCTCGAAATCAGGGCTCGATTTTTGAGCTTTAGCCGCAAAACACTTCATCATATCTTGTGGACGGAACATACCGGACTGCCAAGTTGCCATATATTTCAGGCTATCAGCGACACTATGATCACGGCTGTAGTTAATCATCTCTTTACATCCGGCGACGGCGACAGGTGACTGCTGTGCTATTTGCTTAGCAACCGCCATCACGCCTTCAATCATGGCTTCCTGAGAAGGGAAAATCTTATTAACCAAGCCCATATCCTTGGCTTCAGTTGCATCAAATTTACGGCCTGTATAGGCTAGTTCTCGCATTATTCCTTGTGGAATTAAATGCGGCAAACGTTGTAAAGTACCAAGATCAGCTGTCATACCTAATTGAGTTTCTTTGATGGTAAAGAACGTATCTTCAGTACAGTAACGGCTGTCACATGCGCTAACCATATCAATGGCACCACCGATACAACCACCTTGAATAGCTGCCAAAACGGGGATACGAATATCCTCTAATGCATTAAAGCAGTCTTGTAATTGAAGTACGACACGTCGTAAATTCTCCGCCATCCGTGATGGATCACCCGTCATGGGAATACTGTTTGACGTGGTAAAAACGGATAAATCCATACCCGCTGAGAAATGCTTTCCAGTCGAAGATAAAACAATTACCCGGGCTTCTGCCTGTTGGTCAATTTCCCTTACCGCGACAGGTAGCTCAGTCCAAAAATCAATATTCATTGAGTTTAAGGCATCTGGCCGATTGAGTTTGATGTGTGCAATGTGGTTTTCTAGGGTAACTTCTAGACTTTTGAAACTCATTTTAATCTCCTGAGTGTATAGAAAATCGAATTATGGCAGAAAAATGCAGCAGAATGCTTTTCGTGAATTGAGAAAGATAATTCCAGAAATTATTCGTGATACGCTATCGAAATGAATAAAATGATATCCCCAAAATTCATGATGCCAAATTAAGAGAGATAATGAACTCAAGTAATATGCCTTTAAGTATTTATGCGGGAGCAGAAGCGCATGCTCATATCCAAAGAAATGGTTTGAGTCCTGATGACATCTCAATGCTTTTGGGGGCTTCGAGTGGCCCTAAGTGGTTAACTTTACAAGGTATTGATGAGTATTTGATTAAGCATTTTTTCAATAATCGACGTAAGCCTTTACATTTACTAGGTACCTCTGCCGGTGCTTGGCGCATGGCAAGTTATGCCATGGGGGGAATTGCAGCGCATCAGCGTTTAACGGAAGCGTATATTGAACAATGCTATTCTAAGAAACCGAATGAACAAGAGGTTTTGGACACCTGCCGTTCCGTCATCCAGTCCCTTCTGGGTAAGGAGGGCGCTAAAGAAATAATTCAGCATCCTTATTTCTGTATGAACCTCATTACCACGCAGTGCCATGGTTTGACACGCTCTAAGCGTAAATTCATTAAAGGTTTAGGATTTGGTTCGGCGGCACTATTAAATAGTCTGAGTCGAAAGTCTTTAGCTTGGCAGTTTACGCGTGTGGTGATGCATCATCCTGAACAGCACCTTTCTTTTAAGGGCTTAAAAGATCTACCAACAAGGTATGCATCGCTTTCAATCGATAATATGGAAGATGCCATTCTGTCGACTGGCTCGATCCCCATTATTATTAAGGGGGTTGATGACGTCGCTGGCAAAGGCGTATATCAAGATGGAGGCATAACCGATTATGGTTTTGATTTGCCCCTACTGCCAAAAGACGGTTTTGTGTTGTACCCACACTTTTCAAAACTCCCCGCGCCGGGATGGTTTGATAAAAGCCTTTCATGGCGTAAACCTAGCCATGAAAATTATGCAAAAACTATTATGTTAGTCCCATCGGATTCGTTCATCGCGCGCTTGCCCTATCAGAAAATACCTGACCGGCATGACTTCTTGAATTTGTCAGATACTGATAGAATCCACTATTGGCGAAAAACCGTCGAGTTAACCCAGCACCTAGCCGACGATCTATCGACCATGGACTGGAAAACTCGCGTGCAAGCCTTACCATGGTAAGCGGCCTACTCGCCGACTACATTAACTTATTGAACTAGAGTATCAGTACAAGCCTATGACCAATAACTACATACTAAGACGCCTCCGATATACATTCGACTTTAATGACAAGACTATGATCGCGATTTGGGGCTTGGCGGATGAAGTGGTGACACGAGAGCAAATTAGCGATTGGTTAAAGCAAGAGGAGGACCCAGGTTATAAAAACTGCAATGACCGTGTTATGGCCGTTTTTCTTAATGGTTTGATCAATAAATTCCGTGGTAAAAAAGAAGGCCCTCAAAAAGCCCCTGAAACACGTATCAATAACAACATCATTTTACGCAAGCTTAAAATAGCGCTGAACCTGATTGACGATGACATTCTCGCTATTATGTCTTCAGTTGAAATGGAAATGGGAAAATCTGAACTGACTGCTTTTTTCCGTAAGGCGGGACATAAACATTTTCGTAAACTTCAAGATCAAATGCTAAGACGATTTTTGCAAGGCGTGGAGATGAAATATAAAAAGCTTGAAACGAAAGATGCTGCAGAAGAAGCGATTGAATCAAGTACTGAAACACCTGTGAATACTGGCGTGTGGAAAACACCTAAAACAGATGAGTCATAATTCATACTATTTATGCAAGATTAGCTTTATTTCTTTATATAGCTAATAAGCTATTAGCTACCCCCAGTTTTTCTATCTAAAAAGATTGGGTTCCCTCTTTCAGCATCTACTCATTGAAAAACTGTGCTTATAATTAGTTTCTGTTTCGTTATTTCTAATTGATATAAGTCATTAGAGGTATAGCCCTTATTGTATAAAATAAGTACAGTTGTGCTCGTATTTATCGGTTGAGCTCATAGGCGTTATTATACTAATGAGTAATTCACACTGGAATTAAGTGATGGGAAAGCATAGTTCAATAATCGAAAAAGCAAAACTTGTTATGCTTTTTGCTCTACCTTTTCTTATTTTTTTGTGTATCGCCTTGTGGCAGATTTTCCATCATGAAACCGATGTACGAGCAATTTCAAACATTGAAAAGCAAGTGCAACTGTCTACTCATATTAGTTCTCTTGTTCATGAGCTCCAAAAAGAACGGGGAGACTCTGGAATTTATCTGTCGAGTCAAGGTGCTTTGTTTTCAGATGAACTGCTGATTCAGCGTCACAAGACTGACAACAGTTATACTCGACTAAATCGTTTTCTAACGACATTCAATTATTTGGAGTACCCAAGTCAATTTATTTACTTGTTAGAACATTCACAACTTAGCCTTCAAAGCCTGGATGAAATTAGAAACAAGATTTCTTTGTCTCAAATGACGGCGGTGGAAGCCATTGAATATTTTACTAATGTGAATCGTCATTTTTTAAATGTCATTGAAGAGGTTGCGCAAAACAGCCCTGAACCAGACTTGGTTTTTGCTATTATTTCTTACACAAACTTTTTAAGAGGGAAAGAATTACTCGGTATCGAGCGCGCCTTATTAAGCCATACTTTTACTCAAGACTATTTTGAAGAAGGCGCTTATCGTCAATTTATGAAGTTGGTGACTGAACAAAATGTCTATCACCAACGATTTTTATCATTAACCAAACCTGAATTGGTGAATGAATTTAATGGCCTGAACTCAGATGAACAGTCAAGAAAGGTACAAAAATACCGAAATATTGCTCACAAAAATGCAGAAAACGGACACTTCGGCGTAAATGTGAAAAGTTGGTTTAATGCTATTTCAGCCAAGATCGATCAATTCAAGATATTAGAAGACGCCATTACAAATGATCTTACACAGACTGCATTACAGAAGAAAACCGAAAGTGAAGTTTCTTTAGTTAGATGGCGTGTATTTATATTTGTGCTCAGTCTTTCTACGGCTATTGTTGGTTTTTGGATGGTGCGGCGTATTAGTTTGACTTTTGAAAGAAGGCTAGAGGAATACGGAATGCTGTTTGAAAATAGTTCAGCAGGCATGGTGGTGGTTCACCCTATAAACAAAAAAATATTATTCTGTAATGCCGCGTTTGCTTCTAAGTTGGGTTATAGCAAAGAAGCGCTGTCATGTATGAGTTTATCGGATCTTCATCCAAAGACGTCCATCGTCGACAAAGGTAGGTGCTGCGACTTTACCGCTCCGGATTCTTTGAAAGAAAACGGCACGACATTCATACGACAAAATGGTGACGTGTTGCTAGCTGAAGTCACTGTGTTCCCGATGAATATCGAGGGAATTATGTATATGGTTGCTAGTATCAAAGACATCACTGAACGACAAAAGGTAATGAATGAGAATTTATTACTGCTTGGAGAAAATAAATCCCTAATACAAAGGAACTATGTTCTTCAGGAGGCAGAGCGGCGTGATATAGCCAGAGAATTACACGACCAGTTAGGTCAAGAGCTAGTGGGTATCATGCTACAAGCTGACTCCCTATGCCAACTTTCGTCCAAGCAAGATCATCAAGGGGTAAGTTTAACCGCCTCTAATATCGCAAAAAATATTAGGTCAATAATTTCCAGTACTAGGGACTTAACCAATAAACTCCGTCCGGTTTCTTTGGATCAACTGGGTTTAGAAAGTGCTTTGTGTGAATTAATTGATGCTTGGTCTAAGTTGAATAAAGATACTAATTTCAAGTTTACATTGCATAACAGCTTGCCTGATGTGCATGGGCAGATATCTATTTGTGTCTACCGTATCGTTCAGGAAAATCTCACGAATATTGGTAAACATGCTAAAGCTAACGATGTCAGTATCTCATTGCGTTATGATGAATGTCTGACTGAACTAAACACTCCTGCTTTGACTTTGTTGATTATTGATAATGGTATCGGTATGAGCACTAATAAAGAGGGTAGTGGGATGGGGGTCATTAGTATGAGAGAGCGTATACAAGGGCTTGGAGGCTTGTTTTATTTAACGAGTGAACCAAACGATGGTGTGAAAATCATTGCTCATATTCCAGTAGTTGTTCCATTGCTTGTTAAAGACGGGGTGGCAGGATGAACCAAATAATTATTGCTGATGACCATCATGTTGTTCGGGAAGGTTTATTACGTCTTTTGGAGAGCTCAGGGGCGTCAGGACAGATAACTTTGGCGGACTCGGCGGAACAGCTGTTATATTTGTGTCGAGATAAGCAGCCTCAGCTGATAATTCTGGATATATCTATGCCTGGAATGGGTGGGCTTGAAGCCATTAGGCGTCTTAAGTCAAAATGGTCCAGCCAAAAAATACTGATTTTTAGTATTTATCAGAATGCAGTTCTTGCAAAGAAAGCACTTAAATTAGGTGCCTTCGGATACATTACCAAAAGTACTTGTAGTGAAAAAATATTAGAGGGAATACTGACAGTATTAGCGGGCAAACCATTTATAAGTCCGGATGTTTTAATCTCTGATGTCCCTAGTGCAAGGTATAGTGAGCTCGACAAACTATCAACAAGGCAGTTAGATATTCTAAAAAAGACTGCTTCGGGTATGTGTACTGCCGATATTTCAAAGGTACTCTTTGTATCGGAAAAAACAGTAGCGAATAACGTTAGCATTATTAAGAAGAAACTGAATGTACTGACCGTTGCGGAATTGGTTCATATTGCGCTTAATGAGGGCATAATTTCTTCAGTTGTTGATACAGTCTGATTATAGATCCGATTTCATACCTAGTTCGGGAGCTTCTCCCTTTTCTTCGGCTTGCTTTCCTGTCTTTCTATGTGTTAGTTGCGAGCTTATAGAAGTTCGTCTACATTAATATTTGAATAAAAATAAAGATAACAACTATTTCAAATAATGTCGTGCTGCAATTTTTTCGGCATTATTTCGCTTAAAGTATGTTCATAGGGATTAATTAACATGCCAGAAAAACAAAAAATATTAATTGTTGATGATGATGAGTGTAATCGTTTTCTCTTTGAGAGGGCATTACGCAATGATTATGACATCAGGAGTGTTGCTAGCGGAGAATCCTGTCTAGAAATGATTAATGAGTTTACGCCAGATGCTTTCTTGCTAGACGTCTTAATGCCTGGGGGGATGGATGGCTTTGAGTTATGTCAGGAAATACGTAATCAGAATTCGTTTAATAACAGTTTAATTATTTTTCTGAGTGGCCTCGATCAACCAGAAAAGAAAGTACACGGTTTTAAAGTTGGTGGCGACGATTTTATAAGTAAAGAGTTTGGGGTTAACTTGCTAAAAGCAAAAATAGACTCGCAACTTAAGCGAGTTAAAGCCTCTACAGAGGCTATGTCCATGGCGATGATGGCCATGACAAATGCTGGTGAAATCGGTCAGGTTGCATTGTTTTTTGAACGTTTAAATGAGGCTGAAAGCTATGAAGCCTTAGCGGAACAAGTGATTGATATATGTAAGATCTTTGACGTAAATGCTGCAATTCAGATCCGCTTAGGTAACTCCTCTATTAATTTAAGTACGACAGGTACCGTTAACCGGTTAGAAAATGAGTTTATGTTTGCTGCCAGAAACGCAAACCGTATACATACATTAGGTAAGCGCTGCCTTTTCAATTTTGAAGGTGCGACTTTATTAATTCGCCTCATGCCAGAAGATACAGATAAGTCGGGCCGGTACAGAGACCATCTTGCCTCCGTCATGAATGGCGTTGAGGCAAGAATGCGGAGCTTAAATGCTGAACTGGTCATGAAGTCCCATAATGAAGGCTTGGTCCTTAATGCTCTGAAAGGTACGCATACTGCTCTGGACGGCATGATGCTTGAATTTAAACAGCATGACCTTCTTTCTAAAGATATTATTGAAAAGCTTATTGGTGAAATGCATCTGGCATTCTCTTCTCTAAACCTCGATGAGGCGCAAGAAGAGCATTTAATGGAAGTGGTAAATAAAAGCATGAATACGATGACAGATTTGTCATCTGCTGGAATGAAGCTTGACCAGCGGTTCGAAAATGTCACCGCTAGTTTGGAGAAGTTGCTGAGCCCTGTGCACTAAGAGACGCCATTTCCGTTCAATATTGCAACAGTATGTTGTTCAGCTATTCAGGTTTCCAATTACTCAATAAACAATATTGCTCTAAGCTCAGATTTTCGGGTCGTAAGCTTGCTTCTATGTTTAAATCTTCCAAGGCCTCAGGTGCAACAATACCTGATAGTGCATTACGTAAAGTTTTGCGTCGTTTAGTGAAGGCAATTCGCACCACATTTTGTAAGCGCTCCACTGATTCAACCGGGTAAGGTAATACCTTATGTGGCACAAGTCGTACAATCGCTGATTCGACTTTCGGTGCAGGTTTGAAGGCGCTTGGGTCAACCAGAAACAATGGCTGAACTTTGCAATAGTACTGCGTCATAATGCCTAGACGACCATAGGCTGATGTCCCAGGTTGAGAGGCCATTCGCTCAACCACCTCTTTTTGTAGCATAAAGTGCATATCTTTAATTGAATTGATATTTTGTAGCAAATGAAAAATAAGAGGGGTAGATATGTTGTAGGGCAGGTTGCCAACCACTCTTATTTGCTGATCTTTTTCTGCTAACTGATCAAAATCAAACTGCAGTGCATCGCCTTCATGAATTGTAAAGTCGGGATAGTTAAAAAACTTCGTACGTAAAATTGGAATCAGGTCGCGATCAAGCTCAACAACTTGTAGTTTCCCTTCTGATGCGATCAGTAGTGGCTCTGTAAGTGCGCCTAGTCCCGGACCGATCTCGACCATTTTATCATCAGGTCTGGGGTTTATCGCAGAAATAATACTGTCGATAACAGCCTCGTCATGCAGAAAATTCTGGCCAAAACGTTTTCGGGCTTGATGCCCAGCTTTTTTAGTATGTTTAGCCATTAGAATGATCCAAATGAGTTGTGTTCGTAGGTGTTAATGAATGCGCCGAAGAGCCTAGGTTTGAATCTGATGGATTTACTTGCATTTTCAGCGCCATATCAATGGCTGATTTAAGGCTGCCAACATCTGCTTGGCCTGTACCGGCGATATCAAGGGCTGTTCCATGATCAACAGATGTTCTGACCATCGGGAGCCCAAGCGTGATATTAACCGATTCACCAAAGCCATCATATTTCAATACTGGTAAGCCTTGATCATGATACATGGCGAGCACGGCGTCGGCATTACGCAGGTATTTGTCATTAAATAATGTGTCAGCGGGTAAAGGGCCAATCAGCTCAACCTTGTGTTGCTTGAATCGGTCTAATACCGGCTGAATGACGTCAATTTCTTCACGCCCCATATGACCGCCTTCTCCAGCATGGGGGTTTAAACCCGCCACTAGAATGTTAGGGTGCCTATAGCCAAATTTGGTCTGTAAATCATGAATCAGAATTTCGACGACTTCACTTAAGCTTGAATGGGTGATATTTTCGGCGACATCTTTTAGCGGTAAGTGTGTCGTTGCTAATGCAACTTTCATTTTTGGACTGGCAAGCATCATGACGACTTTTTTTACGTTGCAGCGTGTTTGAAGGTGTTCGGTATGGCCACTAAAAGGAATGCCCGCGTCATTAATTACCCCTTTGTGTAAAGGTCCGGTTACTAAGGCTGAAAATGTACCATTCAAACAACCATCAATCGCTTGGTCTAAACAGTTCAATACATACTGGGCGTTAGCTGGGTTTAATTGCCCGGTATTGCAGGGCTCACTTAAAGGTGTATGCTGAACTACCATTGTACCTGCAGGGCTTCCAGAAAAACTCTGGCCATCCCACTCAATCACTTTGAGGGTGCTACCGATCTCTTGCGCTCTATTTTTTAATAAAGACGCGTCCGCCATAAACACAATAGGCGTCTTTAAACCGGATTGTATTAATTGAATGCATAGCTCTGGGCCAATGCCTGCTGGTTCACCTGGTGTGACAATAATTGGTTTTTGAATGGGGTTGATGAGAGTCATTAACCTTGTTCTTCCGGTGTGTCTTCTTCACTTTCTTTTTTGAGCCCTTTAATCTCAATAAAGGCTTCACCCTTAATTTCTAATAACCAGTTTGTCAGTTCTTTCTCGTATTTATGTTTATGGATGACTTGTTTTGCTTGGTTTGTTTGTATTAATGCCCCCATATCTTGTTTTCGGCGCTCAGTGACTTCTAATATGTGCCAGCCAAACTGAGAGCGAAACGGCTTGCTGGTTTCACCGATGGCAACCTGGTTCATCATGTTTTCAAATTCCGGCACCATCTGTCCTGGACTAACCCAGTCGAGGCTACCGCCATCTATTGCTGAAACAGGGTCGTCTGAGTGAGATTTGGCAATTGGAGCAAAGTCATCGCCGCTGCTGATACGTTCATAAAGCGTAGTAATGATTTCTTTCGCTTCTTCGTTGGTTCTGATTTCGCTAGGTGAAATTAAAATATGACGAACGAATGACTGATCAATAAATTGTTCTTTGCCTCCGCGTTTTTCAAGTACGGTAACTATATGAAAACCGCTGCTGGTACGAATCAATTTTGATGGTTCACGAACGGCCAATGAGGGAATGATGTCTTCAGCGATAGTGGGGAGTTCACTTTCTTTTCTCCAGCCAATAACACCGCCGTTTAATGCTTGTCGGCCATCAGACTTTGCGATAGCTACTTTTTGAAAATCTTCTCCGGCTTTTAGTTCGGATAAAATACCATTGGCTCTTTTTTCTGCGGCTTCAATCACTTCCATTGAAGCCGGTTCCGGTACCGCAATTAAAATATGGCCAATGTAATATTCAGCGCCTGAGCGGGTACGGCCTTCTTTTGAAGCAAGAAAATTTTCTACTTCAAGGTCTGTAACACGCACACGGCGATCAACTTCTCGCTTTTGAACGCGGGTGATGATCATTTCTCGGCGAATTTGTTCTCGGGCGCTGGCGTAAGTTTCACCTTCCGCTTTTAATTGAGCTTCAAATTGTGCCAGGGTCATTTGATTAGATTTTGTAATGCTGTCAATGGTGGCGTTAAGCTGAGTATCGCCGATTCGAATACCAAGACGTTCTGCTAATTGCATTTGGATATTTTCAACAATTAGTTGGTCTAATACTCGTTGATACATCACCTCCTGAGAGGGGAGTTGTGCACCCTGATTTTTAAGGCGGGAGGTAATCGACCGGATGCGTTGTGTGAGTTCTGATTGCATAACAATATCATCATCGACAATCGCAATGATTTTGTCGAGTGATACAGATTTTGCTTGAATGCTGGCCGTGAATAGACAGCTAACTAAAAATACCCAAAAAAGGGTGCGAAGTTTTCTCAATATCATTATCTAAATACCTAAATTTTTTGCTTGGAAGTTAATATCTGGCTGTGATTACTGTCATGCACATGCTAATTAAAATATTCTTCCCGAGCCTTATAACCGGGAACCTGTGCATCCATACTGTTAGCACTTTTTCCAAAAGCGCCAACACTATTTAACTGAAAACGGAACAAAATTCCGTTAGTCATTTCTGATTCATCTTTTAAGTAGGATTGAGCCAAAAGCTGTATGCGCCAGCAACAGCTGCCGTATTCTACCCCAGCTAGTGTGCCTATTGTGCTATTGCTTGCTAAATCGTAACGCCAGCGGCCAATTAAACTGTATGAACTGTGAACAGGGATGATTAATGAGGTGTCAGATTGCTCAAGTTCGTTTCGAATATATCGGTGACTAAAATTAAGCACCGTGCTGTAATCTTCATTATGAAAGCTAATTTGGCTATTGCCCTCCTGTGTGGTTTTACTTTTAGAATCCCATAAGCCTGTCATGGCTAATTCTAAACCTGAATAAGGCCTTAGAATAAGTTCGGAAGCAAACAACGAATCATTTCGAGTAGATTCCCCGACTCCGTTTAAACCAACTGTTCTGTCATCATAATGATAGATTTGGCCGAGACTGAGAACCGCAAGGTCTACGCCGCTTTGTTTGCTTGTCCAGCGAGTAGTGAATCCCAATGTTAAGCGGTTATTGTCACCAATACGGTCTCCGCCACTAAAGCGGTTAGGGGTAAATAGACGTTGGTAGTAGAAGCTGGGGAGGGCGCTATCAAAATTTGGAATGTCATCCTGATCTTCCTCTTTAGAATAAACGTAGTACATTCTAGGCTCTAAGCTTAGTCGAAGGTCTTGAGTTAGAAAACTGGATGGCTTGTCAAAATATAGGCCTGAGTCCAGTTCATAAATAGGCACCGTTCGTGAAATATGATTTTCAATAGGGGAGTATGCCTGTAACGCATAATCAGTATGATCTAAAGTAAAAGAGGGTTTTAAAAATCCCCAGCTTTTATTTAGGGGCAATGACACACGAGGTTGATGGCGTATACGAGAACCGTAAGCCCGATCATCACCTGTCAGGCCATCTTGATCACGGTAAAAATAGACATACTGGCTTTGCCAGTCGAGCTTAAATGCACCCATATCCTGATACAGGTTTAAATTCATTTCAGGTAGGCGCTGGTATGCCTCTTCATTTGGCAGGAGTTGATCATCAATGCTTTTGTATTGCTGAAGCAGGATACTAAATTGCCAGTCATTTTTTGAAAAGTAAACCTCCGCCCGACGATCTAAATGATCTAAGCGATCTATCTGAAGGCCTTGGCCGACGTCATCAATATAGTCATCGTCACTGATGTCGTTGTAATCAATGGTGCCATGCCAGCCTTTGGCAAATGAGGTGAATTCAAATTGTTGTTTAAATGTTAACCCCCATCGTTCACCATCATCGACTACGCCTGAGCTAGCGAGCTCATCACGATAATCTTTATCTTCAGGAATATAACCAAGGGCTAAAAGATTATTTTCTGATTTTGTTATATGGCGTAGCTCTAATTCGGTGTGTAAACCCCTGCCGTGAATATAAGTAGGGGTGAGGGTTGCATCATAATTTGGCGCTAGATTGAAATAGTATGGCGTAGAGAAAAATAAGCCCCTTTCGGTGTTTGAGCTACCGAGGGTCGGGTAAAGAAACCCTGACTTACGACGGTCATCAATTGGGAAAGAAAACCACGGAATATAAAGAACGGGAATGTCCTTAATCAAAAAACGAGTGTTATTGGCGGTGCCAAAACCTTCAGCTTTGTTCAAGGTGATTTTGTCTGATGCAAAAGCCCAGTCCCTGTCTTCCGGTGGGCAGCTAGAAAAAAGGCCGTCATGAATGACGAGCGTATCGGTGTCAGGTTGTTCTATTTTACTCGCTTCCCCGTTAATATTTGTACTTGGGTTAGTAAACCGTGCCTTGCTAATAGAAACCTGGTTGTTGGTCATATCCATGGTTGCCGTATCACCACTCAGGGTGACGTCAGGCCCTGAGAGTATAATGTCGCCAGTTAGTTCTGCCTGATTGTTCTTGTTGTTAATGCTGGCTTCATTGCTAGTGGCACGGTAGGGGCCGTGAATAATTTCGACATCACCATCGAGCTCTAATTTATCGCCGGGTTGGTATTCCACTTGATTAGCATGAATCGTAACTGTTTTATCAGCTTCTGTTGGGCTTAGCTGTGGTGGATTTAGCTCATCTGAATCAGATGCTGATTTCGCCTCATCAAGGTGTCGTTTTGCGTTTGGTGACGCCTCAAAGCTAGCGCATTGAGGCTTAGCTTTTGTTGCACTATTTATCACGTTATGAGTATTTGTCGAACTCTTGGCGTAGGTTGGCTGACTAAGAAAAATAGCGCTACTGAAAAAAGCGAGCAATATAATGCGGTATCTGTTCATCAATGTTTAGTTTGCTCTATACCTTTAATGCTACTCGTTGTTAATAACAAGTATGAGTAACAAGTGTGAATAATAAGTGCGAATAATAAACGGTGCTTACTTTGATGTCATTTAACTTTTTGATTAGGATACTTGTTGCACTATAGTACTTATTAAGTAAAAAAATAATCGCTTGATGAATAACAGGCAGAACAAGGTTGGGGTGGGTAAAAAATATAGTATGGATTTAAGACAGAATAAGCTTACGAAATGGGTAGCAGAGGCTTTAAATCAAGCAGAGTTATCTTTAGATATGGTTTCAGGTGATGCAAGTTTTCGTCGTTATTTCAGAGCGAATGTTAATGGCCAGAGCTGGATTGCAATGGATGCGCCCCCAGAAAAAGAAGATTCATCAAGTTTTGTTGCCATTGCTCAAAATTGGCTAGAACAAGGTGTTCAAGTACCCGTTATTCACCGTTGTGATCTTGAATTAGGTTTTTTATTGCTCAGTGATTTTGGTGATGATGTTTTGTTATCATCTCTTAGTCCTGAAATGCCGGATACGGCTTCGGGTGATCATTACTATCGTTTGGCAATAAAAGCGCTTACCGAAATTCAACACATAAAACCTGATTCAAACTATTTATTGCCACTTTATACAGAGGCATTATTGCAGCGGGAAATGGCATTATTCCCTGATTGGCTGTTAGAGAAAAAACTAGGTCTGACACTCAGTACTCAAGAGCGCGCCTTGCTAACGAAATCCTTCAGTCTTTTGGTTGATAGTGCTCTAGCACAACCTCAAGTTCCGGTGCATCGTGATTATCATGCTCGGAATTTAATGGTACTTAAAGATGACTCATTAGGCGTGATCGATTTTCAAGATGCCGTATATGGCCCGGTGACCTATGACCTCGTTTCCTTATTACGAGATTGTTATATCGTTTGGCCTGATGAAAAAGTCGAGCAATGGTGCCAAGAATATTATGTATTAATGGAAGGGCAGGGTCGGTTAAATTGTGAGTGGTTTCAGTTTAAAGAATGGTTTGATCTGATGGGCTTACAGAGGCACCTTAAAGCCGCGGGTATTTTTGCCCGTTTATCACTTCGTGATGGGAAACATGGTTATCTCGAAGATATTCCACGTACCGTTGATTATCTTGTGAGGGTGAGTAAACAGCATCCGTCACTTGAAGCATTTCATAACTTTCTAGTGATTAAAGTTTGTCCCTTGTTAGCTTCCAAGCTGACGCCCAGTCCTCAATTAACAGACGAAACCAACGCATGAAAGTCATGATACTTGCAGCAGGCTTAGGTAAACGGATGCGTCCACTGACTGACCAGACTCCCAAGCCGTTGTTGAAAGTTGCCGGGCGATATTTAATTGAATTTCACTTGGAGCGACTTGCTGAAAGTGGGTTTAAAGAGGTGGTGATCAATACTCATTGGTTGGGGGAGCAGTTACCTGAAGCATTGGGTAGTGGTGAGCGATGGGGGTTAAAAATCCACTATGCACATGAACCGCAGTTACTAGAAACTGCTGGTGGAATTCAGGCAGCATTACCCTTTTTAGATCAAGATAAACACAATCAGCCTTTTCTGGTTATCAATGGCGATGTTTACACTGAGCTTAATTTGAAAGCTTGGTTAAGTAATGCGCCTAGTCTAGATAAACAGAATTTAGCCTATTTAGCTTTGGTTGAAAATCCAGATCACCATATAAAAGGTGACTTTGTTCTCGATGCTGAAACCGCTAAGCTTAAAATACTTGATGGGTCTTCTCCATCATTCACTTATTCCGGTGTTGCATTATTTCATCCTTATTTCTTTAATGGCCTTAAAGCAGGGCCAAGCCCGTTGGCTCCTTTACTTAAAAAGTACACTCAAACTGAGCAGATACTTGGGGGCGTTATTTCTGATTACTGGTTGGATGTAGGTACTCCTGAGCGGTTTGACATTTTGCAGGAAAGGCTAAATACCGAAGTCAGTTTCTTGACGAAATAATTCTTATTTTGTGGCAAGTATTTGCCTTTTGATGGCCGTCTCTTTCCTGATCTTGCCTATCATGGTGTTTATTCCATGCGTCTCCTTGAGAACTTCTCACGACAGCCGTTTGACTAAACAGCCCGTTATTTTGGTGTGCTTTTCAGCCGGAATTCATTGTTTTCTATGCTTAAATAGCCCCGTAGTAGCTGGATTTCGGCTAAAGAATTACCGGAATGGCAGTGGGGAGTGTAAAGCCTTTTCCTTATTTTAAAGTCGGCTTAATTTATGCATAGCACTGCTTAATGCTGTCGCGTTTATGGCGCAGTGAATTTATTTACAACAAGCTATGAATAAGGGCTTCTTATGAGTTTTTCAAAATATTCCAATTTAGCTGGTGTGGTTATTGGGCTTGTATTTCTTATCTCTGCAATTGGTCTGACTGCGGAAAATCCAATGGCGTTTATTAATATTCCCGGTTTGCTGATTGTACTGGGGGGTACGGTTACGGCTGTATTAGTCAGTGTACCTTTCAAAGATGCGGTTCATGCCTTTAAAGAAGCTCGAATTGTCATTGATCCTTTAGACATGAACCTGAATAGCGAAATTAACAAAGTGCTTCATTTTTCAAAGTTATGGTTTCGTCAGCAATATGATCAGTTAGACACTGATATTGGACGTTTGAAAGACCCCTTTCTACAACGAGGCCTGCAAATGGTAAGAGATGAGCACTCGATGGAAGACATCATGTCTTTTCTGAATTGGAAGATATCTCAACACCGTGCGAAAGAAGCCAGCGTGATCAACTTATTTCGTTCCATGGCAACATTTGCCCCTGCATTTGGCATGGTGGGGTCATTGCTGGGATTAGTTAATATGCTACATGGTCTTGAAAGTGGTGGTTTGGCATCGGTAACGACAGATATGGCGATTGCCTTAGTGACTACTTTCTATGGTTTGCTGCTTGCTAACTTAGTTTTCAAACCTATTGCCAGCAAATTGGAGCAACGACGTAATCAGCATGTACTGAAGCTAAGTTTATTGTCTGAAGGTATCGCTTTAGTGCATCAGAACCGTACGCCCTCGGTTGTTAGAGATACCCTGATGAGCTTTTTGCAGGTACAAGATAATGAGCTACCTCAAAAAGAAGCGATGCAGAAATCGCTTTACCAAAAAAATATGGCGGCTAAATTCGGTGCATAAGTGATGAAAACAGTAAACCGCCCCTCTTTAAATTTGCAGGCATTCACTGATGATATAGAAAACAAAAACGATGATAACTGGATGATTAGTTATATTGATGTTTTTGTTTTGATGTCAACAGTCTTTGTGATGCTGCTTGTGCTGAGTCGCTCTGAGTCAGGAGAAGCGACTTTAGAGTCTCTCAAAGACAGTGTTCAAGTACTGCCTGAGCATATTGTTGATGTGTCAGACTTGGCGTTGATGGATAAAAAAATTCCGAATGAGCGTTGGATGGCTGATATTTCCTCATCTATTCAGTTAAATGGTTTGGAGAAACTGGTCACCTTAATAAAGGATGCTAACTACACTGAACTTGCGATTCAGTCTCGCGTTTTATTTAGCTCGGGAACGTCTGAACTGACACGCTCAGGAGAGGGGTTGTTAGAAAAGCTTATTCCCGTATTGAAAGACTCTGAAGGTTTGGTTTTTATTGAAGGTCATACGGATGACCATCCTATTGCTACTTCAAGATTTTCTTCAAACTGGGATTTGGCTTCAGCAAGAGCAACAGAAGTTTTACAATTTTTTGTAGCGGGTGGTCTAAATAAGTCAAGATTTCGAGCGGTGAGTTATGGCGATACTAAACCCTACGCTCCGAATAGCTCGGAAGCGAATAGACAAAAAAACCGACGAGTCAGTTTAATGATTCAAAGACAGATTTAGTCGGTGTAAATAATGTTGCGCAAATTACAGGCAAAAAAATACCCGCACTTGGCGGGTATTTTTTTATAAGAGCAGACAGGATGCGTTGCTAGGCAACACATACCTAAAACTCAAAATTAAGCTGTTGCTTCTGCTTTAGCAGCGGTGCTTTTTTTCGCAGCAGCTTTTTTCTTAGCAGGAGCTTTCTTAGCAGCAGTTTTCTTAACTGGAGCCGCTTCTTCTTTATCAAACTTAGAGATAAGGTCGCTTGCGTAGTCAGCAACTAGCTTGTTTACTTCACGAGCCTTGTTATAAGCAACTTCAGCAGCGTCATTGTGCTTAGTTTTAACAGTGTCTAACTTGTATAGCTTCTCGATGTATTCGAAAGAAGTCGCTGCAAGTGCTTTATGTTGCTCTTCAACTGTCGCGATTGCTTTCTCAATGATGTCTTGAACTTGCTCTTGGTAGTTTTTGATAGTGCTCATGATATATTCCTTTTTGTGGATCGCATAAGTTGTGATTAACTAGGCTTCGAGTTAAAGATACTTAGAAAAATTAGAATGATCATACTAGAGTGGCTTTTTTTTCTAATTTAAAGGTAGAAATTTAAAATGATTTATTTCATAAGGAAAAAGTATGGCGAATAGCGATATTGAATGGGAAGCTGAAGCACTTGCAAGGTTAAGAAAGGCGCCTTTCTTTATTAGAGGCATAGCTAAAAGAAAAGTTGAAAAAGCAGTGGTTGAGCTTGGTGAAACGAAAGTGACAGTGGCCTTAATGGAAAAGATTAAAAAACAAGAAATGACTTAGGTCTTTAAGAATCGGCCCGACTCAAGCCACCTCCATCATTCCGGTAGTCTTTTAACCGGAACCCAGTTTTTTCATAGCCGTTTAGGTATAAAAAATTATGGATACCGGTTGAGCAATGGAGTGTAATGATGGCGCTGTTTAGTCAAACATTACAGCCAGCCCAGACCAATACCAAAAATCAAAATAGCGAGACCATTAAAAGTATAAATTCCACCCACTGTCATTATCTGTTTTTTTCGGGATGTCATGTCATAGACCCAGTAGCAAACCAGATAAAACGGCATATAACCCAATAAAAATATTAACCATGGCGCATCACGATTCCACCAAGGCCAGTCCCAGGTTAATGCGCCGATGCTGTTGAGTACCATTTCAACGCACACCGACATGATTGAAAAAATACTGGCAATGAAAAGGCGATTATTAATGCCAAGTATTTTAAGCTTTTTATCTTTTGGAAGCGCGAGCGTTGCCATGAGCCCGGTGATGGCAAACATAAAGCAGATTTCAATATTCAAACCGATGAAAATCAAAAATGCCGTATCATCTGGGGCCCCCCATGCCGGAGCAAATCCGCTAATATGAAATATTAGGCTATTCCAAATTTCGTTAAACAAATCCATGCCCAGAAATGCTAGACCGGCCAGTACACGCCCCCAATTGCCTCGATCGATTTCAAAAGTATATAAATACAAGACGATAAGTAAGAAAGGAATGACATACCAGCTAAACTGGCTGCTGTCCCTTAAAATTTCTAAGGCTTGAAGTGAGGATTCAGAAGGCATTGCTATCTCCAGTGATTTATCGTAAAAATGTATTAGATCATGAAACTAAAAAACCAATTATCGGGAACTGACCAAAATAATAATGAATTCCGGCCACGATGCCTTTTTAGGTAAAAATAGAACGGTTTCTGCTTCATTTGTTGAAACAATACTTGTTGTTGCACAGGCGCTAGGGTTGTCGAAAGAGTGCTTGCAGAAGCAAACAGGTTTAACTAAAGTTTCTTTGCAAAATCCAACTAACAGAGTGGATGAAAAGATTATGCTTGCTTTGTTTGATCAGGTCATCGTGCAAAGTGGCAATGAAGACTTTGGTTTGATTATGGGGCAGCAATCCAGGCCCGGCACCTACAGCGCGCTGGGTTATGCCGTGATGAATTGTGCCAATTTAGGTGAAGCTTTTCAGTTAGTTCCTCGTTATGAGGATGTCGTGATGGAGATTGGCCGCACACAGATTGAAATTGAAGGCACCCAAATAAAATTGATCTGGGGGACGCAAGATAATACACCCTGCTCACGAGCGCTGATTGACTCTATTTTTTCTAGCTGGTTGTTTTTGGCTCACTGGCTAAGCGGTAAGAAAACGGTTCCTCATAAAACACAGTTAACTTATCCGAAACCACAGGATCAAACGCTTCATCATCAACTCTTTGGAAAAAATATTGAGTTCTCTTGTGAGCAGAATGCTTTCATTTTTGTTGATCCCTCTGTGTTAGAAGAGAAAATCCTGCAAGCTGATACGGTGATGAATAAATTAATGAAGCAACGCGTGGTTGAGCTGAAGGCGCAACTTAAAAGCGATCAGACTGTGACAGGGCGCATCACTGAAGTATTGAGACAAACACTGCCTGTTGGTATAAGCTCGTTGTCAGAAATAGCCAAGAAGATGAATGTTAGCGAGCGGACCTTAAGGCGGCATCTGAAAGAAGAAGGGAGTAACTTTCAGACCTTAATATCTGACCTTAGGTGTACACTCGCTTGTGAATATCTAAAAGACCTGAATCTTTCGATTTTAGATATTGCGTTGTTGTTAGGGTATAGCGAGCACAGCTCATTTACCGCGGCGTTCAAAACCTGGCAGGGAGAAACCCCAATGGCTTACAGGAAACGAGATAAACCCGTTACCACTCAAATAAGACCCACTTAGGTATTAGGGTTTGTGAACGATCTTCCCGAATCCAGCCCTCGCCATCAGCCGGTACTAAATAATAAACCGGGCCTATTTCTGGCACGACTTTTATTTCAGTGATCACCCCATTTATACTATGCTCATAAAATGTTTTATTTTCTTCGTGACGGATAACAATTTGAGGCTCAACCGGCAAGGCCGCTTCTTCAGCAAACAGACTTGAACTGGTAAATGAAACAGAAAGTATCACTAAAATAATAAAAAAGACTGGGCGCATTGAAACTCCTTGTTTAAGCTTGGTGCGAATTTCCTTATCATACCACCAGCAAAACACCTCTACACCTTTATTAATGCAGACTTTAAATATATGACTAATAATTCAACTGCTAAGCCAACCATTCTTGTTGATGGCTCTTCTTATTTATTCCGTGCTTATCATGCATTACCGCCTTTACTCAGTTCAAAAGGTCATCCAACCGGCGCAATTAAAGGTGTGGTGAATATGATTCGCCGGTTGCAGCAAGATTATGCTGGTTCAAAGGTTATTATTGTCTTTGATGCAAAAGGGAAAAATTTCCGACACGACCTCTTTCCTGAATACAAAGCCAATCGGCCTCCAATGCCTGATGACTTACGCTGCCAGATTGAACCAATCCATCAAATTATCAGAGCAATGGGGTTGCCATTATTGATTGTGCCAGATGTTGAAGCGGATGATGTGATTGGTGTGTTAGCGAATCAAGCGACGACCCAGAAAGTAGATGTGGTGATTTCAACGGGCGATAAAGATATGGCGCAGCTGGTGACAGAGCATGTCACGCTCATTAACACGATGACCAATGTTGCCATGGGAATTGATGGTGTGGTTGAAAAATTTGGGGTTCGTCCCGATCAAATTATTGATTATTTAGCCTTGGTCGGTGACTCCGTTGATAACATTCCTGGTGTACCAAAGTGTGGCCCAAAAACAGCGGTAAAATGGCTGACGGCTTACGGTTCGTTAGAGGGCGTTATGGCGAATGCTGACAAAGTAAAAGGCAAAGTGGGTGAATATTTAAGAGACAGTTTAGAATTTTTACCACTTTCTTATGAGTTGGCAACGATCAAGATTAATGTTGAATTACCTGAAAACCTCAGTGAAATTCAACATACGGAAATGGATAAAGATAGCTTATTGGATTTATATCAGGAGTTTGAATTCAGAAGCTGGGTACAGGCCTTACAAAAGTCACCTCAACACTTTGAATTGGACGGTGGGGTACTTCAGCCTGAGCAGCAGAAACAGTCTGAAGACAGTCCGGCTGAAACTGAAAAAGAGCAAGAGGCAGGTAATTACCAAACTATTCTAACGGAAGCTGATTTTCATCACTGGATCACGAAACTGAAATCTGTAGAGCTTTTTGCTTTTGATACAGAAACAACCAGCCTGAAATACATGGAAGCAGAGGTTGTCGGTGTATCGTTCGCCTGTACTGAAGGAGAGGCAGCTTATGTTCCTTTTGGACATGATTATTTAGATGCGCCAGAACAGCTCGATCGCCAATGGGTTTTGAGCCAGTTAAAACCACTGTTGGAAGACCCATTAATTAAAAAAGTTGGTCAGAATTTAAAGTACGACAAGAATGTACTGGTTAACCATGATATTGATTTACAGGGCATTGAGCACGACACGATGATTGAGTCCTATGTACTGAACTCTACTGGCTCGCGTCATGATATGGATACTTTGGCTGAAAAATACTTAAACCGAAAAACGATTCATTTTGAAGAGATTGCGGGTAAGGGCGCAAAACAATTAACGTTTAATCAAATTGCTGTAGAGGTCGCTGCGCCTTACGCAGCAGAGGACGCCGATATCACCTTGCGCCTGCATCATGCTATTTATCCTCAATTAGAAAAAATTGAAGGTTTGAATGTTGTATATCAAGAAATTGATAAGCCTTTGGTTCCGCTCTTATCTAAAATTGAACGTACCGGGGCAATGGTTGATGCACATTTATTGGGCATTCAGAGTCAGGAGTTAGCGGAACGAATTGTTGAGCTGCAACGAGAAGCTTATGACTTGGCGGGAGAAGAGTTTAATCTCAGCTCACCGAAACAACTTCAAGCCATATTTTTTGAAAAACTGGGCTTGCCTGTCATTAAAAAGACGCCAAAAGGTCAGCCTTCTACGGCGGAGCCAGTACTACAAGAATTAGCGCAAGATTACCCTTTGCCGAAATTGATTCTAGAGCACCGAAGTCTCGCAAAACTGAAATCGACTTATACAGACAAATTACCTTTGCTGATTAACCCAGGCACGGGCCGTATTCATACTTCGTACCATCAAGCCGTCACAGCAACAGGGCGTTTGTCCTCTAGTGATCCTAATTTACAGAACATTCCTATTCGTACCGAAGAAGGTCGACGAATTCGACAGGCCTTTATTGCGCGTGATGGTTATAAGCTGATTGCTGCCGATTACTCTCAAATTGAATTGCGTATCATGGCACACCTTTCTCAAGATAAAGGTTTGCTTGATGCCTTTGCCCAAGGAAAAGATGTCCATAGCGCGACAGCATCCGAAGTGTTTGATGTTGCATTGGAGGACGTTAGTTCAGATCAACGTCGAAAAGCCAAAGCCATCAACTTTGGTTTGATTTACGGCATGTCAGCTTTTGGTTTGGCTAAACAAATCAAAGTTGCTCGAAAAGAAGCGCAACAATATATCGACCGCTATTTTGAACGTTACCCCGGGGTACTGGACTATATGGACCGTATTCGGGCCCAAGCGCATGAAGATAGTTTTGTGGAAACTATTTTTGGTCGTCGATTATATTTACCTGAAATAAATGCTCGAAATAAAATGCTTCAGCAAGCCGCTGAACGTACCGCAATCAATGGCCCAATGCAGGGAACAGCTGCGGATATTATTAAAAAAGCGATGCTTGCGGTGGACCAGAGCCTAAGTGAATCTTCCTTGGATGCAAAAATGATTATGCAGGTTCACGATGAACTGATTGTTGAAGTCGCTGAGCATCAGGCAGAGGAAGTGAAAGCTTTGCTGGTTGAGAAAATGATGCATGCAGTGAAGTTGGATGTCCCTTTAATTGTTGAAGCTGAAATTGGTGATAATTGGGATCAGGCGCACTAAATTAAGAAAAAAATAAGAACGATTCACACCGAGGCATTGTGCCTCGGTACTAAAAAATTCACTTCTCCTAAGCGTCTTAAAAATCTCATTTAAGTTGTCAAAAAGACATATTACAAACCGCTCAAATAATATCCATTCGCATCACCTACAATTTGTAATAAATCTATTAATAAATTCGCTCTTATAAACTGGCGCCTTTGAATATGTCAACTATGATTGTTTGATCTAGTGCTCAAAATACGCCCAAAGTTAATAAAAAAGAGGGAATTATTATGCGTCTATCGGATCTCAATAAGCTTTTACTATTAAGTATGTCTCTTATGCTTGCTGCCTGTAATGGCGGTGGTGGTGGAAGTAGCGGTGGCGGTACTGCTACATCGCAAAGCTTATCCGGTGGCGGTATTAAAGGGCCTTTGGTCAATGCGATTGTGACGGTTTATGCGGTTGATACGACTGCTCCCGGTTTCAAAGGTGCGGTTGTCGGGGTTCCCGGTTCAACGAATGATCAAGCACAAATAACAGGCTTATCTTTACCTTTCCCGCTTGCACCTCCCTATATTCTTGAATTTACTTCGGATGCTGGCACCACCGATATCATGACGGGCGAAGCGCCTGTCATATCGGAGATGCGTACGGTTATAACGCAAGCATTGCTGGATAATGGTGAGCAGATTTATGCAACACCCTTAACCACCATGGCGGTTGATCTGGCGATTTTAAATGCTGATGTGGATACTGGCCCATGGGCAGCTGCTGAACGTGATTTAGACCTTGATGATGATGAGACCGATGACTTAACCATTAGTCTCGGAGACTCCGCAGCAACAAGTGATGAACTACTTAGCGCACTCCCAATTGCTGCGGCACAAGTCAAGTCCACAATGGGCTTTGGTATGTCAGAAGAGATTGATATTTTTGATACTCCACCTTTAATTGATGACACTACAGATACAGGCGCTGAACAAGAAGATGCTGCCGCTTACCGTGCAGCAGTAGAAGCGGTCACTGCAGTGGTTGCCCAGATTGATGATGCGGTAGGTACAGAAGACCCTAACGCTGTTTTAAGTGCTCTAACTGCCGATTTAGCTGATGGTGAAATTGACGGTAAAGCAGATGATGAAAGTGGTGTGTCACAAACCAGTGAAATTTTTGGTGGTGAGACTGAAGGCTCAGGTGAAACTGCGATAGCAGCACTACAAATTTTAGAACAAGATCCTGCTAGCTTACCGATTCCAAATGATCCTGAAGGCCGTACTGTTGGTGAAATGAAGCAAATCATCAGTGATGAGAAAGAAGATTTGGGCAATACAACCATTACAACAGAAATTGATGTTGAAGAAGTTGTAGAGTTAAAACCTGCTGAAACAAACCCTGATATTGATGGCGATGGTGTGCCGAACGATCAGGATGCCTTCCCTGAAGATGACAGCGAAACAATTGATACCGACGGTGATGGCACCGGTAACAATGCCGATACGGATGATGATAATGATGGTGTTGCAGATGGGAATGATGACTTCCCGTTAGACCCAAGTGAACAAACCGATACAGATAATGACGGTACCGGTAACAACGCCGATACCGACGATGACGGTGATGGTGTTGAAGACAGTGCTGATGATTTCCCTCTTGACGCTAGTAGTTCAAGCAAAACTGACCAAGATGATGACGGCTGGTCGATAAATCCAGATAACCCTAGCGAATCCCAAGACCCTGATGATACTAATGCAAATATTCCGGGAATACTTTTTGTCGATACTGATAAAGATGGAAAGGCAGATTCTGGAGGGGCATTCGATGACACCGACGATGATGGTGATGGCGCTGAAGATACAGATGATGCTTTCCCGCTAATCGCAGCAGAACAGAAAGATACTGATGGTGATGGCACGGGCGATAACAGTGACACCGATATCGATGGTGACGGTGTTAATAATGACGATGATTCATTCCCACGTAACCCATTTGAAACCATTGATACTGACCGAGATGGTGTGGGTAATAATACCGACGAAGATGATGATGGCGATGGTGTTGATGATGCTCAGGAAACACAGAATGGTTCAGACCCGCTAAAACGTGATACAGATGGTGATGGCGTACTAGATAACGTCGATCAGGCACCAACCGATCCAGCTGTACAATTTGATTCCGATGATGATGGCATTGATAACGCGGCAGATAACTGCCCAGTACATTATAACCCAACACAATCAAACGTGGATGGTGATGAACGCGGTGATGATTGTGACAAAGATGCAGATAACGATGGCACAGATAATGTCGATGATGCTTTCCCACTTGATGATTCAGAAACCACAGATACAGACGGTGATGGAATAGGGAATAACACCGATGAAGATGATGATAACGACGGCGTAGCAGATGTCGATGATGCTTTCTCAACTGACGCGACAGAAACAAAAGATACTGATAGTGACGGTACCGGTGATAATGCCGATACTGACATTGATGGAGATGGTACTGATAATAGCTCGGATGCTTTCCCGTTTGACGCTTCAGAAGACACGGATACAGATGGCGATGGTGTGGGTAATAACACTGATGAAGATGATGATGGTGACGGCACAGATGATGTTTCTGACGACTTCCCTCTAATCGCACTGGCCAGTACTGATACAGACGGTGATGGTGAACCAAATGTCACAGATACCGATGATGACAATGATGGTACGCCAGATACAAGTGACGCGTTCCCTCTAAATGCCAATGAAGATACCGACACCGATGGTGATGGCACGGGTGATAATGCCGATACCGACATCGATGGTGATGGCGTATCTAATGAGCATGATGCTTTCCCAACCGACGGCAATGAGTTTATTGACAGCGATGGTGATGGCACGGGCGACAAAGCAGATACCGACCGAGATGGTGACGGTACTGATAATGCTCAAGATGCCTTCCCTTTAAATGCGAACGAAGATACTGACACCGATGGTGATGGCATTGGTAATAATGAAGATCAGGATGATGACAACGATGGCTTAAGCGATAGTGCTGAAGGTACAGCTGGTTCTAACCCTTTACTTCGAGATACCGATGGTGATGGCAGACGAGACGGTGCAGATAACTGCCCAGTGAATGACAATGCCGATCAATTTGATCGTGATGGCGATGGTGCCGGTGATGCCTGTGATACCGATGCAGATGGCGATACGATTCTGGAAGATGGTACGGATAACTGCCCAACGATTCCAAATACCAATCAAAATGATGCGGATGAAGACGGAACGGGCGATGCTTGTGATACCGATGTCGATGGTGACGGTGTAGATAACCATACTGATAACTGTCCGGTAACATCAAACAGTGATCAAGTAGACGCTGATGGCAATGGTATTGGTGATGTTTGCGACGATGATGAAGATCAAGATGGCATTGTTGGTGTGTTGGATAACTGCCCAACGAATGCTAACCCGAACCAATTAGATACCGACCATGACGGCCAAGGTAATGCGTGTGATACCGATGATGACAACGATGGCATTAGCGACACGCAAGAAGCGAGTGATGGCACGAACCCATTATTAGTCGATACCGATGGCGATGGTGTGAATGATCAAGATGATGCTTTCCCAACTGACGCAACAGAAACCAAAGATACTGATGGCGATGGTACAGGTGACAATGCTGATACCGATGGCGATAACGATGGCGTAAATGACGATGTTGATAACTGTCCTGCCATTGCAAACGGTGTCAATGAAGATGATCAGATCGATACGGATTCTGATGGCAAAGGTAATGCATGTGACACTGATGATGATGGTGACGGTGTTGCCGATAGCTTTGATGCCTTCCCTCTAATCGCAGCCGAATCACAAGATCAAGATCTAGATGGTGTTGGTGATAATGCGGATAACTGTCCAATCAATGCCAATGGTGAGAATGAAGATGACCAAGCGGATAACGACGGCGACGGTATCGGTGATGCCTGTGATCATGATAATGATGGAGACGGTATTCCAGAAGGCCAAGGTGGCGATAACTGTCCAACCATTGCTAACCCAAGTCAACACGATATGGATGAAGACGGCGAAGGCGATGCTTGTGATACCGATGATGACGGTGACGGAACGCCAGATACTTCAGATAACTGCCCATTAATTTCTAATGATCAGACAAACACCGATGGCGCAACAGATGGTGGTGATGCTTGTGATCTGGATGATGATAATGACGGCTTAAGTGATGCGGAAGAAGCCGCTTTTGGTACCAATCCATTATTAGCTGATACCGATACCGATGGTACAAATGATAATGTAGATAACTGTCCAACAGATGCTAACGTAGATCAAGCTGACCAAGATGGAAATGGTCAAGGTGATGTGTGTGATATTGATACTGATGGTGACGGTGTACTGAATGCGGATGAAGCAGGTCAA